>JADEYI010001176.1_pt1 | contig 22427 bp, 24 predicted proteins | sample 8542331 | NCBI WGS metagenome assembly JADEYI01 (sample SAMN16510988, study PRJNA670497) | mine drainage metagenome | isolation source: biofilm near Copperflume 1 | place: Germany: Marsberg coppermine Kilianstollen | collected 2018-02
GCGGCTCAGTGGTCCGCACGGTCAGGCGGCCCGCTCATCGGTAGATCCGGGTTAGACGGGGCGAGAGGGATAGCCCGTCCGGAACTCCCCGAACCGTTCCCTTGCTCCTGATCAACCGGACACCGCCCCGCGAAACGGCGGAGTAGAGCGCCAGATCGCGGCCGCGACGGTCCGCCCAAGCCTCCCCGTGCGATACAGCACCCAACCGGCCCGCAGCCCGAGCTTAATCCGCCGGGCCGCGATCGACCGTCACCGCTAGGCGGTTGAGCGCGTGACGCGGACGCGGAGGCGGTCGAAGCTCACCGCTCCGAGCAGCAGGAGACCGTTGGCCACCTCGATCCAGAAGGAGGCGATGTTCAGCTGGATGAGGCCGTTCTGGAGCACGCCGATGATGAAGACCGCCAGAATCGTGCCCCCGATTCCGCCCCGCCCGCCCGACAGGCTCGTGCCGCCGAGGACAACAGCGGTGACGACTGATAGCTCATCGCCGAGGCCGGCGTTCACCGAGGCGCCGCCGACCTGCGAGAGCAGGATCAGCCCGCCCAGCCCCGCTGCGAGAGAGGAAAAGACGAACCCGATGAACAGCGCTCGCTTCGCCTGGATGCCTGCCAGGCGGGCCGCGGCGGGACTCGCCCCGATCGCGTACATCGAGCGGCCGTATACCGTGTATCGGAGCACGAACCAGGTCACGGCGATCGTGATCCCGAAGATGTAGACCGGCAGCGGGATTCCGAGCACGGGATCGCGGGCGACCCCGATCGAATCGAAATTGTCGATCCGGATCGTCTGGCCGTCGCCGAGGACCTTCGTCAGGCCCCGGAAGACGGAGAGCGTTCCGAGGGTCGTGATGAGCGCGTTGATACCGACGACAGTCACCGCGAATGCATTGATGACGCCGACCAGCGCTGCGGCGACCAGTGTCAGGATGAAGGCCGTGGGCAGGGTGAGGTTGAAGGCGAACGGGACGGTTGCACCGCCGGTCCCCTGCAGCAGGGTGGAGATCGCCATGAACATCCCGGAGAACGCGACGAGCGAACCCACGGAGAGGTCGAACTGGCCGGCGATCATGAGGATTGTCGCCGGGCAGGCGATGATCCCGATCACTGCGACGTTCTGGGCGATGTTCTTGAAGTTGTCCGGCTGAAAGAAATACGGCGAGGAGACTGAGAAGAAGACGAACAGGACGACGAGGACAACGAAGAGCGCCGCCCATTCAGGCACCCGGAACGCGAGGCGCTCGGGGGCGGAACTCTCGGCGGTCGCTGTCGTCGCCGTCGGCTCAGGCCGATTCTCGCTCACGTCTGTCAACCTCCTGCCGCTTCGAGGAGCCGGTTTGTGGTGATCTGGTCGCCCACGAAGTTCGCGACGAGCCTGCCCTTGGCCATGACGTACGTGCGATCGGCGACCTGAACTGCCTCCTCGTAGTCGGACGTGATGACGAGGACTGCAACCCCCGACGACGCGAGGTCCCGGAGGGCGCGGTAGATGTCCTCGCGCGCTCCCACGTCGACGCCCCGGGTCGCCTCGATCAGGACGAGCACCCGGGACGCGCGTTCGAGCCAGCGGGCGAGCAGAACCTTCTGCTGGTTCCCGCCGGAGAGCGTCCCGATCGTCTGCCGCGGGTCGTTGCGCGACCGGATCGAGAGGCGCTTGCGCCAGCGGCGATATGCTTTCGCCTCCACGGATGCGGTGATGAACTGGCCTATCGTCGCGAGCCGCGGCCACGACGCGACGGCGACGTTCTCGGCGACCGGGCGAACCATGAACGCCCCGCCGGCCTTCCGGTCCGCGGGCAGGAAGCCGATACCCGCGCTGATCGCCTGGACGGGGTCGTGGAGCGTGACCACACGCCCCTCGACCTCGATGCTTCCGGCGGTCAGCTTCCGGAGGCCGAATGCGGTCTCGCCGAGCTCCGCAGCGCCGGAGCCGAGCTTTCCGAAGATCGCAACCACCTCGCCCATGTGGACATCGGCCGACACACCGCTAAAGGCGCCCTCTGTCGTCGCTCCCTGCCAGCGGATCGCCGGTCGGTCGCCGATCGCGTGCGTCACGGGTGGCGGGCGCCCAACCTCGGCCATTCGCCGGCCGATCATTGCCTCGACCATCGCTCGCCGACCCACGTCCTTGACCTCGGCGATAAACGCCGTCCTGCCATCGCGGAGGACCTGGACCCGGTCGGCGATCGCCGTCACTTCGTCGAGACGGTGCGTGATATAGATGATTGCGATCCCCTGGGACCGGAGTCGGCGAATGAAGCCAAAGAGGACGGTTGCTTCGTGGTGGGAGAGCGCCGCCGTCGGCTCGTCGAGGATCAGGAGCCGCGCCGCGCCGGATAGAGCGCGCGCAATCTCGACGATCTGTCGCTCCCCGACTCTCAGGTCACCGATCACGGCATCGGGGTGGATCTCGACCTCGAGTTGCTGGAGTATCCCGCGGGCCCGGGCGCGCATCGCGGACCAGTCCACGAGGCCGAACCGGCCGGGGATCCGCCCGAGCGAGATATTCTCGGCAACCGTAAGGGTCGCGGCGTCCTGGAACTCCTGGAAGATAATCGCGACGCCGAGATCCCGCGCCTCCCTCGGCGTGAATTGGAGGTGGCTGGTCCCGTCGACGACGAGCGATCCCGAGTCCGGCCCGTAGTCGCCGGCGACGATCTTGACCAAGGTGGACTTGCCGGCTCCGTTCTCGCCCAGAAGGGCGAGAACGGAGCCGCCGGTAGCGTCGAGGTCCACGCCGTGGAGCACCTCGACACCACCGAACGACTTGCGGATCTGGGCCGCATGGAGCGTGAAGCTCATGAAGGGACCCGATCCCTGGCCTTTGACCCTAGCAGGGTGGCGTGGCCGGGTAGATTGTCCGAATGTTGTCCTTGGTCACCACGATGTGCTGGGTGTAGATGAGCGGTGGAATCGGGCTGCCCTTGAGGAGTGCGATGACGGCGGGGATCAGGAGTGAGCCATATCGCTCGGGGAAATACGCGACAGACGCGATGTAATTCGGGTTACAGGCAACGTCCTTCCAGATGGACGGATCGGTGCCCTGGCCACTGTAGAACAGGTCGCCGGCGCGGCCGATCGTCTTCGCGGCTCCCTCGGCGCCGAGATTGCCGTCCTCGTTGATGGCCACGACGATGATCCGATGGCCCGATAGTGCCGGGCGGAGGTTCGAGACCGCCGTCAACGCTGGGTCAGTTCGGTCAGCGCCGTCGAGGACGTGCTCGTTCTTGATGGGGCAGAACTCCTGGAAACCGGTCCGGTAGCCGCCCATGCGGGCGGTGTTCGCGTCACCGGCCGCCGTCGATTCCAGGGAGACATAGGCCGTGTAGCTGCAGTTCCAGTTGTCCTTGGCGTATTTGCCCATCGCCTCGCCGCCGAGCTTGCCCGCTAGGGCGTTGTTGGCGCCCATGAACGCGACCTGGCACGGCTTCTGGACGATGTCGATGGCGATCGTCGGAACGTTGCCGTACGCCGCGCAGATCTCCGGTGACGACGCCTGGGCGACCTGGAAGTTAAGAACGGCCTGAACGCCCTTGACCTTGAAGTTCTGCGCGCATGCGAGCGCCTTCGCGGCGTCAATCTGCGAGTCGCAGAACTGTAGGTTGAGATGCGCCGCCGCCGCCGCCGCCTTGATGCCGTCCGAGACGAGTTTCACGAACGGGACGCTATCGCCGAGCGAGATATAGCCGACATTGAGGCCGGTTCCGTCGGGCATGGTTGCCGCGGGAGCCGCGCTCGTCGCTGCGCTCGCTGCGGCCGACGAGGCCGCGCTCGTCGGCGTGGGGGCCGCGCTTGTCGCTGCGCTCGCTGCGGCCGACGAGGCCGCACTCGCCGCCGTGGTAGCCGTGCTCGCCGAGTTCGTGCATGCGGCGGTGACGAGAATCGCCATTGCGCACATGGTTAGGAGTCGCGTCGCAATTGCTGCCCGCCTGGGTCTGAGAGCCCTAGACGTGAAAGCCGTTTCGCCCACTTGACTTTGTCCTCCTCTGCCACCCGTGAACCGACGGCGCAACCGGAAACCTAGACGGAACCCTTACTGGAAACGCTGCCGGTCAGGCTGGCACGATAGCCGCGCCGAACCGCACCTGTCAATGTTCCGTTCTCGTGATCGGCTGCCTCTGCGGACCGCCGCGACCAGTCGAGCAGAGGCCGGATCGGCATCTCAAAGCCGAACCATCCGCAGGTTTCCACCGCCAGCTGCTGGAGCGGGTCCGTCGGCGCCGGGTGGGCCGCGACGGCTCAGCGGCCCGGGCGCGCGTCCCGGGCATAGACGAGCACGGTCCGCTCGTACGTGATGACGGTCTCATCGCGTTGGTTGAAGCCGCGGGTCCGGACCTTGACGAGCCCCTGACCCGGTCGCGAGCGCGACGGGCGGACCTCGAGCACCTCCGACTCCGCGTAAATGGTGTCGCCTGCGAAGACCGGGGCGGTCAGCTTCACGTCATTCCAGCCGAGGTTGGCGACGGCGTTCTGGCTGACGTCCGGCACGGAGAGCCCGGTGACGATGGCCAGCGTGAGGGTCGAGACGACCAACGGCCGCCCGAACTCCGTCCGCGAAGCGTAGTCGGCGTTGAAGTGGATATCGTGCGTGTTGTTCGTGAGGAGCGTGAACCACGTGTTGTCGGTCTCGGTGATGGTCCGGCCGTGGGCGTGCCGGTAGACATCGCCCACCGTGAAGTCCTCCAGGAAGCGACCCTCCCAGCCGCGGATCGGCTCGCGTGGCTCGGTCATGCTATCGACCTCGAGGCGGCGGCGAACGCCGCCTCCGCGTCTGCCAGCTCGGCGGCATCGATGACCCTGAGCGCGAGCGCTCGCACGGGGTCGAACCGCCCGAGGGCCGTCGCCCGGCGCAGGACGACCCGGGCGTGACGGTCGGTCGCCCGATCGCTCATCACCCCCGCGATGATCGTCGCTCCCTGGTCGGCCGCCACGGCCGCGCCATACGCCTCCAGCTTGGCCGCCTCGTGCTCCAGCGACGCGTCCGTGAGTCCGGCCTCGTAGGCCAGGAGGACCGCGAACAACTGGGCCGGGTGCCCGACCCACTTGCCGAGCATCCCGAGCTCACGTGCCCGGACCGCGTCGTCATACACGAGGCGCATCCGGTTCAGCCAGCGGGTCCGGTTCGCGGCCGCGTCGAGGGCCGGGTCGGCGACCGGGTAGTCCAAAGTCATCCCGTCGATCGCCGGCACCCCGACCGCGCCAGCGACCGCGATGATCTCGGCCCGCGCCCAGTCGGCGAGCAGGTGGTCGTTGCCAATCGTGGGCAGGCCCAGGTCCGCGCTGTAGTCGGCAAGTCCGAAGATGAGCGACGCTAGACGCGGGACCGCGCGCCGCGCGATCTCGGAGAGCTGCGCCGTGGCCCAGCCGGCCTCCACGAGGTACGCGACGCGGATCTGGCCCGGCGCGAGGCCGAGGACCGCCTCCGCATCGTCCAGCAGTCCGTTGACCAGATCGACCTCCTCAGGGTGCTCAACCTTGGGCATCACGATGCCGTCGAGCGGGAACATGGCCGGTTCGTCCGTGCGCTCGCGCAGGCGCCACAGGAGCGTGTACAGGTCGCGAACCGTGGTGTCCAGGTTGAACCCCGGGGGCCGATAGAAGCGCAGGCTGCCGGCGGCGGCCGTCCCCCAGTCCGCCTCGGTGAGTACGTCGGCGGCGACGGCCATCGCGCGGGCCGCGACCTCGTCGCCCGGGGCGATCGCGTCCTCCCCATCCAACATCACGAGCGGCGCGCGTGCGGGCCGGGCGATGCGAGCTTCCACGAGCGCGCGGTCGAGTTCGAGGCGGTCGGCGAGGTCCGCACCGGACAGCCCGAGCCGCTCGAGCATCCGCGGCATCGCGGCCGTGCCGCCTTCGACGGCCTTGCGGGCCATCGCCGCATCGGCGGCCGGCGTGGTCAGGTGGGCCTGCTGGCGCCAGTAGCGCAGGGGCAGGTCGGTCCGGCGCCCGGCAAGCTGCGCGCGGAGGGCGACCCGATCCGGGTCGGCCGCGGCGATCGCCGCCGCAAGATCCGGCAGCTGACGCGGCGACGTGTGGTCGGACGTCACTCGCAGAGCTCACGCAGGAGCTCGACCGCCGTGCGTTCGATGATGCCGGCGACCTCCGGCGAGAATGGGGCCGGCTGACCGTAGCCGCGATGAGAGACGGATGGCTCGTACCCGCCGTACGGGTACTCGTCCGGCGTCGCGACGTAACCCAGGCTGCCCTGGCTGTACCCGGCGAAGATCGTCACCGGGACGGGCGACTGACCTCGCACCGCGGTCCCGATCGCGCCGAAGATCTCGCCCGGGGCCCCCACGATTGCACAGTCGCCGATCCGCGCCGCCCATATCTCGCCGTCGATCGCGGTCGCACGACCGCCGGCCGCCTCCTGGGCGAGCATCGCCTCCAGCCACGAAATGTGGTAGCGGATCGGGTTCATCGTGATCCGGGTCTCGCCCCGGTCCGCACGTGACGCGAGATCGGCCCGCCGCTCCTCGAGCTCGCGCTTCAGGTCCGCGACGTCTGGCAGCTCCAGCAGTGGCAGCGACACAATACGACGGGCGGAGCGTAGGACCTGCGGTGACTGGTCGTCCGCGAGCCGGCGGCGGTACAGCGCGATGGGCGTCAGGGAGCCCCAGTCGGACCGGTCGATGTCGATCGTCCACGGGTGCGCGTCGACGATCGCGTGCGCCACCTCGAGCGCCAGGCGCTCCCCGAACACACTCGCCGCGAGGACCGCGGCATCGTCGTCGCGGAACGCCTCGAGCGGCAGCGCGTCACCGGCCGCGCCCTGGAGGAAGACTGTCACGGCGCCGGGCCCCAGGAGGTTGCTGACCGCCGATCGCAACGGACCGACGAAGTCCGGGCCCACGCCCGGGTAGTCCGGGCCGATCACGACCGGGTGGCAGGCGAACGAGACCAGCGTCGCGATCGCGTCGGGCACGAGCGGGGCGCCTTCAAGGCCATCGACCCGAATCGCCACGACCGTGTCGTCCCGGACCCCTTCGCGGTTCCAGCCGAGGATCGTCCGGCCGTCCGCGGTCCGTTCGCGGCGATTGACCGCCAGCCCCGAGGCCTGGCCGACGCCGCCGCTGACGCGCGCCGGCGCCAGCCGCCCGACCGCCTCGAGCGCCACTGAGGCATAGCGATCCGGGATCGTGTCCCAGTACCGGAGCTCCGTCTCGGTCCAGTCGTCGAACTCGCCGCCGAGCTTGATCGTGGCCCCCGGCCACGGAGCGGCGTGGGTGTGGCTGGAGTTTAGAAGGACCGCCGCAGGATCGCACCCGACGAGCTCGCCGACCCGGGCCCGGATCCGATCGGCCATGGGCGTTGTCAGGCCGACGACATCGGCCGCGATGACGACTACGGTCGCGCTGCTCTCATCGTCGCGGAAGACACAGGCCGTCGCCTTGAGTGGCCCATACGCGGAGCGGGCGGCTAGTGGTCGCCGCACGTAGCCCAGCAGGTCCACCGGGAACGGCGGGGTGATGTCGGCTTCCGCCGCGCCAGCCAGGAGCGTCATGCCGCCACCTCCGCCCACGACCCGGGCGTCTCGATCCGCCGCTTCAACGTCCCCAGGAAACCGGCCGCCCCCACCCCGTCGACGACCCGGTGGTCCGAAGAGAGCGTCGCGGTCATGACCTTTCGCACCACGATCTCGCCGTCGCGCACCACTGGCCGCTCGACGGTCTTCGCCGTCGCCAGGATCGCGACCTGTGGCGGCGTGATGATCGCGGTGAAGGCGGTCACGTCGAACATCCCGAGATTGGACAGGGTGAACGTGCCCTCCCCGATCTCGGCCGCCCGGAGCTTGCCGGCCCGGGTCCGCGCGACGAGGTCGCCGAGGTCGGCCGCCAGATCCGCGATCCCGCGCTCGCGGCAGTCGAGCAGCGCCGGCGCGATGAGCCCGTCATCGAGGGCGATCGCGACGCCGATGTTGATCGCGTCCCAGCCCTCGACGACGTCGCCGTTCCACACCGCGTTGAACGCCGGATGCTCGGCCAGGGTCAGCGCCACCGCCCGCAGCAGGAAGGCCGTCACCGTCACGCGATCCTCGCGGGCGCGACCGTCGCTGGCGCGGTCTGCAACGGCGAGCAGGGCGTCCATCTCGATCTCAGTCGACAGGTAGAAGTGCGGGACCTGCTGCTTGCTCTCCGTCATCCGCCGGGCGATCGCCCGGCGCATCGGGCTCTGGCCAACAGGATGGCGCCCGGCTAGCGACTTCGGATCGTCGGGGTCGGCCACCTAGGCACCGTCCTCGAGCCAAGCGATTGGCTCCCCGACCGCGACCTCCGCGCCGGCGTCATGGACGATCTCGGCGAGCGTCCCTGAGGCGGTGGCCTCCATCTCGACCGTCGCCTTGTCCGTCTCGATCTCGGCGATGACGTCGCCGCGGGCGATCGCGTCACCGACGCGCTTCAGCCAGCCACCGACCTTGCCGGTCTCCATGTCGTAGCCGAGCTTGGGCATCTCGATCGGGATGCGGGCCATCCGTGCCTCCGATGCTGCCGACCGCCGCCTGCCGGGCCTGGCGCCGGTAGGTGCAAGCGTTTCCAGCCAGTATCATAAGCCACGCGACGGCGCGGGCTCGAAGAGCTAGCGCGAACGTCTGCGACGAGGCGGAGGGCACCGTGGAGTTCCTGGTCAACATCGAGGTGGGCTGGCCAGCGGACGGCGATCCTGAGGAGCTTGCTCGGCTGACCGCTGCGGAACGTGCCCGCGGCGCGGAGCTGGCGACCGCGGGGACAATCCGCCGGATGTGGCGCGTTCCCGGCCGGCGCGCGAACTGGGGGGTCTGGGAGGCCGAGGACGCGACCGCCCTCCACGCGGCCATCGGGTCCTTGCCATTCTTCCCGTACCTCGACGTCGAGGTCATCCCGCTCGCCGCCCACCCGACCGACCCGGAGCGACCGGGCGGGAAGTAGCGCGCCGGAGGCCTCGGCTCAAGGCGGCGTGGCTCGACCGGCCTCGATCCGTTTGACCGGCCGCTCCGTCCCCGAGCCGGCGCCAACCGAGCCGGCGACAGCGTGCCGGCGCCGGCTTGACACGGTCAGGGCGCAGGCCTAGCCTCCGCTGACACGGCCCTGACGACGTTTCCAGTATTGATTTCCGGGTCGTCGGGAGTGGGCGTTCTCCCATGGCATACCATGCCCAACCCCCGGGACGGAGGCTCCGGCGTGACCGCTCCCGCGACCCACCTGACCTGGTCTGAAGAGATCGGAAAGCGTGTCCGCACCGGCGACTGGGCCGATCAGGCCATCTCGACGGTCGCGAAGATCCGGGAAGCCCTCCGCGACGGCGGCGACACCTTCGGGCTCGCGACTGGGCGTCGGGAAACCGCCGCCCAGCTCGTCGACTATTTCATGGAAGAGGCCAAGGTCGTCTACGTCATCTATGAGGTGTGGACGGCCGGCTTCCTCGACTGGCTCCGTGGCGCGGGCGTCGGTGACGACGAGCTTGCGATCGAGCTGGACCGGCTCCGGGCATTGATGGCCTGGCCGGATGGGACGCCGCTCGACACTGCCGTCCGCTGGGCCGCACTCGGGGAGGCCGCTGGAGCACTCGGTAACGGGATCCGGAGCTACGAACGGTCGATCGCGGAGGCGGAGGCCGCCCTTGAGGCGCTCCTCGTGGACTGGCGTCGGCTCCACGACCGCTACGCCGACCTCATGGCCGGCATCCTCGCGTTCGTCGCGCGGCGGTTCGGTGAAGCGGCGCTGGAGCCCTGCTACCGATCCGTCCTGGAGCCGTACATCGAGGAGCGCTACATGGTCTTCGACGTGCGGCTCCGACCCTACGCCGACACGCTCGTGCGCAACCTCTACATCTCGCTCGAGGCGATGCGCGCTCATCTCGTCGGGCCAGGTCGGCGTGGCGATGTCGACCTCGAGGAGTTCGAGGACCGCTGGGAGCTGCGATTCGACCCGTGCGGCTCGGGCGGGCGCCAGGTCCGCGGCGACGAGATCGAGGGCACTGGCTCGCGTGTGCTTGCCCCGTACGAGTTCGGCGTGACGCAGGAGCCTCACCCGTGGGCCTGGAACGAGGTCGGGGTCTGCTACTACTGCGCCCACTGCAACCTCGCGCTCTCGACGCTGCCGGCGGAGCGTTGGGGCCATCCGGTACGGACCGTGGACCCGCCACTCTGGCGCGGCGAGGACGACCCGCTCACCCGCAAGCAGTGCACGTGGACAGTCTGGAAGTCGCTCGAGGCGATCCCGGAGCGAGAATACGAACGCATCGGCCGATCCAAGCCGGTCCTGCCGGTTATTCAGCCATATTCAGGAGGACGCTCGTGACCGACGACGATCGGAGCATCCCGTTCATCGATACCCACCATCACCTCTGGGAACTGGACCGGTTTCATTACGACTGGCTGACGGAGCCCGGCTGGGCCGGTCACACCGGCCTGCTCGGCGACTACAAGATGATCCGATCGACGATCGGCAACCCGTGGCGCTTCTTCAAGGAGTTCTACGGCGCGAACATCATCAAGAGCGTTCACGTGGAGGCTGCCTACGCCGGCCCCGATGCGATCGAGGAGACCGTCTGGCTCGAGCAGGTCGGCAAGGAGTTTGGGTTCCCGAACGCCCTCGTCGTGTTCTGCGACATCGAGGCGGACGGCGCCGAGGCCAAGCTCGACCAGCACCTCGAGGCGTCCGACCGCGTCCGTGGCGTCCGCATCCGCGCCCATCCGGACGACCCCGATACCGCGGCGTTCAAGAATGGCTACGCGGCGCTCGGCAAACGCGGCCTCTCGTACGAGCTCAACGCCTCGCCCGGCAAGCTCCTGTCCGGCCGCGACGTCGCCAAGGCCTATCCCGACGTCCAGGTGATCCTGGGCCACGCCGGGTTCCCCATCCAGCGCGATGCGGAGTACTTCGCCCAGTGGAAGTCGGAGATGTCCGCCCTGGCCGAGGCGGAGAACGTCGCCTGCAAGGTGTCCGGCTTCGGCATGGCGGATAACCACTGGACGATCGATTCCATCCGGCCGTATGTCCTGCACTGCATCGAGGCGTTCGGGCCCGACCGGATCATGTTCGGCTCGAACTGGCCGGTCGACATCCTTTACGCGACCTACCTCGAGCAGACCGACGCATACCGCCGGATCCTGGCCGAGGCTGGCTTCAGTCGCCAGGAGCAGGAGGCGATGCTGTACCGCAACGCGGAGCGGCTCTACCGGATCTAGCCATGACCGAGTCGCATGTCGCACTCGTCGCCGGGAGTGCCCGGGGGATGGGCCGCGCGATGTGCGAGGTGCTGGCGGAGTCGGGACACCGGGTCGTCGGCCTGGACCGACTGGACCAGGAGCGCGGACCACTGGAACGGACCGTCGCGGCCGATCTGCTGGACCCGGTCGTGCCCCGCCAGGTCGTCGCGGACATCCTGGCCACGGAAGGACGCCTTGACGTCCTCGTCCACAACGCTGCGGTCTACGTCCCCCACCATCCCCTGCCCGAGGTCACGCTGGAGGATTACGACCTCCAGACCTCGGTCAACCTACGTGCCGTCTTCTTCCTGTCGCAGGCGGCCGCTGAGGCGATGCGGTCCAACGGCTGGGGCCGGATCATCGGCATCTCCAGCGTCGGGGCCCGTACAGGCGGCGTCTCCAACTCCGCCATCTACAACGCCGCGAAGGCGGGCGTCATCAGTCTGATGAAAGAACTTTGCCCGTAATTACGGCCCGTACCGCATCACGGCCAACGCTGTTGCGCCGGGCGCCGTCGAAGGGTTCATGACCGACCATCTCACCCCGGAGGAACGCGAGCGCTTCGTCGGTCTCGTCCCCCTTGGGCGCTTCGCCGCACCCATCGAGATCGCGCGGGTCGTCGGGTTCCTCGCGTCCGATGCCGCGAGCTACATCAACGGCGCGACGATCGATGTCAACGGCGGCTGGATCATGACGTGACCGGCAGGGACGAGACCGAGGCGTCGCTTGTCGGCGGGCCTCGGCTCCGTCTCGGAGTCATCGGGGCCGGAGCATGGGCGGCGTTCGCCCACATCCCGGGCTTCCTCCGGCGGCCGGAGGTGGCGCCCTGGATCATCAATCGACGCGACCCCGTGCCGCTCGCCTCGCTGCGCGACCGCTTCGGGTTCACGCACGCGACCACGGACTGGCGCGAGGTCATCGACGCGCGCCCGGACATCGTCACCCTCCCCGGGCCCGTGGCGCTTCGGGCCGAGCAGGCGCGCGCCGCCCTCGAGGCCGGCATGCACGTCCTCGCCGAGAAGCCGTTCACCATCGACCCGGCTGACGCCTGGGCGATCGACCGGCTCGCCCGCGGCCGTGGCCTCCACGTCGTGCTCTGCTACGCCTGGAACGAGATGGGGATCGTGGAGCAGGCCCGCCGGCTCATCGACGGTCCCGACGGCATCGGCGAGGTGGAGCACGTCGCCGTCGAGATGGCGACGATCGTCCGCGACCTGGTGACGGCCGGCACGGCCTACCTCGGCGACGCGGACGTCCCACTTCCGCGCGGGGAGACATGGTCGGACCCGGCCGTGTCCGGCGGCGGATATGGGCAGGGCCAGCTCACCCACGCGCTGGGTCTCGCCCTGCGGTTGCTCCCCGGCCTGCGCGCTTCCCAGGTGGCCGCGTTCACCAACGGTCCGGGCGCCCGAGTGGAACTCCACGATGCCCTTGCGGTCCGGTTCGACGGTGGCGCGATCGCCTCCATCGGGGGCGCCTCCCTGCCGCTCGGGACGTTCGGCAACCAGCACCAGCTGACGATCCGGGTCACCGGCGCGCGCGGCCAGGTCGTGCTGGACATGGCGGCCCCACGCGTCGCCCGCTCCATGGGCGGCGACGACGTGACGGCGGTCCTCGACGACGAGGACGTCCGCTGGTCGTTCGATCGGGTGACGGACCGGATCGTCGATCTCGTCCTGGGCCGCACAACGGAGAACCCGTCACCGGCCGAGCTGGGCGCCCGGGTCGTGGAGGTGCTCGACGGGATGTACCGGAGCGCGGCCTCCGGACGGATCGAGGCGGTCAGCCGGGGCTGATACCGGCCGGCGGCTCGGTCACGAGCGGGACGATCGGCAGCCGCTCCCCGGAGCGGATGACGGCGACCGGGACCAGTCGCTGCCGCGCCTCGCGGGTCGTCCCCACGGAATCGGTGAGCTCGAACCGGTCCTCCTCCAGGCGCAGGACCGTGATGTCCGCCTCCGCCCCGACCGCGAACCCGAAGAGGTCGAAGCCGAGGGTCGTGCCGCGGTCCGGCAGTGAGCGCAGGCCATCCGGGCGGTCGATCGCGGTGTGAGGTGCCCCAGGATCACCCGCTCTGGCGTGGCGCCGGCCGCCACGAGCAGGTCCAGGACGGCCGGGTCCTCGTGGCCCCACGGATGGAGATGCACGGAGATGGCCAGGCCGGACGCGACAGACGCGGCCGCCACGGCCCGCAGGACACGAACCTCGCCGGGCCGCACCGGATCGGACGTCCCGATCTCGCCGGAGATCCCCGGGCGGATCCCCGAGCCGTCGGTCCCCTCGTCCAGCTCGACGAGCAGGCGGCGTGTGGTCTCGGCGTCGGTGGCCGCCGCGACCCACGGCTCGTGGACAGGCTCCAGGTACTGGCCGGCGCCGAGCACGACGTGGACGCCCGAGCGTTCGGCGATCTCGCGGACCCGGAACGGATCGCGACCGAGCGACGGCGGCGTGAGCTCCAAGATCGACCGCCCGCCGGCCCTGACGAAGGGGGCCAGCTCCTCGACGGCCGCGCCGACGTCCGTCAGGCGGTAGTTGTCCGGGTGCGAGCCCGGGTTCCAGCGAGCGTCGGCCGCGACCGCCGAGTCCCAGTCGCCGGCATCCGTCGCTTGGTAGCCGTGGGTCGCGAGCAGCGGCGTCGAATCCATCCACAGGTGCTCGTGGGCGAGCGTGACGCCGAGGCTCGCCTGGTCGATCGGGCCGCGGACCGTGTGGACGACGCGTCCGCTGGAGCTGGCGCTCACCTGAAGTCGACCGTCTCGGCGAAGGTCACGTCGGTGACGCCCGCGAGGTTCAGCACGAGGTCCACGTCGTGCGCCCCGGGCTCGACCGCGACCGCCAGGCGCAGCTCCGCGGTCTGGAGGCGACGGACGTAGAAGCCGTGCTCCAGACCCAGCTCGGCGACGGATAGCGGGATGCCGGCCTCCCCGACCGTGGCGTTGACCAGCGTGAGTCCGGTCCGCGGGATCGGGGCCCCATCGATCCGCAGGTCCAGGCCGGCGAGGTAGCGGGACACCGGGGCCGGGTTCGTGATGAGGATCGCGAGGCCGCCGGCGCCGTCGCCCGGCTGGCCGGCCCGCCCCGCCAGCACGAGCCGCTCCGGCCAGTAGCGTTCGACGAACGTGCGCAGGTCCGCGAACGCATCCTGGTCCTCGCCCCGCAACCGCGCGGCCGCCCGCTCCGCGAGGAGCGCCGCGGCGGCGGCGATCTGGGCAGCTCCGCGCGCCGCGTCGGCGGTGAATCGCGGGTTCGGCCCATACACCCCGACCATCGTCGCGTCTGGGTCGTCCGGCAGCCGGTCGGTGGCGACGAGCTCCGGCTCCAGCACCGACACCCACGACGTCTCCATCGTGGACCCGTGGTCCACGGCGACGGGCCAGTCCGTGCCGAGCCCGGTACCCAGGGCGGCGTTCAGCTCCAGGTAGCACAACCCGATCACGCGAAGACCGATCCCCTCCGCCTCCACCTCCGCGCAGACCCGCTTGATGAGGTGGTTCAGGTCCAGTGGACCGTGCCCGGTGTGAACGACCGCGAGACGCACTCCGTGGCCGGGCAGCTGGCGGAGCGTCTGGCGCAGCGCCGCCGCGACAAGATCCGGGTCGTAGCGGAACGACCAGGGCAGCGCCAGGGTCCCGAGGGTCAGGTACGACCACGGCAGGACCACGCCGCCCAGCCGCTCCGCGGCGGCCACGAGCAGGCCGTGACCGGTGATGCCGTCTGTGCCGTTAGGCAGGTGATCCGCGTGGTACTCGAGCGCGCCCAGGGGGATCCAGGCGACCGGCGCGCGCTCGAGGGCCGCCGCGATCCCGTCCGGTCGGAGTCGTTCGAGACGGACCTCGGGCGCAGCCATCGGGTGCTCCTTCTGTCAGTCGATCAGGAAGCCGCCGTTGATGTCCGTCACCTCGCCGGTGATGTAGCCGGCGTGCGCCGAGGCGAGGAATGCCACGAGCGACGCGACCTCGTCGACGGTCCCGAAGCGCCCGACCGGGATCCGGCTCACGAGATCGCGCGTGTTCGCGATCATCGGCGTGTCGATGAGCGCTGGGGCCAGCGCGTTGGCCGTGATGCCGAACTTGGCGTACTCGTTGGCGATCGACTTCATGAGGGTCATCACGCCCGCCTTGCTCGCCGCGTAGGCGGCGACGCTGCGCGCCCCGCCGGCCTTGCCCGCGCTCGAGCCGATCCCGATGATCCGGCCGTAGCCGGCCTCGCGCATCGCGGGCAGCGCGCGCCGGGCGCACAGGAACGCGCCGGTGAGGTTGATCGCCATCGTCCGGTCCCACAGCTCGCGGGTCGTCTCCTCGAACGGGACGATCGGGAAGATGCCGGCGTTGAGGACGAGGACGCTCGGGGCGCCCAGCTCCGCCTCGACCCGCGCGAAGGCCGCCTCCACGGCCGCCTCGTCGCTCACGTCGCAGACGATGCCCAGGATCCCCTCGTGGGTCGGCGCTTCAAGGTCCAGCGCCGCGACCTTCGCGCCGTTGCCGGCCAGGACCTCCGCGATCCGCTGCCCGATGCCGCGCCCGGCCCCCGTGACGACCGCGACGCGGCCGCTCAGCCCCTCCACCTGGATCATTCGCGGTCTCCTCTCGCGGCCGTCCGTGCGGAAACGGCTGGTGACGTTTCCAGTAACCGAGCTAGCATAGGCCATCACGCGACGCAGCGAGGAGGCCGGATGCAGGTCGGGATCGACAGCTACTCCTACCACCGCCGGTATGGCGAGACCCGGGTCGGAGAGGCGCCGTCGGCGCACCCGCCGTGGCCGCCGGAGCCCGGGCCCGTCCTGCGTCATTCCCGGGCGACAGGCGCCGACGTCGTCTTCCTCGAGACCTGCTACCTCCCTGAGCCCGAGGCCATCGACGCCGCGATGCTGGCCGACGCGGGGCCCGGCGTCCGGGTCGGGCTCTCGTGGGGGCACCCCTGGCCGTCCGGTCGGTTCCACGGCCTCGACGGCGGGCGGTGGTACGGGGCGGAACAGGAACTGGTCCGCTGGATCGACGCGGCCGCTCGCCTGGGCCAGGGCATCCTGCGCATCACGGCCGGCAGCCCCGCCTCGCGCGGCGACGAACCGGCGGACATCCTCGTCGAGCGGTTGGTGGGTCCGATCCGGCGAGCTGCGGACCTTGCCGCGGACCGGGGGATCCGGCTCGCCCTGGAGAACCACGGCGACCTGCGGGTCCGGGACATCCTGGCCCTCTTCGACGCCGTGGATCGGCCTCGCACGCTCGGCGCGTGCCTCGACAACGTGAACCTCATCCGGGTCGGCGACGACATGGCCGAAGGCACGCGGGCGTTGGCGCCCCAAACGCTGCTCGTCCAGCTCAAGGACCACGAGGCCGGCGATCCGACCGTCACCGGCGGCCCGGTCTGCACCGCGCTTGGCGAGGGCGTCGCTGACCTCGACGGGTTGATCGCCATCCTTGCCACGGCCGGCTTCGACGGCCCGGTCTGCGTTGAACTCGCGTCGCTGGGACCAGTCGACGTCGACGAGCTGGCGATGATCGACCGCAGCATGGCCTGGCTCCGGGCGCACATTCCGGCCGACGACCGCTGACGGGCTACGACTTCAGCGGTGCCGCTGGCGGGCCGAACGAACGCGGCGCCGCTACCGAGCTTCGACGACAAGGCGGTCGAGAGGGCGGTGGAACCAGTCGATCCGTAGATGAGGCTCGGGCCCGGCGGCGACGCGCAGGTCCGGCATTCGCTCGAGCAGCCCTCGTGTAGCGGCAAAGATCTCGGCCCGGGCGAGCTGGTAGCCGATGCAGAAATGTTTCCCAGGGCCGAATCCCAGGTGGTTGGCGACCCCATCGATCCGACCGCCTGCGCGGCTCTCCTCGCCCAGGCGGAGGTCCGGACGAGCGAGGTCGAACCGACGCGGCTCGGCGAAGACCGTCTCGTCATTATTGGCGGAGATCAGTGCGACTCGGACGATCGCAGTCGCCGGGATCTTCTGGCCAGACGACACGACGTCCCGGCGGAGCTCTCGATTCTCGTACACGACGACGCCGTCGCGGCGCATGAACTCGGAGAAGGCAGCCTCCAGTTGAAGATCCACTCGTACGGTTTCGTGGAGTAGGTCTCATGGTCGCGGAAGACCGCGGCGACGTCGTCGTACCGGGTCAGTAGCCATCGGTCATCGACGGCGTCGTGGAACAGCGGCTGGTCGTCTCGCAGCCGTCCCCAGACCGGGAACGGATCCTCGAAGTAGACCTGGGAATGCAGGCCACTGGACTGGATCGAGATCGGCATAGCCTCACAAGGAATGCCCGGGCGCCGCTCGGAGGAGCAGAGCGGCGCCCGGGCGGGAGGGTCGAGGTATTGCGGGCTTCAGCCTGCCCCGGGCAGGCCCGCGTTCATCACCGGGAGTTCGCGGGCGCCGTGCGCCTTCGACCCGAACGTCGTCGGCTTCGTTCGCCCGACCCGCGTGTAGTACTCCTCTGGCACCTGGGTCGGGTCCTTGAACATCTGCCACTGGCACTTCGGCGCGACCCCGACGGCCGTCCTGTCCGCGTCGTAGACGGGTGGATCGATGACGCGGACCGGATACCCGAACCGATCGATCGGCATCTCCTCCATGAGGATGATGCAATGGGCGCAGTACAGGCAGACACCGGGCGTGTTGTGGTTCCAGGTGTGGGGCTCCTCGGTCACCGTCCAGCCGTACGGCGCCTGCATCCGGGGCGGCGTACTCTCGATGGTGTCGCCGCGCAGCGTCCGACCGCCGGAGCCGCACGGGTCGAAGCGGAGGATGAAGCGGTCCTCGAGCTCGATCAGCTCCATGTCGCCGGTCCGCTCCGGGCCGACGAGATGACCGCGCATCGCCTCGCAGGCGACGAGCATGAGGATCTCCAGGGACTCATCCCACGGGTACTTGTCGACGTCGAACTTCTCGTAGCGCCAGATGAAGAGCGGCATCAGCACCCGATCGAACATGTCCCGGATGGCCGGCTCGCCAAGCTGCTCCTTGATCAACGACATCAGCGCGTAGGTATGGTCGACGTCGCGGTCATGACACTGCCGCCAGGTCTCCTTCATCGTGTCCAGCCGCCGACGCGCCTCCTCGGGCTGCTCGCGATACGTCGCGGCGGTGAAGGCCTGGACCTCGGACAGGAAGCGATCCCAATGCTTGCGGGGAAGCCAGGGCGACCCGTCCGGCAGGGTGGCGACCGCGACGGCCTGGTCGTTGCGAGCCTTGATCAGCGCCTCGTCGACGCCCTTGTCGCGGAGGAAGCCGTTCAGGTCGCCGATCCACTGCCGGTAGAGGGTGAAGCAGACGTTGGCTTCGTCGACGAAGTAGCTGCCGAGCGTCGCGGCCTCGTCCCAGCGAGCGCCGTCCAGCGCACCGATGATCTTGCGATAGGTCGAGATCTTCTGGTCTTCCCAGGGACCCATCCGGACCCGCCGGCCCAGCAGCTCCGTGAACGCGATCGTGGTCTCGCCCACCCTGGCCTCCCGCCTGTCCGACGTGGATGCTTGACGATACCGGTACCGTTTGCAGTCCGGTCGCGTGGACGATACCACGGCGCGACCCAGCCGCACCAGTCGGAGGACTCGTGATCGCGGTCCTGTTTGGGTCGCTGGCCGCCGTCGCGAACGCCGGGCAGGCTCTGATCAGCAAGGAACTGACCCATCGGGCGCCCGCGCGGCAGCTGATCGGGGTGTTGTACGCGGGAAATGCACTCGTCCTGCTGCCGTTCGCGCCGTTCGCAACGTGGGCCTGGAGCTCGACGATCGTCGAGCTCCATCTCCTGTCGGTCGGACTGATGGTCCTGACTGCGATCTGTGTCTGGGACCTGCTCGATCACGGCGCGGCGTCGGCGACCACGACGGCCACCGCCATGAGCCCGATCCCAGCGGCCATCGCCGCGGCCGTCGTTCTTCCGAGTGCGATCGAGCCGCTCCAGATCGTCGCGGCGGCCGTGGTCGTCGCCGGGGTCCTGCTCGCCCTTGCGGACGCCTTCTCGGGCCTCGACCGTTGGGGGAAGGCGTGGCGGATCCTGGGGGCGGCGACCGGGAGCGGCTTCCTGACCGTCGCGAGCCGGCTCCTGGGCGACCAGGGCGTCGGCCTCGTCGAGACGTACGTCGTGCGGACCGCGCTGGCCGCGGTCGTGTGCATTGCGCTCTTCCCGCCCCGGGACGTGGCCAGAAGCGACGTGCCCCGGCTGCTCGGCCGATCCGTGGTCGTGACCCTGTACTTCGTATTCGTCATCGTGGGTGCCCAGGCCGGCAGCCCCGTCGTCGTACAGACCCTCGTCGCGACGACACCCCTGTTCGTCCTGGCCGTGGAGTCGGCCCTAGCACGATCCGCCCCGCCGGCCCGCGCAGTCGTGGCGGCGGCTATCGTCCTCGCCGGCGTCGCACTGATCCTGCTGACGTGACGACGGGCCCGTCGGCTGGTACCGTTTGCAGCAACCGCGACGATCGTCCCAACCGTCTCCTGGGAGGCCCTTCATGGAACGCGCCTGCTTCTACATCCGGATCTTCCCGGGTACCGAAGCCGAGTACGAGCGGCGCCATGCGGAGATCTGGCCGGAGCTCGTCACCGAGATCCGGGCATCGGGACTGCGCAACATGTCGGGCTTCCGACGCGGCACGGATGTCTGGTACTTCGTCGAAGCGGATCCAGATGTCAAGGCCGCTTTCGGCGTGCACGGGCCCAAGCCGGCCAACCAGCACTGGAATCACTACTTCCGCGACGTCATCGCCCAGATCACCGACGATGCGGGCGAGCTCCTCTGGTACGACGAGGTCTTCCATTCCGACGGTCCGCCGCTCGACGGGCCGTTCAAGCGCGCGTTGTTCGGCCTGGTTATCGATCCGGCACGAGCCGCCGACTACGAGGCCCTGCACGCCAACGCGTGGCCAGACCTTATGGAGGCGATCGAGGCATCCGGGTTCCGCAACTACACCGGCTTCCGGCGTGGCGCCCACGTCGTCTACTACGGCGAGTTCTACCCGGACCTGGCCACGGTCTTCGGGAAGATGGAGACGTACGAGGTGAACGCCCGCTGGGGCGCCGAGTTCGACGGGATCATCACGACCATCGTCGATGCCAATGGCAACCTGATCGCCGCGGACGAGGTCTACCACCAGGATTGACGCCGACCGACCCGACTGCCTACATCACCACCTCGTCGACATGACCGCCCCCACGACCGGACGCCGACCGCGGGCCGGGGTCGTCCACCCGTACTGGACGCTCTGGGAGCACACGGCCGGACCCACCTTCCGAAGCGACCGGATCGCCATGGCGCGCTCGGTCGCGCAGGAGCTGGCCGACACGGTCGACCCGGTGGCCGTGGTCGAGATCGCGTCGGGCGACGATGGGATCGCTGCGGGTGAGCGGTTCGCGGACCTCGGGGTGGACGTCGTGTTGGTCATCCAGACGATGGCCGTCCCGCCCGCCTGGACGATGGCGGCGCTCGACCGGCTGCCGGGTCTCCCGGTCGTGATCTGGGTCCTCCACGAGACCGGTGTGGTCAGCGGTAGCTTCGACCACGGGTCCATCACGACCCAGGGCGCGACGGTCGGCGCACCGATGCTCTCCAACCTGCTGTCCCGAGCCGATCGACCATTCGAGCTGGTCCTTGCCCGCCGCTCCGACCCGGCCGGAATCGCGCGGGTTCGTGACGCCCTGCGCCTGGCCGGGATCGCGCGCGGGATCGCGCGCAGCCGGCTCGGTCGGATAGGGCGTCCGCTCGACGGCTACGCCCACGTCGACGTCGACGATGAGGCCCTGCGGGCCTCGATCGGCATCGAGCTCGTCGCCGTCGATCCCGACGAGGTCGTCGAACGTTTTCGGGCGGTCCCAGATGCGGCAGTCCGGGCGCTTGAGGCGGACGTCAGGCGCAATTGGAGGTTCGAGGGCGACCCCACGCAGGATTCGCTGGCGCGCTCCTTCCGGGCTGCCCTCGCGCTTGAGGCCGTCGCCGACGCCCATGGCCTCGACGGCGGTGCGTTTAACTGCCACGTCCCGCAGTTCCGGTTCGGCGAGCCGATCGGCATCGCCCCGTGCTGGGGCCTCGGGCGGCTGACGACGGCCGGCCGGCCATTCACGTGCACCGGCGACATGGTGACCGCCGTGGCGATGCTCACGACGAAACGCCTCGGCGGGGCGGCCATCTACCACGAGATCGAGGCGATCGACTACGCCACGGGCGAGGTTGTCATCGCCAACTCTGGCGAGCACGACCTGGCATGGCTGGCACCCGGCGTGCGACCCCGATTGCGACCCAACGGCTGGTTCTGTGGGAAGGACGCGCACTGCGGGGTGTGCGCGGTACTCGAGCCGCCGCCAGGACCCGCCACGCTCGTCGGGTTCACGCCGCACCCGCACGCTCGGGGTGGATTCCGCTTCGTCGTCGCCCGGGGCGAGCTGACCGCCCGGACGTTCCCGGAGACCGGCACCGTCAACGGTGCGTTCCGGTTCGCGGATGGCCCGGTCGAGGCGGCCTGGGCCCGCTGGGCGAGCGCCGGGGTCAACCACCACAGCTCGGCGACGCCGGGCGACCTGTCCGGCGAGGTCGCCACGGTCGCGCGACATATGGGTATCGAAGCGGTGATCGTGTGAACGCGGCGGCGCGGCCGATCGCGCCAGCGTCGCTCCGCGACCTGCGGGACGTGGATCCATATCCGGCATACGAGCGGATGCGCGCCGTCGGGCCGGTCGTGTGGGACGAGGGGATGGCAGCCTGGCTCGTGCTGTCCCACGGCGGGTGCACGATCGTCGAACGGCGCGAGGACCTGTTCGAGGAGCCGACGGGGACGCTCCCGGGCGCCGCGGCGATCGTGGGTCGGCGCGACTTCCGCTCGCTCGTGGGCGTACCGCACGAGGTCCTGCACCGCGCGGTGTCGCATGCGTGGCGGCCCGATGCGATCGCGCCGATGGCGATGGCGGCGGTCCGTCCCATCGTGGCCGAGCGGCTCGCCAGGCTCGCCGAGAGCGACGGCTTGGAGCTGTTCGCGGAATTCGCACGATTGCTGCCGATCGCGGTCATCGCCCGCGTGCTCGGCATGCCCGATGCCGACGCGAACACGCTCGATGAAGCCAAGGGCTGGATGGAGGCGGTCCTCGCCTGGCGGCATTCCTATGGGGAGGATGCGGACGCGCGTGCGGCTGCGGTCGAGGCGACGCGCCGACTTGAGCCGCTGCTCCTCGAGACGGTCCGCGCCCGCCGTGATCGACCGGAGGCCGACGCCATCAGCCTGCTCTGGGCGGCCGGTCGGAACGTGACACCCGACTGGGG
>JADEYI010001177.1_pt1 | contig 22409 bp, 15 predicted proteins | sample 8542331 | NCBI WGS metagenome assembly JADEYI01 (sample SAMN16510988, study PRJNA670497) | mine drainage metagenome | isolation source: biofilm near Copperflume 1 | place: Germany: Marsberg coppermine Kilianstollen | collected 2018-02
CCCATGTCTCCATCCCAACGCCATTGAAAAACGCATATTGGAGATCGACGGTTTTATCGCGTTGCCAACGGTCGGAGATGTTGGTCATGTGCCTGGGCTCGAGCCATTTGTACTTATCGACGTATTCCGGCTCCGAGACACCCAGCACATCTTTGCCGATAACCAACGGGCCTCTTTCCGGAACCGCCTGAGCCCACATCAGGTTGTTGTAGGCAAGCGCTTCATCCACCCTCAAATGCTCCGGTTCAAAGGCTAGTGGATGACCTGTCTTGTCCGAGGCTATCCGAAAATTTCGGGGCAACGCAATCATCGTATCGCCATTGACGCCGTCCGCTCCCACTTCTGCCAGCTCTTCGCTCAATGCATCCGCTTCGTCCTTGCCTTCATCTCGCGTCCCCTGGTCCCAAAGCATCACTGGAAACAGGACACGAACACCCCGCCGGTGGAAATCGGCCACCATCTGCCTGACTCCTGCGATCCCTCCCGGCATGTCATGAAACATATCGAACTGGTTGCGGTTGTCGATGCCCATATTGGGATATGTGGGCCACACCAGGACCGCGTCGATCCCACCATAACGCTTCTCCAAATCGTTCAGATAGCGATCGACTGTGTATTTTCTTGTAACGGGATCGTAGAAATACCTGTCTTCAATCATCAACTGAGGTTGAATGTAGCTGCTCTGCGTCCACTTGAGTTGCGGGCGATCATATTCGGAGCCGTCATATCCGATGCGCTTGAGCTGCTCGATGCGCCAGCGTTTCATGCCGGCGATCCACGCGAGGAATTCGGCGGGACTCGATGGTCCATCGATAAGGGATCCATTGACGTGAACTGGCGGGTTCTGCGCCGGCATTGAGCCGGATATGGCCAGCATCGCTCCGCACAGCGCCAGGGTCGCGTTCGCCCTTTTCAAAAATATTTTTATTCCTCTCAACGATTCCCTCTTATGAATATCTTCAACGCAAGCGGTTTCTTGAAACAGCGCGGGTGCCTCAGTCTCGATTTTGAGACCTGGGATTCTCCGCTTCTCACCTACGACATGAGGCATCCAGAGACCTACGGTGGAATTCAACAACACCAACCAGCAATCCGTTTACGTATTCTTAATCTAATGCGTAAAGCCAGCTATCCCTCTCGATTCGGGAAGTCCGTCAGAACGCGTATCGCAACGCGAATTGAACGATACGTGGCGCTGACGACCCTGAAATCGTACCGAACTTCGGACTCGTCATGACGGAGTTCGGATCGCTCAGGTTGACGTTGTTGAATACATTGAAAACTTCGCCGCGGAACTGAAGCGTACTCCCCTTGTAGACAGGGAACGTTTTGAATCCGGAGAGATCAGTGTTGACATATCCAGGTCCGATCAGCATATCGAAAGGCACATCGCCGTATGGCGTATCTGCGGGAAGCTGGGCGAATGCGGATGTGTTGAAGAACTCCTGAATTTTTTGCGATCTACTTCGCCCTTCAAACAGTGGATTCCCAACCAGATTTGGCCGGTCATTGACAACCCCATCGAGATTCGTGTCTTTACCGGAAGTTATATTGAACGGCTGCCCGGTCATCACCGTGGTAATGCCATTCAGTTGCCAGCCGCTCAGTATTTGTTTACCGATAAAGCCCAACCGATGTATGCCCGGTACGACCCAGAGATACGAAGCCACGAACTTTTGAGGAACCTCGATGGCCTGTGGGCCATAGCTGCTGGACAGATCGTACGCATTTACCAATGGGCCGTAACCCATGTCTTTCGACCAGACATAGTTGGCCTGAAGCGAAAAGCCGTGCTCAAACCTTCTCGTCAGCGTCGCCTGGAACGAGTTATACGACGCAGTGCTGATAGGAGCATTCAGCAAGATTTCGCCGAAGGTGTAGGTCTTCGGCGTCGGCTGATAAGGACGCCGGCTATTGAGACCGGCGGTCGTCGTGGAACCACCCGGAGTATAAATGGGCGAGTTCTGATCGTATGTGATGGAGAAATGGCGGGAGACATTCCCTATATAGGCGAGCTGCATCCCCCAGTTTGCACCGAGCTGTTGCTGCAGGGTCAGGTTATATTCCTGCACGGACGGTATGCTCTTATCGCCCGGCGGCAAACTATAAATCGTTGCGCCGGAGAGAAAGACCGCATTTTGCGGATTCGGAGTGTAAGGGAAAGGATCTGCACCGGGTGCAAAGGGCGTGACTAGGTTCGGCGTCTTCGAGACGGTAATCGTGCGCGAAAAAGGTTGCTGCACAAGAAGGTCGGAAAGTTGCACCTGATCGATTGCGGCATAGAAGATCCCATAGGCGCCGCGCAACGAAGTCTTGCCGTTTCCAAAAGCGTCATATGCAAATCCGAACCGGGGCGCGAAGGTGTTCCACGGAGTATGCAGGATGCCGTCCGGAATCCCTGGATCTCCGGACGTGAGCAGGCCCAGGGGCGCTGTTGGGAACCGTTTGGATTGCACGTTGGGAACAAATGTCCCGGTATTGTTTTGTCCGGTGTATGGCGGGAAATATTCCCAGCGCAGTCCAAGGTTTAAGGTGAGCCTGGGATTGATCTTCCAGTTGTCCTGCGCGAAAACGGAGGGGTCCTGCGAGTGGTTGCGGAAGAAGACGCCGTTATTTTGCGTGAGCGAATTCGCGTGGCCTTCCAGAAAATCTACGAGTGCATTCCCGCTCGTGGATCCCGTGAAGGTAAAGATTCCATTCGACGACCCGCCGCCCGTGCTGCTGAGACGGTCCCAAATAAAGGACCCGCCTGCTTTGATCTCGTGGTTCCCAAGCGTCCAGTTGAAAGTGTCCGCGATGCCTAACGACGATGAGGGCAGATCGTTGGGTCCCTTGTTGTTTGTGCCCATCGTCCAGTACCCCGTTATGCTGAAGTACGGTTGGGCGCTAAGGACCGATCCCTGGGCCGCATTGCTCCCCAGATCGGTCAGCAGATGCTGGTTTCCAAAGATATTCCCGATAATGTAATGGTTCAGAGAGTAGAAAAGGCGCAGATCGTTTACCTTGTTCGGTGAAATCAGCCAGGTATCGCTGACAACCGCATTGTATTGACCCGCGTAGTTCTGCATGCCGGCGTAGTCCAGAACCTGGTTTCCACCTATATTCGGACTGTTCGAATTGCCGCGCGACATAAAATACAAGGCCGATAATTGATGCTTGTCTGTCAATTGATAATCGATCCTTGCCATCTCTTGATTGGCGCTGAGGTTCGCATTCGCCGACTGTTGCGCGGGATGGCCGTAATCCGATCCTGGCTTAGGGTCGCCTGGCGGCACAAATTTGAGGATATTTTGCGCGACCGGATCCAGCAAGGCTGGGCAAACCACATATTGAACGCCATTGCAGGAGACGTTTGGCCTTATATTGGCTGGAGTGTTTCTAAAGTCCCCCATAGTCTCCAGAGGCGTCGGCGTTACCAGGGCGGTGGATGCAATATTCACCGGGGTTCGGACCCGCAGCCCCTCATAAGAAAGGAAAAAAAACGCTTTATTGCGCAGGATGGGACCGCCGACATTTCCGCCGAACTGGTTCTGTCGCAGCGGAGTTACCGCATTTAAAAAGTAGCTCTTCGCGTTCAGAACATTGTTTCTGAGATAGTCATATGCCAAGCCATGAAATCGGTTGGTCCCGGAACGGGTGATGGTATTGACCACGCCGCCAGGAGAGCGCCCGAATTCAGCATCGAAGTTACTGGTCAGGATGCGGAACTCCTGTAGCGAATCCGGATTCGGAAGCAGGTTTCCGCCGAATTGCCAAACGTTCGTATCGTATGCGCCATCCAGATAGTAGGCGGTATTCTGCGTGGGAAGTCCATTGACGCTGAATTGATTTCCGGCGCGAGAGCCTGTAGCGACATCGGGACTGAAGTTTGTGACGCCCGCCACGATCTGCACCAGATCATAGGCGTCTCGACCGTTGAGCGGCAGGTCTTGCATCCGCTTCTGATCCACAGTTTCTCCTATTTGCGATTCGCGGGTGTCTACCAGTGTCGTTCCGGCTTCCACGGTGACGGTCTGGTTTGTGGGACCAGGCTGCAATAAGAAACTGACATGCACGTTTTCATTCGAGGCGAGGTGAATTCCGTTCTGAGTCTGCGCCTGAAACCCCGCGACCAATGTGGAAACCGTATAGTCGCCAGGCACCAGGACCGGGAAGACATAGCTGCCCGAACCGTTGCCGACCGCGGTGTGCGTCTCATTGGTCTGAACATTTTTCACTGTAATCTGGGCGTTGGGGATTGCGGCGCCGGTTACATCCGTTACCGTGCCATAAATCGATCCGGTTGTCGTCTGCGCAAGTGCCGAGCCTGAGAACATGCATATAAACGCGCTCAAAGTGAGTAGATAGGCAATGGATGTCCGCCGTTTCGCTGTGCATACTTTCATATAGCCTCCTCCAGGAAACCTGCAGTTCGTTCCGCATTCTTAGACTTAAGGATGAGTCCCCGCTCAACCTTTCGATCGGGCGAAAACATATTAAATGAAACGATTCATTTACGAGACACATGCTATACCTCGCCTCAATAATGTGTCAAACAACTGATTCAAGCCGATTGATTCCCACTTACCCCTTGTCGCTGCCCGGCCCGTTAAAAAGGATGAAATGAAGATGCGCCTGCCCCGGTCCGCCCGGATATGCCCATCACGCACCGAAATCCTATATGGTTGCTTGCGCTGCTGATCTCGTCCTTCCCTCGCGCTCCGACCATATAACGCGAACAGTACTGGGCGGTGCAGAGAAAAGATCCACCTCGTTGAACTCTTTTCCTTGCCCCAGGCTCCATCGGATCGTAGGAAGAGCCCGGTCCTTGCGGGTTGCGCGCAATGCCCTTGGCGGCAAGTCGCCCGTAGTAATCGGGCCGGTACCAATCTTCGACCCATTGCCAGACGTTTCCCGCCATGTCATACAAGCCGTATCCATTGGCTGGATATTCCGCCACGGGAGCAATACCGCTATATCCATCTGAACCAGTGTCGCGATCGGGAAAATTTCCCTGATATGTGTTGGCCATCCATTTGCCGTTGGGGTGAAACTCGTTTCCCCAGACATAGGTCTTCCCTGTTCTGCCTCCACGGGCCGCAAACTCCCATTCCGCCTCTGTAGGCAGCCTTTTCCCGGCCCACTTCGCATAGGCTACGGCGTCCGCATAAGCCACCTGCACTACTGGAAAGTGTTCGCGTCCTTTTATGCTGCTGCCTGGGCCCGTCGGATGCCGCCAGTTTGCGCCGGGGACGTACGACCACCAGAGGGCGGGATTGTCCAGCGACACAGGATGCTGCGGCGGTCGGAAAACGATCGCTCCTGCAACGAGCTTTTCCAGCGGCACGCCGGGAAAATCTTCAGGACGTGGTTTTTTCTCTGCCACCGTGACATATCCTGTCGCCTTTACGAATTTCTCAAAGTCTTCATTCGTCACGTCTGTCTCATCCATCCAGAAGCCATCGACATAGACGCGATGAATTGGCTGTGCGTCCGGCATGGAAGCACTGGCGCTTCCCATTGAAAATTCTCCGCCGGGAATCCACGCCATTCCTTCCGGCGCACGCAGGCCGGTGGGGATAGGATTAGGAATCGTAGCCTGAAAGACGCTCGTCGTTGCCGGCACGCCGGCAGCATGGACTCGCGTGGTCCGATTGCAGAGCATCCGCGCAGTCGTGCCGACAAGCACAAAGACAGCGCCCAGGAAACATTTGCGAAAATACTTCATGTCCATCAATCCTTTTGAAATCCTGGAATCTGCATTGCAGGATCAAGAAATGGACGTCGCGTCGAACGGGTTCATTTAGCCGCTTTTTCCCGTTCGATCGTTACCTTGGCAATGACACCGTTGAACCGGTCGGGCGTCTGGTACTCCGGACTGACAGCGGAACCCAGATCACTGCCGATATCCAACGTTTCGGCGCCGGACCAATACCCACCAGTCCGAGGCACATTGATAAAATGTGTCTCGCCTTGCGGAACACCGTTGATCGTCAACGTTCCCGTATAGGGCCGCTTGCGCCCGACGCTCTTCGCATCGCCGTTCTTCTGCTCCAGAGTTTCCGCCTCCATCTGCGTCACGGCGTCCGGCTCCATCTGCAGAACAATATGGGCCCTGCCGGGTTCCAGCACTTTCGTGGAGACAAGCTGCCCGGACCTGTTTCCAAATGCGTTAACTTCGTAGAAAACATGCCCATCCTTCACAAAGAGCGAGGATCCGCCATAGCGGCCACCCTGCGCAAAGATCACGCCCTTCACGCCCTGTTCTGGAATGTCGACATCGGCGCTGATGGTATAGGGCATCCCCCCGCCTAGGGGCGTGTTGGCAGTGTTCTGCAGCCGATCCACGCCCGCGCGATAGACAAAGACATCTTTCTTTGGCATCGGCTTGTCGCTCAGTCGACGCAATGGCAGCAAGGGATAGATGTTGGTCCGCCTCGCCTCCTCATCGAAAAGCGCTTTCATCTCGGCGAGCTTCTTCGGATACTTTGCCGCCAGATTGTGCGCCTGGCTATAGTCGTCGTTCAGGTTGTAAAGTTCCCACGGATGCAGATGGCCGTTCAGAAGCTCGGTCGCCGTAAAACCGGGAGTTCCTATCCTCTCCCACGAGGACCGCAGAAGGTCCCCTGCCCACCATCCATCTTTATAGATGGCGCGATTTCCATTTGTTTCAAATACCTGGATATGATGACGGCTCGGAGCATCCTGGTGATTGAATGTATATACAAGACTGGTTCCATACAACGGACTCTGCCGCACTCCATTCACCATCACGGGCGGCTGGATCCCCGCCGCTTCATAAATTGTGGGTGCAATATCGGTCTCGTGGCTGAACTGGCTGCGCAGGCCGCCATCCTGCTGAATGTGACCCGGCCAGGAGATCACCATTGGGTCGCGCGTGCCGCCAAGATGAGAAGCATCCGTCTTCGTCCCCTGAAATGGCGTACTGAAGGCCCACGCCCACGCGGCGGCCGCGCCGTTCATATATATCTCGCTGCCCAAATACTGATCTGTTTGCAGGCGAGACTCGATGCTCTTCGCCTTTCCAGAAACGTTGCGGGCGTCGTATCCGGTCGGCCCGTCTTCCGCGCTTCCGCCGTTATCTCCAAAAATTTCAATGATGAGCGTGTTATCTCCCTGGCCTTCGTCTTTAATTGCCTGAATCAGCCGTCCGATCTCATAGTCCGCCTGAGACCCATACCCGGCATAGACCTCTGCCTGATGCGCAAGAAGTTTCTTTTCATCTGGCGGCAGCGAATCCCATGCACGAAGCCCTTTGGGTCTGGGCGTCAGTTGCGCATCTGCCGGAATGACTCCAAGTTTCTTTTCTCGCACAAACGTCTCTGCGCGAAGTTTGTCCCAGCCTTCATCGAACCTCCCTTTATATTGTTCAATCCATTTTTTTGGCACTTGATGGGGCGTATGGGTGGCCGCAGTGGCGAAGTAAATGAAGAAAGGCTTGTCCGGCGCCACGGCGTCATGCCTATGCAACCAGCGGATCGCATCGTTGGCCATGTCGGTGGTCAGGCTATACCCCTCTTTCGGTGTTTTTGTGGGTTCTACCGGTGTGGTGTCGCGGTAAAGGCGTGGGTAGTACTGGCTATCGAACGCGCCGAGAAAACCGTAGAAGTAATCAAATCCGAGTCCCGTCGGCCACCGATCGAAAGGTCCCGCCACATTAACTTGCCATACCGGTGTGTTATGCCACTTGCCGAAGGCCGCGGTGTTGTAACCGTTCTCCTCGAGGACTTCCGCGATGGATGCGGAGTTTTTCGGCCACAGGGTGTTATACCCTGGATAGCCAGCGGCGAATTCTGCGATCTGGCCAAAACCCATCTGATGATCGGTCCGTCCTGAAAGCAGAGAGGCCCGGCTCGCAGCGCAGATGGAATTCACATGGAATTCGTTGTAGCGCAGGCCGGATTTCGCGAGCTTCTCGAAACTAGGCGTTTGAACTGGGCCGCCAAAGGTGGACGTAGCGCTGAAGCCGGCGTCATCCACAAGGATGAGCAGCACGTTCGGCGCTCCCTTTGGCGCAGTGACGTCCTCCGGCCAATACTCGACCGATTGGCGCGAATCCGGCTCCATCCTTCCCTTGAAGGCCGATTCTGGCCTGGGTAAAATATCCTGCGCACGCAACGGAGAAATTAGGAGAGTGCTTCCAAGGAGCACCACCGCAATGAGATAGCGGATTGCTTGCATGAACGATTCCCCTCTGCCGCGCGGAATTGAAAATGCCTTGCGCGTGAAACGATTCATTTACAATGCGTTTTTATACTCTCCGCCATATACGGATGTCAAGCCTGTATTTGGCAACGCAATCCCATTTCACGATAAAGAATTTTACGCCGAGCAAGAGACCATCCATGCGTATCCAGAGATAGTGCGTTCATTCTGGCGTAGGCTCAAGATTGCCTATTGGGAATTAATGGGGCCTGACTATGACTTCGATCAAGCTTCATATGATCCAGATTCAGGCGACTTAGCTTTCTATTGGGCTTTGAAGTGGCTTCACAAAGCTTTCGAAAATCAGCCGAGTGGGTCTGAGGCTATCTTCTTGATCGGTAATCTACTCTACCGGAACCAGAATTATGATGCTGCATTGCAGTGGTATCGCAAGGCTCCTTTGTGGGATGGGTTTTCTATGATCGGATTAGGCTTCATATATCAAGAAGGACTAGGAGTTGCCCAAGATTATTCCGAAGCACTGCAATGGTACAGCAAAACGCATGAGAACTGAATGGGAGAAAACTTTGGTATTACGAAGGCCAGGCATTGAAAGGATCAATCTCTGGATCATGCAGATGCCCCTTATGAGTCCCGCGAGTGAGGCGATCTTTTTGCCGCTCCCGCTCAGGTCGAAGCGAATTTCAGAGATAGGCGTCTCCAACTGGCCACAGTTCACAAGAATTGCTGCACCAACGGATGGCCAATGCGGTAACGATTGGAGGGATCATCCGGCTCATCTTCCTTGCGCTTGCGCAGCCGTTTCGCCTGGTCCACTTGCAGACCGCCGTACTCCTTGCGCCAACGGAAGTACGTCTGCTCGACAGTCCCACTTCCTTCGACGCCTGCGCTGTCGTCTTCCCGTTCGCTACGGCCACTTTGATCTGCAGCAGCAGGTTGACCACCTGCTCAGGCTGGTACTTTTTGCCTCGTCCCATATGCTCTCCTTGTCCAGTGTCTCTCTTCTCCACTGGCACATTTCAAGCCGGGCACTCCAGCGAATCTTTTACCCGTTGATCGGCCTCGGTATTTCTGTACCAGTTGAAATGTTAGTCTTCGACCAAAACCTGACCTGAGAGGGTGGAAGCTTTGGATGAAGAAGAAGCGTTTTTCTGTGGAACAAATTGTCGGTGTCTTGAAGCAGGCGCAGGTGGGCGTTCCTGTGGCTAAAGTGATCCGGAAGGCAGGGATCAGCGAGCAGACGTTCTACCGATGGAAGGCGAAGTACGCTGGCCTGAAAGTGGACGAAGTTCGGAAGATGGCGCAGTTGCAAGAAGGGAACATGCGCCTGAAGCAGTTGGTAGCAGAGCTGACGTTGGACAAGACGATGCTGCAGGATGTGCTCTCAAAAAAATGGTAAAGCCTTCACGGCGTGGACCGATGGTGGAGCGGTTGGTTGGAATCCAAGCACGCCGAGCTAGAGCACCAGCGCACGGAAAGTGCAGACCCGGAAGACCCAGATGAGGACCGCGCCGTTCATATCTTCTGGGTGCCGAAGGAGGCGCGGTGGCAGCACCTGAAGGCCAGCGCACCGCAGCCCAAGATCGGCACCATCGTAGACGATGCTATGGGCGCCATCGAACGCGACGATCCATCGCTCAAGGGTGTGCTGCCCAAGGACTATGCTCGGCCCGGCCTCGACAAACAGCGTCTCGGCCAGCTCATCAATCTCATCAGCGACGTTGGCCTGGGCACACCCGCCGACCGGGCAAAAGATGTTCTGGGCCGCGTCTACAACCCCTGCTGTGGCTCTGGAGGCATGTTCGTGCCGAGCGAGAAATTCATCGAGGCTCACAGCGGCAGAATCGGCGACATTTCCGTTTACTGGCAGGAGTCGAACTACACTAGTTGGCGACTGGCCAAGATGAACCTCGGCATCTGCGGCATTGACGCACAGATCGGGCACGGAGATACCTTCCGCGCCGACCGTCACCGTCGCAGCGATTTACGCCGAGTAGAATTCGATCCGGCACCAAACAACTAGTAAGGATTACTTACTAGTTCAATCTGAATTTATCGCCTGAAGGCACACGAGGGAGCACTATCGATCACGGAAATTGCCCCATACAGTTGTTTGCTTACCGCACGACCAATTGCAGCGTCGCAGCCTGACTGATTGATCCGGATGTGGCAGTGACGGTGACATTGCTAGTGCCTGCCGGGGTCCCGGGAGTCGACGGTGCTCCGCTATTGCCAGAGCTGTTTCCTGCGCTACCGCCTCCGCATCCGATGAGACCAGCGCTCACGGCAAGTGCGATGACAAGCAGGGACCCTCGACCCCAGCGAGCAGCACGTGATGCCCCGGGCATCAGGAATAGCAGGATACTGGCAAGCGCCAGTATCCCAGTGATCCCGGCTCGGTAGGTGTCCTTTCTTTGAGCGGCTTGCGGGGCCGTGGTTGTAATTGTCAAGACGGTCGTCACAGCGCTTGCGCCCGGAGTGACGGTCTCCGGCGCAAAGCTGCAAGTTGACGCGGAGGGCAGCCCGCTACAGGCAAAGCTCACTGACTGCGCGAAACCGCCGACCGCGGTGACTGAGATCGTCGTCGTACCGCTGTTGCCCGGGGCGATGGAAAGGCTGCTGGGACTGGCGCTGAGCGTGAAGGAAGGTGCAACGGCCGCAATTGTCACCGTGACAGGTGAGGACACGGAGCTGGTAAAGTTGCTGTCTCCCGCGTATTGAGCGGTGATGCTATGCGTACCTGCAGCCAATGTGCTGGTGGCAAAAGTCGCCACACCAGAGCTATTCAATGTGCCGGTACCCAGGGAGGTCGTTCCATCGAGAAATGTTACGGTTCCTGTGGGAATAGTGGAGTTCCCTGCAGGCGCGGCAACGGTAGCTGTGAACGTCAGATTTTGCCCAACGGTCGCCGAGGAAGCGCTGGATGAGATGGTAGTTGTCGATGCGAGTGTGGTCCCGCCACCTCCACTGGTTGCAGCCTGGCTCAACAGGACGACTGAGCCGGATACGATGTCCGGCTTGCCGTCTCCGTTCAGATCGAGGGCAACAGTGGGGCCGCCCACACCGACGTAGAAGCTCTGCGCTGGTGTGATGGTGCTGAGTGAAGAGTCGCCACCAGTTTGCAAGGTGCCGTCGCCATTGCCAAAGGCAATGCCGCTCTCCGGCGCCCCGAGAAATCCTGTTGTTGCCACGTCGAGTTTGCCGTCTCCATTGAAATCGGCTACAGCCAAACCCGTACCGTTGACGTACTGCGATGAATAGGTTGTGGTAACCGGTGTTCTGAAGGTGCCATCTCCATTGCCGAGCGCGATTGCAATCTGTAGATTCTGTGTACTCGGATCCATCTGGAGAGCTACGATATCCTGCTTGCCGTCGTTATTCATGTCGGCCAGCGTTATCGGGGCGTACTGGGTGGGATACTCGAAACCACCTGGGGTGACTCCCGCAACGGCTATCGGTGCCTGGAAGGTGCCGTCCCCCTTGCCGAGATAAACCTGTGTGGTGAAGCTTTGGGCATTTCCCGACAAACCGGAGAGGACGATCATATCGTTATTGCCGTCCGAATTGACGTTGGCGATCTGCGCGACCTGGAACGCTCCTGTATAGGAGGGTCCGGTGGCGCTGGTATAGAACGGTGTGAGTTGTGGCGTGGCATGGAAGGTGCCGTCGCCGTTGCCAAATTGTATGGCGACTCCCGACGTGTAGCTGGAGTTCGTGTAAAGGTTATAAAAATAAACCAGATCGAGCTTGCCGTCGTGGTTCATGTCGGCTAAACGGATATCGGTGATAGCGGCAGACGTGGGTACGAAGGTTGGCGTATTGAAGCTTCCGTCACCCTTGCCGGTGGCGACGAAAATTCCGTTATATGCCGTGCCGTTACTGGAGTCGCCGATAAAGATCAGGTCGGCAAATCCGTCTCCATTGATGTCACCAACTGAATACGAATCGAGGATGCTGACCATGTACGTGGTTCCACCGATCGTAAGCGAGGAGGCATCCAGCGTGGCTCCCAGAGTGAAGCTACCCTTGCCGTCCCCTAGGTAAGAGGTGAAGGAATTGCCGGTGAGAACTCCTGGCGTCCCTGCCAGGTTGACGCCGACGACATCCGTGATTTTGTCGCCGTTGAGATCGCCGAGATTGGTGCCTGAATACATGAACGGCTCCGACGGCGCTCCGCGGAAGGTGCCGTCACCGTTCCCCATCAGGGCATACCCCTGGTTGTAACCGAATTGATCGCCGCCGAGAGTACCATTGTTGCCCGTACCGGAGTAAAGATCGATGTTGCCATCGCCATCGATATCTTGTGCAACGATGTAACCGGCGTTGTTGGTGGCTGAGTAGGTTTCCTTAAATGTGAAGGTGCCATCGCCCTTGCCGAGCAATATCTGTATTGAAGCGCCATTGTCGACGGCGAGGTCCGGCTTTCCATCCTTGTTGAAGTCCGCGGCAACCACGTTGGGGCCATATTGCGACGCGGAGATCGAATTCGGGAAGGCCAGGGTGGAAGACTGCGTGAAGGTGCCATCGCCATTGCCGAACAGAACAATGCCGGCCGAAGAAACGATATCTTTATGGCCGGAACCGCGAAGGTCCGCGCTGATCAGTGCGAAGTATGGCATTGCTCCCGAGGATTGATTGAAACTCGCTGGCGGCGTCTCTGTGTAGGTCTTTACCGACTGGAAGGTGCCATCGCCATTGCCAGCTAGAAAGTTGATGTAATACTTGAAACCGACCCCGCCAGCCGCACCACTATTGAACTCAGAAGATACGACAATGTCCTTCTTGCCGTCACCGTTAAAGTCGTCGATGACCACGCTGACAACATTCGTTCCGGGCATGGTAATCGCTGTAGGCGCAGAAAAGGAACCGTCCGCTTTACCGAGGAATACGGTAACTGTAGCGCTTCCGCCGGCGACGAAACTGTAATTGTTCAGAACAACCAGGTCGCCATTTCCATCGCCGTTCAGGTCTGCGGTAACGATATCCCCCGCGCCATCGGGGGTGCTGAGTATGTCCGTACTAAGGAACGTATTATCCGTCTTTGCGTTTTCAGTGAAAACTTCCTCCTGGCTAGTGATTGAGTCGTAAAAATGCGCGGCATAAACCCTGATATTCCCAGTGGTGGTGCCGGCAAAGACAATCTTTCTCATAGCATTCCCGCTGGCCGTGTTGCCACAGCCGACGGGATATTTGTCCGGGGTTGTCGTCAGGCCAGCGGCATTATGCAGAACCTGTTCATAGTGCGGTGTCGATCCGGCAACCGTGTAACTGAAGGTAGGCCCCGAAAGATTGAGATTGTACGAAGCATACTGCAGGGTCAGCGAACAGTCGGATTGCTGCTCCAACTCCATAAGGTCATTGCTGGCAACGGAGACCTCGGTCAGATTGCCTACGAAGTTGGCTGCGGACGTTCCACTATTGCCGGAGGGGCTCAGCAGTGCAGCCAGACGCTTTATCTTTTCCTCAATAGACAGGTCTCTCCACAAAGGATACTGTTGGGACCTCTCGAACCGCAGAATCGCCATGCGCTGCTCGATTGTGAAATTCGGATATTGACGCGCCACAGCTTCCACGTCCACACTGCCCGCATGGATCGATCTCCTTGCTATCGAGGCGAACAGAATGGCAGTGGCAATCGCAATGAGAACGATACCTGGCAGTACATAGAACCTGCGAACGCGAATCGTCATGGCCCCCCAAATCACTTCGTATCGAGAAAAAGTCGCCCCCACAGCAAACTGCCGCATTGATTCCCTGCGGGAAAGCGGAAACCTTTCTTATCTCTAAGTGACCCCTTTCGTACTTTCATCACGCATATCTCTGGAAGTTTTTCGATAGCAGCTTCTAGCCCGCATCCTCCATGCCTTCCCCGGGCACGCCGCGAAGCAGATGCTCAAGCGCTATAGCCTTATTCGGATGTAAGCCAAGCGCACTGCGCTGGAGTCGATCGTGAGCAAGCCCGCTGGCAACGGAGATGCAACCCCGTCCTATGTGAAAGTCACGGGATACCACAAAAGTCCCCACAGTCGGGTGTTTTGAGGGTCATCGGGGAGTTGTCAGGAGGCGTAAGTCTCTGAAAAGAGTTGGCTCATCAGGAAGGAATCGAACCTTCAACCTGTCGATGAAGCGTCGAATGCGCACGAGACTGACTTAGACGGACTGACAGCCCTTTCCGCCCGCACAGACATCCAATTGTCTTCTCTAGTTTCGGTCTTACTCTGAGCCGAAACGGTGTGGATGAGGAAAGGTCGGGATGTGCGCCATGTCTTCAGCGAGAAACGCGAACCAAGGTTTCCGCGATCGGCGTCTGACTGGATCCATCTGCGGTACCGAGCCGAAAAAGATATTCTCCAGCCGCCAATTTGTCCGCGGGGACGTGAAATCTGGCCACGCGAATGCCGTCCATTGTCGTTAGCGGTCCAATCTGCGGCACGACCGCAATGTCCGACCGACCGGAAGCGACCGCCAATGTGTAGGGTTGCGCGGCCGCATCGCGAGAGAGCGGCCATTGCACCTCGAGTCGTTTTATGCCGCGGTGAATCTGGATCGGGATGGGGTCAGCTCCTCTGGCCGTTCCCATGGGCATGGCGACGACTAGGATGCCAATCCGCGGCACGGGGAAGCGATGCTCGTGAGATGGTTTTTCCGGAGGCGCCGAAGACTGGACTGAGTTGGATTTCCCCACGGTTGGGCCGCTTGCAGCAATCGATGCGACCTCCGGTAGCTTCTGGAAACTGCCTGGAATAGTGGTCCTGCGCCATTGGATGAGTGCGACGACTAGAAAGAGACACGCAGCTAGAGCAGCTGAAAAAATAAGCCGAAACTTTCGCGATCGAACCTGCGGCACACCCTTCCCGGTAGCGGCAGATGGCTCTCGATTGGCGCCCGATCTGCGATCGACATCCCTCGCTTGCTGCATTGCGATCGCCAATGGATGCGAGATCTCCCCACTCTTTCCGCCCAAAAGGGCCAGCTCCACCCGCTTGCGAATGTCGATGGATAGCTCGTTTGCGACGTAGGCATCGATCAGATCGTATTGAGCCTCCTGGAAGCCGTCAGAAAACTCCTGGTCGGCGATCAACGCGTCATCCACGCTGGCCCGCTCGTCGACAGACATCTCGTCCAAAAGATAGCGCAACAGCAACCGCCGATAATTCAAGGGAGGGTTCATTGAGTTCTCAAGCTAAGAAAAGCTATTCATCATAATGTGACAATTTTGAGTGATCCATCTCGTCGCCGGGGAAAACTTTTCCGGCCAGCATCAGCAAATAGTTTTTCTCCAGTTCCTTCCTGATACGCATCACTCGATTCCGCAGGGCATTCAGAGAGATTCCGTATTCCTGGGCCAACTTTTGACGTTGCTGGATATGGGCCCGGCTTTCGGAGCTGAAGTAGCGTTGTACAAGCGTTCGGCTGGGTTCAGGAATGGCATCCAGACACCGCTCCAATACAGCGGCGCATTCTTGCTGGTCGCGGCGCTCCTGCTCTCTGCGCGCCTTTTCCATGCCCTCTTGAAGCAACTCCACAAGAGCTTCTTCCCTGCGATGGGTATTTCGCCAGTGTTCCTTCAAGACCAGCCGCGCGATTCCGGAGGCAAACTTCAGCGGCTCAAGGATGGTTTCTTGCGGCGAACATAGCCGGCGCGCCAGCCGATCCAGAGTCTCATCCGCCAGGTCTTCAGGCAAATCTGCATGGTTCCATTTAAAAAAGCGGATGAGGCGACGGCGCAAATCCTCGTAGGCGTGACTGGCCTGTTCACGGTCGGGATGCAATGCATGCAGCAGGCTATCCAGCCCGCTCTTGTCCAGCATCCACGGCATTTTGGGGTTCAACTGTCCCACGCGGCAATCCTGAAAGCTATTCTAGAGCCGATTTCCTATTTCTATCGCCATCGGAGTGCAGTAATGAGCGGCCCCGTGGCGAGCCGCGCAACACTTTATCGCTTCGACTGCATCCACACAAAACCCGCGTTAGCTTCCCTGACCATCGCCTTCCAACACAAATCCGGCCCAGTAGTAGGGCGCGTGGTGTTCAGCGTCCGACAACACCTGAAGCTGTGCCGACCGGAGAGCCGCAACCGGAGCCAGGTGTTGTCCGATCAGCGCCCGATAAAAACTCTTCATCAGTTCACTCGAGCTTGTATCTTCCGAATCCCAAAGCGTGCCAATCACGCTGTGTGCCCCCGCGTACAGAAACGCCCTGGAAAGACCATTTATGCCTTCCCCTGGAACGGATTGTCCGTCCGCCGTCTGGCATCCACTGAGCGTAACGAGAGAAACGGGGATTGGTAATCGATAAATATCGTGCAGCCATAGGACGCCATCTGCAGGGCTTCCATGGCGGTCCACCATGGAAAGAACAATTCCGGAGAATTCCGGATGCTGTGTGTCCACAAGTGCATGGGTAGCAAAGTGTGCCACAGTATAGCGCTTCCAGTCCATGCTCTCGATTCTTTTCGGGGATGCGTCGAAGCCCAGAAATAACGACGTATGCGTTGCTCCGGCAATCTGCTCAATCGCAAGACCCTCCTGACGAGAGCCAGGCAACCTGGGTAGCTGCGATAGCGTTTCGAAGGATGCCAAACGCATGGCAGGAGACTGCATGCTGGGCGGCGGTGGAGTAGCGGAGGCTCTTTCGACGCGGTCGTCCGTGGCGCTGTACACCGGATCGGCAAAGATGGCGATGCGTGCGGGACCACGCTCCTGCGTCCGTCTGGCAAGCAGAGTACCCATCGTAGCGGCGGACGGTTCGTATACAAGGGAATATCGCTGAATCAGAAATGGGCCTGAAAGTGTATTGGAATGCGGTAGCGGCAGCGCCGCGAATGGCATCGACAGCAGGCTTCCATCCCCCACAATCCACAGCCGGCGGATCCGCGGCCCCAGACGGAAGGGCAACAACAGGGTCGCCAGCTTGGTAGATTCAGCGGCAAGACTTGCATCGGATCGTCGAATTCTGATCTGGCGACCCTGAATACTTTCACCGGCCACATATGTATCCCGGGCCAACATGAATTTCTGATAGGAATGAACTGCACCATCAAGGGCGACGCGGTTCGGTAATGGGAAGCTTCGCATGCCGTCTGCTGTAAGCACCCAAAGATAGCTATGAGCATCCCCTACCCAATACTCGAGCAACGCCGTGTTGCGATCGAGCACGCTGCGCCTGAATTGAGCGGCAGAGATGGAACTTGCTTCAGCCACCGCGCGATATCCTGGATTGGAGGCGTACATGCTCGCTTTCAGTCGATCGCCGGCCTGCAACAGGTCCCGCATTTTCAGTTCCAGCTGCTCTGCGTGCGTCATGTCGGCTGGGGAAGATCCAAGGGCAAGCAACTGATCCTCAGTATCGTGAATCTGCAGGTCGCCAGCGGCAACTTTCTGTTCGAGTTGGCGATCGAAAACCGAGGATTCGTCTTGATGGCCCTCCTGTAAGTCATCCAGCAGTGTGCGTGCGCGGGCCCGCTCCGCGATGCTCCACGCCTCTTCCGCATACCCCTGACCTGGGCGGTCACGATCCATCTGCATCAAGATCTCCACTGCCAGACCGTAGTAGTTGCGCTTGGACGTGAAGTACGAGGTCCGCAACGCATCGCTATCGATGTCGGCACGGGAGGTCTCAATCGCGTTCAGCGCCGCATAGATCTGTTGACGCGCGGCCGGCAGCCGACCTCGACGAATATCCAGTCGCGCCATATCGGCTTCCACTGTCGCCAATTCCACCGCGTTAGGAACCCGCTGCCACAGCCCAGCCGATTCGATATATGCGTGCATTGCCAGGGCATTTTTATCCCGCAAAACCAGCACATCGCCAATCGTGGCATCCGTGGCCGCCTCTCCATCCAACTGATGAATTTGCCGGGCTGATTTTCGTGCCTGGGAGAGAGTGGTCAACGGATCTACGGCGCAGCGCGTTCGCAAACATGCGCGCGCCAACCCGATTTTCAGGAATGTTTCCTCGCGAAGCAATTGCTGACTTTCAGCCTGCGCCAATCCCTTGCAAAAGTATGCCTGCGCCTTGCGCGGGTGGCTGGAATGCAAAGCAAGCTCACCAAGATGGCCTAGGACCGCAATCTCGTTAATGACGTCGCCGTCTTTTTCAAGTACCGGAAGGGCGTTGCCATAAGCGTTGGATGCCCGCTCCCAGTCCCCAAGTTGAACATAAAGCTGCCCCAGATTGCTCCATACTTCCCCGTACACCTGAGGATAGGAAATCTTGTTCAGCGTGTTGAGCGCTGCCCAGTAAGCGTTCAGTGCATATTGGTATTGCCCGCGTCCCTGATAGATTTCACCGATCGTCGATTGTGTAAAGGCGACTCCGTAGTCGTCAGAAAGCTGCTGTGCGATTCGAAGCGCCCCTTGGGCAGATTGCAGTGCTTTCGTGGTATCCCCGATCTCACGGTAGGTGTCGGCAAGATTGCCCAGAAGGATGCCCTGCCAGTAGCGATCGCCTGTCTTTTCGTACAGCGTCAGCGCGCGATCTGAAGCAGCAATGCTTTCCTCGTATCGATTGACGAACGCAAGCGCCGAAGCCAGAGTCTTCCACGCCAACCCCTGTTGCTCGATCGCTGGACTGGATTGAAGAAGTTGTGTCGCTTGTGTCGCCGTTCGTACCCCTTGCTGATACTGCGCAATACGGAAAATCTGGTAGCGGGCTTTCCCAATGAGACATTCGCCCGCCAGAGTCATGTCTCCGGCTTGCAAGCCCAGCTGCTCAGCATGATCGTAGAGCGCCGCAACATCGGCTGGGCTGCGGGAAGTTGGCCGCGACGTGGAATTTCGATCGCGACGGACCCACTCCGCTTCCGCCAGGGCAGCCTCCCCCTGCACAATGCTCGAGTCCTGTGGCAGCGGAGCTCGCTCCCGCAGCAACGTGACACGAACGACGATCGGCCGGTGCCGTTCACGAGGCTGGATGTGCAAATGAAATGTTCCGCTCTTCGCAGAAAGGAGCGGGATACGCTCCACCGATCCGTTTCCGCCGTCATCTGCCCGGGGCATCGAAGCGTGACCGTCCGGATCAATGAGCACGCTCTGATTCATTCCCTCAACCTGCTGCACCCGCATTTCGCTATAAAGTCCGCGATGACATTCAAAGGCAAGCGATGCGCTGTTTCCAGGAGTCAGCCGAAGTTCGACAGACTCGCCTGCAACCAGGACTTGACTGGATGGTTCAGGAGAAGAATTCTTGGCTGGCGCCGGGTTCTGAGCAAAACTAACCGTGCCCGATAGGAGGGCGAGAAGCACTAGAGCGTATTCAACCACTGACGCGGCTAACTGAGGAGTCGGTGGAACAGCCAGCTTGCGGAGTCCGGGGCGGGCGAAACCACTCTTTGGAAATCGGTTGCGATTCCTCACGTCTTGCCCCCCCCCCTCAAGTTGATTCCACGTCGAATCTCGTGGCTAGCATGGCAGAAATTGCTTCCCCCTCCTGCACGGGAATGGGGCCAAATCTCCAAACTGGGTGGGGTAGTCCAGGGATAGCAGCCAAGGCATGTTTGCACGCAGATCATAGCACGCGCCGAACCGCTGTTTGAAGTCGGTTTTCGGTGAATTTTCGTGATTGGAGCGAACTCCGAATGACCGGACTGCGGGCGGAGACGCCGGTTCATCGGCACCTGTTCGCCGGTTCTCGATCCAGACGAAACCCTTGCACTCTAAGCGACCAATTCCAGCGTACACACCCGCCGCGACCGCAAGGCCATTCCGTCTGTTGCCCGTGATCAATGCGAGGCTGGTTGACTCTCAACAGGTTCACAGGTCTATACGTTGCGCAACGGCGCCCCTAATCCTTAACTTCCACCGTTCGATCGCAGATTTGGCGCGATCTAGCTGAATCTACCATCGGTTCCCGGGACCGCCTAGTCAGCGGCAGTAGCGGTGGAGGACGCACTTGATTTTGTTGCGTGATGTTTTTGCAAAAAATGACACTACAGGTCAACAGGCCACAGGTATGGCAATTGGGGAGATTCGGAAGCCATACGCTGCGGAAAATCTCGCTGTCATGCGTAGAAACGGAAGTTCGACGTGAAGAACATCAGAAGCAAGTTCTCCATCGGAAGAGACCGCGGATGCGACATCCTGATTGCCGAGGAATCGGTCAGCCGGGTGCACGCAGAATTGCTGCTGCTGGAGGACGGCTCGATGGTCCTGCGCGACTGCGGCAGCAGCAACGGTACGCGGTTGTTGTGCAAAGGAACGCCGCGGCCGCTTGCGCAGGAGCAGGTCTCCGCCTCGGACCAGGTGCAGTTCGGCGATGCCACCATTTCCGTGGCCGACCTGCTCGCGGCGGCCCAGCAGAAGCTGAATGGAACGAAAGCACCACCACAGAAACTTTCCGCAGTCCCCGAACCGGCCGGATCGAAGGCCACGAAACTGGTGCGCTGCGGCTGCGGAACCATCAAGCCCATCAACCAACCCTGTCCGGAGTGCCGTCAATGAATCCAGCTGTGCAGCCAGTGAATTCCTCCTCTCTGAGTCCCTCTTCTGATCGATCGGGCCCACCCAGCTCGGGTTTCTGGACGATGCCCGATCGACGCGTCACCATGGGCATCGCGGTCGCTTGCGCGATTTGCGTGATCGCTTTTTTGACGCTGGTTCTCAATCCCGACAGCAGGATTGCCGCACTGGTTCTGGATCGAGAATCGCCCCACTTTATCTATCCGTTTACCATCCAGAACTTCGAGCACATTTTTTTCTTTATTGGGTTGGGAGAATTGTTCGTTCGTTGGCGCGTGGGGGTGCGTGAGCTGTCGTTTGCAAAACAGAAGTTCCTGCCAGAAGACGAACACACGGTGCTGCAGATCTCCGATCTGGGGCCCATCCGCCGCCGGGTTGCCAGGGAGTTCGACGAGGAAAACGGCTTTCTCCCCTCGCTCATCAACTTGAGCATTTTGCAGTTCCAGGCCAGCCGCTCCGTCGACCAGACCGTAGCCGTGATGAACAGCAGCCTGGGTCTGATTGAGCATCGCGTGGATATGCGATACGGGCTGGTCCGGTACATCGCTTGGCTGGTCCCGACGCTGGGCTTTATTGGCACCGTGATCGGTCTGGGATCTTCCCTGGCGAAAGCCGGGGCTTCTGCCTCGATCAGCCTGCAGGAGGTGGCCAGAATGCTGGCAGTCGGTTTCGATTGCACCATGGTGGCGCTGGCGGAGAGCGCGGTCCTGGTCTTCATTCTGCAGATTGTGCAGGAAAAGGAAGAAACCAGTGTCAATCTGGCCGGCGACTACACCCTGCGCAACCTGATCAACCGCTTATACGAAGGCCGTCCGGCCAGGGAGAGAGTGGAGGCATGAAGGGGCGCAACCGCGAAGTGAACATCTTTAACATGTCCCTGCTGGACATCCTTTGCGGCGCGCTGGGGGCATTCTGTTTCATGATGCTTGTGCTGTTTCCTTACTACAAGCCCAGCCATCTCTCCGCGGAAGACCGCCAGAGCTACCAGAATGCACAGCAGATGCAACAGAAACTGCAACAGCTTGAGGCCGAAATGCAGCAGCAAGGATCTCGTCCCACGCAGCAGTTGATGCAGCAGGCGCAACAGGCCCTGGGACAGGCCCGGCAACAGCTGGCCCAGACCCAGCAACAACTGGACCGCACCCGCGCCAACATGGAACAGGCGCAACAAAAAGCATCGCAAGCTCAGGCCACCGCGAACAAAGAGTCTGCGAAGCTTGCGATGAAACATCCCCTGGTGGTGCAGGAATGGTGGACCGCACCTGGTGCGACGGTGGGCCTGTTCATTCATGATCCCGCGAAGGGAGTCGACGGCAAGACAGCTCCGCCCTTTGATCCTGCGGATAAGCACCAGGCATACTTCTTCAGCAACACCACATGGCTGATAGGACCAGGAAGTCAAAGCTGGGTGGTCGGCGATGTCGTTCCTGGGAAATATGGCGTCTATTACAGGCTCGACAAACCGGCAACACCCGAGGGCCCGGTAGCGGTCATCGGAGGATTCGACATCGAATCGCACTTCGCGCAAATACCGAACGTCACCCTGAGCGCAAGCCGACCCTATGCAAAGGTCGGCGATATCGTCATTGACGAAAAATTTAACGCGGTATTTGAACCGGCATCGGGCCCGACCACGCCACCGGGCGGCCCGCCCTCCGGCAATCGATGACTTGCGCGACGAGAGCAAATAAACGACAGAGACAGGAGAAATCAAATGGTTCGATGTGAAGAGGGCCACTTTTACGATTCAACCAAACACAGCGGGTGCCCGTGGTGCGCCAAACC
>JADEYI010001178.1_pt1 | contig 22381 bp, 22 predicted proteins | sample 8542331 | NCBI WGS metagenome assembly JADEYI01 (sample SAMN16510988, study PRJNA670497) | mine drainage metagenome | isolation source: biofilm near Copperflume 1 | place: Germany: Marsberg coppermine Kilianstollen | collected 2018-02
AATGGGCGCGATCGGAGGGTCGGGGGTGGGCGGTGGCAGCGGTGGAGGCGGTGGGGGGGGTGGAGGCGGTGACAGCGTGGAGGGCGGAGTGTCCGTTGCCTGGCTCCCGGGGAACGCCGCCTCAGGGCCGGCCGATCGCCGGGTGGTCCAGTCGGTGGCTCTGGAGCCCGCCGCCACCGCCGCGCCTGTCGCCACGGCAGCGCCCGCCGCGGCCGCCTCCCGACCCGGGCCTTCGGCGGGAGCGCCCCAGCTGCTGGAGGAGGGCGGCGCGGTAGGCGACGGCGCTGAGGGCGCCGGCGCGGTGGGTGCCGGCACTCCCCGGTAGCGGGCCAGCCAAGCCGGCAGCGCCTGATCGAGATAGGCGGCCTGTCCCGCGGTGACCGTCTCGGTGGGGAGCAGAAATCGGATCGACTGCCCGCCCGATGTCAGCTCCATGACCGCGGCGGCACGCCCGTCCTGCAGCACGATCTTCTCGCGGCAGGCCGCGGTGTCGAGCCCGGACCACACCAAGAGCCGCTCGATCTGGGGTTGGGGTCCCTGCACCGTGATGCCGGCGGTGGTGAAAAGCAGACTGAGGCCCTCGGTTGTCTTCGTGCCCCGATCAGGGTCGCCAGCCAGCGCAACTCCGCCCAGTTGCATTCCCTCGGGAGGCAGTTCGGTTATTCCCACGGTCATTTCTGCGCTTCCTCCGTTGCCCGGGAAATCCCGGACTCTGTTGACCCCGCTGTGACATCCTGCCGCCCGAACCTTGATTCGGCAAGGTTGACCTGCGACGTCGTGCATGCGGATCTGATCGGTTCAGCCTGGTCAGGCACAGTCATGGCACAGCACCATTCTTACCGTCTCCCACCTCCGGATCTCGGCATTGCGGACGATCGGCCCCCGGAGCGCCGCAAAGAGGCGGCCCGATCAGACGGCCAACCCTGTGCCTCTGCTGGCCACCCGTTGCTCGAATGTCCACACCGATGACGAGAGGACGTCTCTCGGTATCTCGCCGCCGACGGAGAAGGCCTGAAGGTCGGCCTCGATGCGATCGGTGCCCAGGGAGACGTCCTCCACCTCGACCGGTACCGGCGTCGAACCGTCGGACACGGTGAAGGAGATGAGCAGACCGGAGAGCTGCTCCCCTGCCGGGGCGTGAAGATCCACCACCGAGGCCGATGCCGGGCCGGGTTGGTCGTTCTGCCCGGAGGCGCTGTTGGCACCGAGCTGCACCTCCGCGGCCACGGCGGTGGCCACGCACTGCGGGTACCGGGAGTTGGCATACAACGCGGCATCGTCTTGTTCGTCGCGGTGGGTCCGGACGATTCGGGCGCTGGTCTGGAGCTCGAAGGCGAACCCGGGCTTTTGGGCGGACGCGGGGGCCACGAACACCGGCGACGACGTGTGCGCGGTCTGGTCACTGGCCGGTCCCCCCAGGACCACCGCCCCCTGCTGGTCCGTGATGCCCATGCACCCGGCGAACGTATTGGCGATGGCGGCCTCGGCAGTACGCATCTGCTGGGAGTTGGATCCGCTGGAGTCGGTGTTGACCGTCCATCCGCGAGGGAGATCGTTTCGGCTCAGCATGAGCTGATCAGCCAGTTGCTGATCGGAAGAGAGCCGGGGAGCACCCGGCGCGCCGGCTGGTGTTCTACTCCCCGCGTCCGACAGGGCCAGAGCCAGTCCCACTCCGGCCACCACGAGGGCCGATCCGATGACCAGCATCGCCTTCCGGCGGGTGCGTCGTGGTCGCACCGGCCTCGGTCGATCCCAACCGGCCGGGAACGCCGGCGGGACGCCGTATGCCCCGGATCCATAGCCAGCCAGGCCGTAGGGCCCGAGCCCGGGCGGAGCCGGGGCGGTGACCGGCGCGCCCGAGTGACCTCCTTCGGAGGTCGACCATGTGGCCAGCTGTCGGTCGAGGGCGCGGATGTGGACCGACTCGGGACGCTCGGATGGGAGGAGGAACAGTGAGGTCTGCTCCGCCGTCCCGACCTCGATCGGGGTGACGAAGCCACCGTGGTCGCAGGCATGGGTCACACCGAGGGACACCCTGGCGACCGCGGTCCACGGGACCCGGCGACGCTGGCCCGGTCCTGGCCCCACGACTTCGAACCCCTGCTGGTCGAACGAGAGGAAGAGCGCGGCCTCGCTGGCCGTCGTATTGTCGTCTCCGACCTGGACGACGCCGTCGAACCACGATCCGTCCATCTCCGGCACCGTTTGGGGGACGTCACCCGGGTGCTCGTATGGTTGTCGAACTTGGTCCGCCGGATGCGGCCGACCTGCGAGCGGTGCGCCTGCCCGCGTGCTCATTCGATACCGGCCCCGAACTCCCCGGGCGGGCACTCAGCGGGCGACGGCATCGACGATGGCTTCGGATGCGACATCGAGGGTCCGGTCGAGCTCCGCATCACCGTGGGCCATCGACGGGAACGCCACCTCGTAGGGGCCAGGGGCGAGGGCCACCCCCCGATCGAGCATGGAGCGGAACAACCGGGCGTAGACACCGGTCGAAGCCGAGGCCACCGCACCGTCGTAGTCATGCACGGGGGCCGAACCGACAGGAGCGAAGAACAACCCGAAGAGCGGGCCCATGACCGGCACCTGGGCCTCCAGCTGCCTGCCCGAATCGTCCTCGATCCCCGCCTTCACGAGCGCCTGAGTCAGGACGGCGGCCAGGGCGGGGCCGAATCGAGCCACCCGTTCGCACAGGGTCCGATAGGACAGAGGGCCCATCGACTCGAGGACGGCCAAGCCGGCCGCAGTGGCCAGAGGGTTCCCCGACAAGGTCCCGGCCTGGTACACCGGCCCAACGGGTGCGAGTGACTCGAGCACGTCGGACCGACCGCCGAAGGCGCCGACCGGGAGGCCTCCCCCGATGACCTTCCCGAAGCACCAGAGGTCGGGCCGCACGCCGGCCCATCCCGAAGCCCCGCCCTCACCCAGGCGGAACCCGGTGATGACCTCGTCGAAGACCAGCAGGGCCCCCGCCGCGTCGCACGCGTCCCGCAGCCCTTGGAGGAACCCGCTCTCCGGCGCCACCAGTCCCATGTTGGCCGCAACCGCCTCGACGATCACGCACGCCACTCGGTCGTCGATTTCGGGAACCTGGTTGTAGGGGGCCACCAGCGTCTCCGCCACGGCCGCCGCCGGCACGCCCGCCGAATCCGGCAGTCCGAGGGTGGCGACCCCGCTTCCGCCGCCGGCCAGGAGGCCGTCGGAGTGACCGTGATAGCAACCGGCGAACTTGAGGACCCGCGAGCGCCCGGTGAATCCCCGGGCCACCCGGATGGCGCTCATGGCCGCCTCGGTCCCCGACGAGACCAGGCGCACCTGCTCGCACCCTTCCACCCGGGCGCAGATCGCCTCCGCCAGCAGCACCTCGCCCTCGGTCGGGGCCCCGAACGTGGTTCCCCGGGCGGCGGCGTCGCTGACCGCCCGGACCACCGCCGGATGGGCATGCCCGAGGATGGAGGCCCCGTAGGACTGGACGAAGTCCAGCAGCCGATGGCCATCGGCATCCCACACATAGGCGCCTTCGCCGCGCGAGACGAAGTAGGGATGGCCGCCGACCGATCGAAACGATCGGACCGGGGAATTGACCCCCCCGGGGATGACCCGTCGGGCACGTTCGAACCACGCCGCGGAGACGGCCCGGTCAACCACCGAGCGCCTCGGCCACCTCGCCGGCGAAGTAGGTCAGGATGAAGTCGGCGCCGGCTCGTTTCACCGCCGTCAGCTGTTCGAGGGCGACCGCGGGCCCGTCGATCCAGCCGCGCTCCGCCGCCGCCTTGACCATCGCATACTCCCCACTCACGTGATAGGCGCCCACGGGCACGTCGAAGGCGCCGCGCACATCGGCGATGACGTCGAGGTAGGTCAATGCCGGCTTGACCATGACCATGTCCGCGCCCTCGCCCACATCCAGCGCCACCTCTGCCATGGCCTCGCGGCGGTTGCGGGAGTCCTGCTGGTAGCCCTTCCGATCGCCACCATCGGCGATGGTCACCTGCGCCGCGTCACGAAACGGTCCGTACAGCGCCGAAGCGTACTTGGCCGCGTAGGCCAGGATCGCCGTCCCCTGGAACCCCGCCCCGTCCAGTGCGGCCCGGATGGACCCCACCTGCCCGTCCATCATGCCGCTGGGGGCGATGACGTCGGCCCCGGCGATGGCCTGGGACAGGGCCAGCTCGGCGTACAGGGGCAGGGTGGCATCGTTGTCCACCTCGCCGGTGGACGGGTCCACCACCCCGCAGTGGCCGTGATCGGTGAACTCGTCGAGACAGCAGTCGGCCATGAGCACCACCGTGTCGCCCACCGCGTGACGCGCCGAGGCCAGGGCCTGCTGCGTGATGCCGTCGGGCCGGAGGGCGCGGGAGCCGGTGGCGTCCTTGTGCTCGGGACGGGGCAATCCGAAGAGGATGACTGCGGGCACGCCGAGCGCGCCCAGACGCTTCACCTCGGCGGTCACCGAGTCAACGGTGTGTTGGACCACACCGGGCAACGACGGAACCGGCCGCGGCTCGTCGAGGCCGTCGGCCACGAACAGGGGGGCAACCAGGTCGTCCACGGACAGCCGGGTCTCCGCCACCAGGCGCCGCAATGCCGGGGTCCGCCGGAGCCGGCGCTGCCGCGAAACCGGGTAGCCGGCCACCGATCCTCGTGACCGGACCATGAAGGGGACGTCATCCGACATTGCCGCCCAGCCTACGGCAGGGCCGCGGGCGCGCCGCCCGGCCCCGGCTCGACGGCCTACTGCTGATGTCGTTCCTGTTGTGGTTGGTGTCGTTGCTGTTGCTGCTGGTGTCGAGTCCGCGGCCGGTTGACCCGCTCCGCCTCGCCGAGCACCGCCACCACGGCGTCGACCAGTCCGTCGATGGTGTGCGGGCTCGCCTCCCCTGTCACGACGAGCCCGGCCGTCCGGGCCGACCTCGAGGTGACCGGGCCGATGGTCACGACCACCGGGGGCAGGCTGTCAGCGCCCAGCACTTCGATGGTCCGCTCCACCGTGGACGAAGAGGTGAACAGCACGGCGTCAGCCCCCAGGGCCGATTCGACGTCCGCAAGGCTCGGGGCGACGGACACCGTCCGGTAGGCGATGACCTCGTCGACCAACCACCCCTTGGCCCGGAGCCCCGCGGCCAGCGCCCCCCGCACGGTTTCGGCCCGGGGGAACAGCACGGTCCCGACTCCCCCCGGGCGGGTACCGGGCGCGCCCGGCTCCAGCGGGTCGATGGCCGGGAACTGCTCGGCCAGCGCCTCCGACACCGACACCGTCGGCACCAGGTCGGGGGCAATGCCCCCTTCGACGAGCGTGCGGGCCGTCCCCACCCCCACCGCTGCCCACCGGACCGTGACGGGCACCGCTGCAGCGTCGGCGCCGAGCGCGGCCAGGAGCCTGGACACGGCGTTGGAGGAGGTGAGCGCCACCCACTGGTAGGCACCGGACCGGAGACGGTGCGCGGCGCGGGCCAGCCCTTGGCCGCCGTCGGGTGGATCCTCGATGGCGATGACCGGGAGCTCGACCACCGTCGCCCCGAGACCGACCAGCCGATCGATCAGGTCCGGCGCCTGGGATCGGGGCCGGGTCACCACGACGCAGCGACCGGTGAGCGGAGAGGCCTTCACGGCGAGCCTGGGACAGTCGTCGTCGAGCCGAGCTCCAGCGCGGCCACGGGGCCGACCACGATGGTCGAAGGGGCAGGCAATTCGATCGCAGACAGTCGGCCGAGCGTCGAGCGGACCACCTGCTGGTCGCCCGTGGTCCCCCAGTGCACCACGGCCACCGGCGTGTCGGCGTGGCGCCCGCCGCCGATCAGCTCGGCCGCGATCTGCGCCCGCTCGGACATGCCCATCAGGATGACCAGGGTCCCCCCGGCCCGGCCCAGCGAGTGCCAGTCGACCCCGCCCGGGGCCGACCGATCTCCGACATGACCGGTGACGACGGTCACCGAGGACGCCATGCCCCGATGGGTCACCGGGATCCCCGCTGCGGCCGGCGCGGCGAAGGCCGAGCTCACTCCGGGCACCACCTCGTAGTCGACCCCGGCCTCGCGTAGGGCCTCGGCCTCCTCACCGCCACGACCGAATACGAAGGGATCACCGCCCTTCAGCCGCACCACCCGCCGGCCCGCCCGTCCGTGCTCGATCAGCTGCGCGTTGATCTCGGACTGGGGGGTGGACGCTCCCGGGGCCTTGCCCACGTTGATCAACTCGGCACCCGCGGGGGTCAGCTCGAGGAGCTCACGGGTGATCAAACGGTCGTAGATCACGACTTCGGCCCCCGCCAGCAGCTCGGCGCCCCGCCGAGTGAGCAGCCCCGGATCGCCCGGCCCGGCACCGATCAGCGAGACGCTCATGCCTCCCCCGCCGACGCTACGCCGCTGGACCCGGCACCGGGGGACGGGTCCCACCCGTCGAGGGCGTAGCCGCCGGCATCGTCGACGAGGTACCGGGCCGCGGCCCGCCCGAGGTCCTCGGGGTGGCATCCGGTTTGGGTCGATCGCAGGACGATCCGCCCGTCGGCCGACGCCATCATGCCGGTCAACCGGATGGCAGCCCCGGCGCCCCCTGGGCCGAGGTGGTCCTCCGCCCAGATGGCGTGCGCGCCCACCGGCAGGGTGCACCCGCCGCCCAGCTCGGCCAGGAACGCCCGCTCTGCCGCCAATAGGGGGGCAACCGTCGGATCGTCGATGCCGGCCAGCACGGCCTGGGTGGCCCCATCGTCGGCCCGGCACTCCACGGCCAGCGCCCCCTGGCCCACCTGGGGGAGCATGATCCCCGGCTCGAGCACGTCGACCTCGAGCCCGGCCGGGGGGGACCAGCCCAGCCGGTCGATCCCGGCCTTGGCCACCACCACGGCGGCGATGCCCCCGGTGCCGACGGCAGCCAGGCGGGTGGCCAGATTGCCTCGCAGTCCGGTGAAGGTGAGGTCGGGCCGGTGGTTGGCCAGTTGCACTCGGCGGCGGGCTGAGCCGGTGGCCACCGTGGCCCCCGTCCGCAGGGTGGCGATGCCGCCCCCCACGAGCACGTCGCGGGCGTCAGCCCGCTCGGGGACTGCCGCCAGCACCAGGCCCGGGACACCCAGGATCGTCGAGGCGGGCAGGTCCTTGGCCGAGTGCACGGCGGCGTCGGCGTCACCCCGGAGCACCGCCGACTGCACCTCTTTGACGAAGGCGCCCTGTCCCCCGAGTCGATCGATGGGGACGTCGGCCCGCCGGTCTGCGTCGGTGTCCACCATGACGAGGGACGAGGAGGTCCCCAATTGGTCGAGGAGCGCAGCCACCCGGTTGGCCTGCCACAGGGCCAGAGGTGAACGCCGGGTGGCCAGTCGGATCAGCGACCGATCAGTCACGGTGGAGACCCACGGGCCACCGGCTACAGGTCGAACAGCGTGCGGAGAGCTTCGACCAGGCGCTCACTCCGCGGGGTTCCGGCCGCGTCCTTGAGGACCACCGTGGGTTGATGGAGCAGTTTGGCCACCATGGCCCTGGTCACCGCGTCGACCTGTTCCCATTGCTCATCCGACAATTCCGTGCGCTTGGACCGCTGCCGGACGAATTCCGCCCTGCGGGCCTCCTCTACTCTCGCCCTGAGGGCCGAGACCATCGGGGCGGCGTCCCGAGCCCGGGACACCACCCGGTACCGTTCCACCTCGTCGGCCACGATGCGGGTGGCCCCGGCCACCTCTTCCTGCCGACCGGAGAGGGCATCGGCTACCGCGGACCGGAGCACTTCCATGTCGAGGAGCTCCAATCCCTCCAGCCCGGCGGCGGACGGCTCCACGTTGCGGGGCACACCGAGGTCGATGACCAGAAGCGGTGCCGAGGGACTGCGCCCGCCGACGGCGGCTTCGAGCATCGGGGAATCGATGATGGGGTGCGTGGTTCCCACCGACGTGAACACCACATCGGAGGTGGAGAGCACGGGCCCGAGGTCGTCCAGCGGCGCTGTCGTCACCGGGGTCCCGACCTCGCCGGAGAGGGCGGCGGCGATGGCGTCGGCCCGATCCGCGGTGCGGTTGGCGATGGTCAGGCTGGCCACTCCGCGGCCGGCCAACGCCTGGGTCACGCCCTCACCCATCTCACCCGCCCCCACCACCAGCACCCGGGCACCGGCCAGGCCGTTCTTCCTGCGGCCGGCGGCCAGGGCCACCGCGCCATGGGACAGCGAGGTGATGCCGCGGGCGATGGCAGTCTCGGACCGGACCCGCTTGCCGGTCTCCACGGCGTGGCGGAAGAGGGCACCCAGTACCGGTCCGGACACCTGCTCGGACTGCGCCTTCTCCCAGGCCCGCCGGACCTGACCCAGAACCTCGGACTCGCCGACGACCGCCGAGTCGAGCCCGGCGGCCACGGTGAACAGGTGGTCGGTGACGTCATCGTCGAAGCGCACGGCCAGGTGCTCGGCCAGCGTCTCTACCGGGCTCCCGCTGATGGTGGCCAGGAACTCCTGCAGCTCGGCGACGCCGTCGTGAAACCGCTCGACGACGGCGTAGACCTCTGTGCGCAAGCAAGTGGAGAGGATCACCGCCTCGGAGAGGTTCGATTTGTCCCGCAACCGGCCGAGACCCTTGGGCAGGTCGCTCTCGGTGACGGCCACCCGCTCCAGCAGGTCGAGCGGAGACCGGCGCTGCTCGATGCCGACGACTATCACCGACATTGGGCCACCGCCTGAGCTGCTGCCTGGATCACCTGGTGTCTCACTGGTTCAGAGCCTCGGTCGGACGATGGTGCGGGCAGGCGCCCGCCCTGCAAGCGTAGGCGGGATTGACCGGGTTTCCTGCCGCGCACCCTCGCACCTCTGGGCTCACCGGCCGGGCGCGGGCTGGTACCAGAGGCCGGCACGGGATCACGAGGACGCCAATTCAATCGGAGGCGCCGCGGGTGAGTCCCACCGACCGGATCACCGGCATGCGATCGTCCCCGGCACTACCCATACGGCGTGCCTGATAGAAGCTCATCACCTGCAGCTCGATGCTGAGGTCGACGTAGCGCAACAGCACATCGGGCGGGACCTCCAGCACCTGGGGGGCGAAGTTGAGGATGGAGCGGACGCCGGAGGCGACCATCAGATCGGCCACACGCTGGGCCACCGAGGCCGGGGTGGTGATGACCCCGATGGCCAAGGGGACCTCGTTGGCGATGTAGGGCAGGTCGTCGAGATGGCGGACGACCACGTCGTCGACGCGTTCGCCGATGATGGCGGGATCGGTGTCGAGCAAGGCCGTCACGTTGAAGTTGCGGGCCGCGAATCCCTGAGAGCGGGCCAGGGCCCGGCCCAGGTTCCCGATGCCGGCGATCACGACGGGCCACTCGCGGTCGAGCCCGAGTTGGCGGTCGATCTGTTCGATGAGGAAGGCCGCGTCGTATCCCGCCCCCCTGGTGCCGAAGGATCCCAGCAACGACAGGTCCTTGCGCACCTTGGCCGCGTTGACCCGGGCCGACGAGGCCAGCAGTTCCGACGAGACGGTGGTGGTGCCGGAGCGCAACAGCTCCTCGAGGATGCGCTGGTACACCGGCAGCCTGGTGACGGTGGCCTCGGGTATCCGCCGGGTGGTGGGCCCCGGAGCCACCGCCCGGAGATTCGACACGGGAGATGTGGGGTCGCGTGGCACTGGGTCGGATCGTAGAACCCGCAGGTCCGGTGCGAAAGCTGGCCGGGCCCTACGACCAAGCCCTCCCGGCTGTCCCGGGATCAGGACCCCGTCTCGTCGGCCGGCCGAGTCGAGATCCGGACGGTGTCCCCCGGACCCCTGACGTGGAGATGGAGCGCCGCCGAGGCCCGGTCGAGGACCAGCGCCATCTGACCGTTGCTGTCCAGGACCAGGCCCAGCTCGCCCGCTTCGACATCGCCGAACGCCGGCACCAGGCGGGCCCGGGTGGGGCGCCCGACAGCCCCGAGGCCATCGCCGTCCCCGGGAGGGTCGACCCGTTCCACCGTCACCTGGGCCGCGCCCCCCACGGAGAGGCCGATGTCCTCGAGCACCTCGGGGCGGAGCCGGAGTTGGACGTTGCCGAAGTGGTCGACCCAGGTGACGGAGGTGATGACGGCCGGGCCGTCGGGCGAGGCTTCGACTCGATCATGGTGGCTGGGGGTGGCGGATGGCAGCGCCAGCGAGGCAGGTTCGATGGCGCTCCCGAGGGCTTCGACGGGGCCGCCCGTGGCCAGGTGGGCGGCCGCCGGGGCGAAGAGGTCCCTCCCGTCGAAGGTGCGGCCCGACGCGCTCGGACCGGTGAGCGGTGACGACCTCCGGGGGTCGAGCAGGACGACCCGCTCCACGCCTCCGAGGCCGGCGGCCATGGGCACCAGCAGCCCGTTGTCGGGTCCCACCAACCAACTCGGACCGTCTCCGGCCACGCCGATGGCCACACCCCGCCTGGGCGTGCCGACCCCGGGATCGACCACGGCCAGGACGACCCCCGCACCGAGGAAGGGAGCGCACCTCACCAGCATGGCGGCACCTGCCTCCACGTCGAAGGGTGGGATCTGGTGCGAGAGGTCGATCACCGGCCGGGCCGGTGCCAGCCGATGGAGCAGGGCACGGACTACGCCCACGAACTCGTCGGCGGTGCCGTAGTCGGAGAGGAAGAAGATGGCCGGGGTCGGTCCACCATCGGAGGCGCCGGTCCGCAACCCCCGAGGCTCTTCTGGTCCGGGCACGGTCACACCCACCCGGTCAGCGCCGGGCCGACCCCGTGGTCGCGGACGGGTTCGCCGCGTCCCCTCCGGGATCGGTCAACGTCCCAGTTGCTTCGAACGCTCGGTGGCCGCCGCCACCGCCTCGATGAAGGCCGAGCGAACAGCCTTGAATTCGAGTGTGCGCACTGCGGCCGCCGTGGTCCCCCCCGGGGAGGTCACCGCCGCCCGCAGCTCGGCGGGGTCATCACCTGTCCCGGCCAGCATGCGGGCCGAGCCGAGCAGGGTGCCGACCACCAGTTGTCGGCTGACCTCGCGGGTCAGACCAGCGCTGACCCCGCCCTCGATCATGGCCTCGGCCACCAGGAAGATGTACGCCGGCCCCGACCCCGAGACCCCGGTGACGGCATCGAGGTGGCGCTCGGGAAGCCGCACGACCGTTCCGACCGATCCGAGGATGGCCTCCGCCCACTCGAGATCGGCGGCCGTCGCCGCGCTGCCGCCGGCCATGCCGGCGACCCCCGAGCCGACCAGCGAAGGGGTGTTGGGCATGGCTCGCACCACCACGTCACCCGGCCGGAGCGCGGCCTCGAGGCGGGCGGTCGACAGCCCCGCCACGATCGAGAGCACCCGCCTGATGCCCACGACGGCGAGCGTGCGGAGCACCGACTCGGCCACGTCGGGTTTGACGGCCAGCAGCGCTCCGTCGGCAGGGACCGGCCCGTCGGCGACGTGCAGCCCGGGATGGGCATCGGCAAGACGCCGTCGCTGGGCGGGGTCCGGCTCACTGACGGCCAGGTCCTCGAGCGGCGCCCAGCCCGCGGCAATCAGGCCGCTGAGTAGGGCGGAGCCCATCTTCCCACCCCCGACGACCAGCAGTCTCGGTGCCATGCCGGAACGCTACCAGTGGCCTCATCGCCGCTCGGATGAGGCGCAGCCTGCCTCAGAGGGGCGTCGAGGCGCTCGGGCTCAGGCCGGTGCGGCTCGCTGCGAGGCTGGGCGGCGGCGATACATTCCCTGATAGCCGATGCCCATGGCGGTGGGAAAGCAGTCATCGGTGTAGGCCATCGACGCCCCCATGATCCGGTCGAGCTCCTCCTCGTCCACCCGCTCCACCGGGACCCGCCCCACGAGGTACACCGCATCCTCGGGGCCCAGGGCGAAGCTCATGCCCAGCAGGTCGGCATTCTTCTTGAGCAGGTACTCCCAGGTCGCCTCCACATTGGTTTCCGGGCCGGGCATGAACTGGGTCTCGTGGTGGAGGGTCCGCTGCCTCAGGGTCAACCAGACCGTGACGAACTCCTTCTCGTCGCCCCGCAGGCGCAGGTACCAGCGGGGCGCGCCGGACACCGGGTCACCGCCCGGTTGGCGATCGACCGCCACCAGCGCTCCCCCTTCGGCCAGCTGGCGCTCACCCCACTCGTCGATCACCGCACACACCGCCGCCCGCTCATCAGGACCGAGGATGCCGCTCCAGCGATCGATCATGAGCACTCGACGAGGCGGCCCACCGTCAGCTCGGCATAGATCTCGCGGAGCAGATGGGCCGCTCTGGCCCAGGTGTACCGGCGCGCCCTCAGCACGGCCCCGGTGCTCAGACGCTCGGCGAGCAGGGGCTCGGCCAAGATCTGGCGGACCCAGGCGGCGAACGCTTCCGGCGAGGGTTCCTCCACCAGGTAGCCCGTGCGACCGTGGTCGATGAGGCTTCGGAGGCCCCCGACATCCGAGGCCACCACCGGGGTCCCACACGCCGCGGCTTCGAGCGCCACCAGTCCGAACGACTCGGACCGGCTCGGCACGAGGCAGACGTCGGCCGCCCGGTAGTACGTCGAGAGGAGCTCATGGGGTCGGGGCGGTACGAAGACGACCTGCTCCCCGAGGCCCAGGTCATGGACCATGGCCCTCATCCGCTCGACTTCGGCCTCACCCTGGGGCCCACTGGGGCCACCGACGATCACCAGCCGGGCATCGGCATGATCGTCGGCCAGGGCCGCCAGGGCGCGCACGGCAACAGCGACGCCTTTGAGCGGCTGGATCCGCCCGACGAAGAGCAGCAGCGGGCCCCGGCCCGGAAGCCCGAGTGCCCGCCGCGCCTGGCGCCGGTCACCGGGGCCGAAGAAGGCGTGATCGACACCGGGGGCCACAATGCGAATCCGGGAGGGGTCGGCGTCGTACAGCTCGTGGATCTGCGCTGCCTCCACCGAGCACGATGCCAGGACGGTGTCGGAGCACTGGATGATCGCCGCCTCGGCCTCAGCCCGACGATGCGAGGAGTCCGCCTCGACCTCCTCGGGACTGGCCTCCGCCTTGACCCGATCCAGGGTGTGGAAGGTCGACACCAACGGCAGGTTCATCCGGTGCTTGATGATGTGGCCCGCCATGCCGCTCAGCCAGTAGTTGGCGTGCACGGCATCAAAGGGAAGGTCCTCGTCGGTGCCGAGGCTCTCCGACGTCTGCATCCGCTTGAGGACTCCGTCGGCAAACTCGTCGACCACCCGGGGCAGCGCCTCCTTGGCGATAGGCGTCGGTGGCCCCGCCGAGACATGGTGGACCCGGAATCCGGGCTCGATGCTGACCGTGGCGGGGAGATCGTCGGCCCACGCCCGGGTGAACACGTCACACTCCACTCCGGCCCGGGCCAGCGCAGAGGACAGCTCGCGCACGTAGACATTCATGCCGCCGCCGTCCCCGGTGCCGGGCTGGGCCAAGGGCGAGGTATGCAGGGAAAGGACAGCCAGACGCCTCATGCGCCGCCGATCCTACCGGGAGGCCCCGCTCAGCCGACGACGGCGGCGGGACCGGTGCTGCCCGGGGAAGTCCCACCCCGGGCTGCGGCGCCTGGGCCGTGGGGCTCATCGGCGCCCGGGTCTCCGGTGGCTGACACCCGGTTGCCGTCAGCCTCGTCATCGTTCTCGTGGCGGAACGAGAGGTAGATACGCATCAACGCCTGGCGCTGGTCCTCCGTGAGGTGGTGATCGGCGAAGATGTGCCGGGACAGGTCGGTGTCGCCGTCGGGCTTCTCGAGGATCCCAGCCTGCACGTAGAGGGTCTCGGCGGAGATCCGCAGGGCCTTGGCGATCTGCTGGAGGATCTCGGCCGAGGGCCGACGGAGCCCGCGTTCGATCTGGCTCAGGTACGGGTTCGAGATTCCCGCCAGCTCGGACAGCCGGCGGAGGGACAGACGCGCCGAACTCCGCTGCTCACGGATGAAGGATCCCAACTCGTTGAATCGCTCTGGGAGCTCCTTCACAAATTGGGCGCCATCGGAGTGGGAGGGATCCTTCACGACAGGAGACCGTCGACCGAGGCCCGCCCCGTCTTGTGCCGGTCGACCAGTTCAGCCTGCAGCGCGTCGATCCGCTCGTGCAATGCGCGCCGATCGACGGACACCCGACTCTCGATGGCTTCGAGCTGACCGGCGATGCTGTTCAACTGATCGATGTCCAGCTCAGCCAGGGTGCCGATCTCGTCGGCGCCGAGGACGGCGTCGAGCTCGGCGGTGAGGTCGGACTCCTCGGTGTCCGGCGACAGCAGCAAGGGCAGGTGGCCCGGACCGGCGGGGCGTCCCGGTCCGGCGGACAGGATGGCCGGAAGATCCTCGACCAGAGCAGCCAGGTCAGGAGAGTCGTCCGAGCCCGGATGCTCGAGGTAGGCGTGGACGATGTCCAACCGTCCCTGGATGAGTCGGCGGAGGTAGGACAGGGCCACTTCGGCCTCCTGGCATTCGGTGCGCATGGACCGGATGTCGGCCAGGGACTTGGCCTCGATGCCGGCCAGGTAGGTGCTGGTCAGAATGCGATCGAGTTCGTCCTTGTGGCTTGGCATTACGCCCGATGGTACTCCTCCGGCCAGGGCCCAGGCCCGCTCCGCCCCGCCGGGGCATACCGGTACACGGCCCGGCCGACCACCGAGGAACGGGGAACCGGGCCGAATTGTCGGCTGTCGGTGCTGGCGTCTCGGGCGTCGCCTGCCACCAGGAGGGTGCCTGCGCGGCGGTCCACGGACGCCACCCGCTTGATCAGCACCCGGGAGGGGTCCCTCGGGTCGCGCAGAGCGACGACCTCCCCGGGCCTGGGCCAGCGGGACAGGGGCCGGGGAAGGGCCAGCACGACGACCTTGTCACCGGCGAGGAGGGCCGGGCTCATCGAGGACCCCGCCACCTCGACCCGGTGCACCGACCGACGGAGCGCGGCACCGGCTGCCGCTCCTGCGACCAGCGCGGCTATCCGACGGCTGACCATGTCGCGCCGGGCTCACGAGCTGTGTCGACCAAGGGCGGGCGGCGTGCCGGACGGGCATACGCCCCCGGTCCGAATCGACGGTGGCACGGCCGGGATGGGGCGGTCCGGTGCCGCACCGACCTGGCTGTTCGTCGGTGCACGAACCTGGGTAAGGTGACCGGCGAGGGCAACATGTCCCAGTCTGTAGCAGAAGACCTTCGCGCCCACCACCCAACCAACGAGAAGGAGTTCAGCCCATGCGCATCGCAGACCACGTGCTCGCCATGATGGACCGTGTGTCCCCACCCGAGGTCGTGCACGCCCATTGCGACCTCCCCTGCGGTGTCTACGATCCGGCCCAGGCCCGCATCGAGGCGGAATCGGTCAAGGCCACCATGGAGAAGTTCAACGACTCCAAGGACGAGACCTTCAAGGTTCGGGCCACCATCATCAAGGAGGAGCGGGCCGATCTGGTCAAGCACCATCTGTGGGTGCTCTGGACCGACTACTTCAAGCCCGAGCATCTCGAGAAGTACCCCCAACTGCACGATCTCTTCTGGAAGGCCACCAAGACGGCGGGCGAGGCCAAGAAGACGAACGACGTGGCCGTCGGAGAGCGGTTGCTGGCTCAGATCGCCGAGATCGACGGGATCTTCTGGGAGACCAAGAAGTAGCCGGAGGACCTTCCTCTGCCTCGCCGCGGTCGAAGGACCACCCTGTGGCACTAGCTGCCACAATGGTGGCATCCTGACCAGCAACGTTGTCGGATCGTCACTGTTCCGCCTCAGTTCGGAAGGCCCACGTGCCTCCCCTCGGAGCGGTGACCCCTGATGACAGCGGCCGGCGTAACATCCGAGGCATGCCGTTGAGGATGATCGGCGCCGGTCTCGGCCGGACCGGGACGATGTCGCTGAAAGTGGCCCTCGAGGAGCTTCTGGCTGGGCCGTGCTACCACATGCTCGCAGTACGGGAGCGTCCGGAGGATCCAGACGTCTGGGGCGACGCCTACGAAGGCAAGCTGCCCGACTGGCACAAGTTCTTCGACGGGTTCCAAGCCGCCGTCGACTGGCCGGCGGCCCCGTTCTGGATGGAGCTGAGCGAGGCCTTCCCCGATGTCCCGATCCTGCTGTCCGTGCGCGATCCCGACGCGTGGTGGAAAAGTGCGTCGAACACGATCTTCATCGCCGTGGAGACCTACTTCAAGCCCGACGCACCTGACAACGGCTGGACCAGAATGGGCAGGGGGATGATGGAGCGGTTCACTCCAAGCTGGCGGGACGAGTCAGCCGCCAAGGCCGCTTATCTCGCTCACAATGATCACGTGCGAGCGACCGCGCCGCGCCACCGGCTCGTCGAATGGCACCCCGGCGACGGCTGGGAACCGATGTGCTCGAGTCTGGCGATGGAGGTGCCGGATCACCCGTTCCCGCACGTGAACACCACCGCCGAGACCAGGGCCGAGATCGGCCTGAAGCCACTCTGAGAATCGGAGGCCAAGAAGCAACACCCGGGGCACCGTACCCACGTCAGCGTTCCCGGCGAGGCGGAAGCCCACGGGCGCTCCCGTAGGAGCCGTTGGCAGGGTCAGATCCTGTCCGGCGCGAGGCAGCTCGAACAGGACTGCGTCGTGGGTGATTCAGCCAGTCGGGCGTCGTCGATCGGCCCACCGCAGGACTCGCAGACTCCGTAGGTGCCGTCGTCGAGGCGGGAGAGCGCTCCGTCCACCCCGTCGAGGAGGCTGTCGACGGCGTCGATGGTCTCCTCAGGCGATTGGAGGTCGTGAGCCTCGGGGGCCACTGCGTCGCTCGCTTGGCCCGGGCGCCCCTCCGACCCCTGGTCCTCACGGTCTTCGGCCAACTCGGTCTCCATCCCCGGGGAGCGTACCCGCGTCCGCTCCGGCTCCCCGTAGGGTGACGTCGTGGAGTCCACCCCAGGACCGGATCGCCGGTCCTCCCGTCCGACCGCCGATGCCCTGGCCCACCTGGTCGGCACCGGCCAACTGGTGCCCTGCATCGACGGCAACGACCGGCCCGCCGTCGAGCTGGACCAGGCGGCGTCGACCCAGGCCCATCCCGATGCGGTCAGACGGGTGGAGGAGTTCGTTCCCTGGTACTCGAGCGTGCACCGGGGGGCCGGCTTCCGGTCGCGGCATGCCACGGCCGCCTATGAGCAGGCGCGGCGCGCGGTCCTCGAATTCGCCGGGCGGGCGCCCGACGGTGGCGATGTGGCCATCTTCTGTCGCAACACCACCGAGGCCATCAACCACCTGGCCTACCGGTTGCAGCTCCAACCGGATGACGTGGTTGTCACCACGGTGGTCGAGCACCACGCCAACCTGCTCCCGTGGGGACGGGTGGCCACCCGCCGCTACGTCGAGTGCTCCTCCGAAGGGACCTTCACCGTCGATGACGTCTGTGCCGCGCTCGACGGAGACGGACGCCGGCCGGCGTTGTTGGCCGTGACCGGGGCGTCCAACGTGACGGGGTGGTTGCCGCCCCTCGAGCCCATCATCGATGCCGCCCACGAGCGGGGGGTGCCGGTGGTCGTCGATGCGGCACAGCTGGCACCCCACCGGCCCCTGCCATCCTCCGCCGACTTCCTGGGCTTCAGCGGCCACAAGCTCTACGCCCCGTTCGGCTCCGGCGCCCTGATCGGGCCGCGCTCGGTGTTCGAGGTGGGCGACCCCTTCCTGGCCGGCGGCGGAGCGGTGGACCTGGTCGGATTGGACGAGGTGGTCTGGACGGCCCCCCCGGACCGGGAAGAGGCCGGCTCGCCCAACGTGATCGGTGCCGTGGCCCTCCATGCGGCCATCGACGCCCTCGGTCACATCGGGTGGGAGCGGATCGTCGCCCATGAGATCGGGTTGGCTGATCGGTTGGTCAACGGCCTGCGCTCCATCCGGGGAGTCCGCCTCCTCGGGCCCAATGGTTCCGAGACTGCCGCCACAGAGGCGAACGGCCACCTTGCGGTCAAGACGTTGCCGGTCGCCGCCTTCACCATCGAAGGCATGCACCACGCCCTGGTGGCGTCCCGCCTCAGCGCCGAGTACGGGATCGCGGTGCGCCACGGGTGTTTCTGCGCCCATCCATACGTGGTGCGCCTCCTCGGATTGGCCGACAACGACGTCGCCGCCTACCGGGACGAGGTACTCCGGGGGGACCACCGGCATGTCCCCGGCGCGGTTCGAGCCAGCGCCGGCCTCGGAACTTCCGGCCAGGACATCGACAGCCTTCTGGCGGCGGTGAGCGAATTGGCCGCCGGCGCCCCAGCCCCCGTTCCGTACCAGCAGGACGAAGCGACCGGCGACTTCTTCCCCGTCACCGATCAGGCCGGTTGGCGCGACGCGGCACTCGAGCCTGGTGCTGCTTGCGCGCGGGGTTGAGGGATCCTGTGGGTGGCCACGTGGGTGGGGACCGAGAGCCTACGATCTGCCGATGATCCGCCGTATCAGACAACGCGCTAGCGGCGTTGACCCGGTATTGCCGTTGCGCCCCCGGCGAACCCGATGATTCGGGTGACCAGGGAGCCCATGTTGCGGACGGTGGTGGTCACGGCCTGCCTGGCCGCGATCAGCATGTCGGCCGGATGCACGTCCGGGTCGGCTGCGGCCACCGCCACCACGCCCACCGCCTATGTGGCCACCGGAGCCGGCGTCGCCAACCCGGGCACGACAGTGGCCGTCGTGAACACGTTGACGTCGACGGCCCAGACCCCCATCACCACCGGCTCCCTTCCGGCTGCGCTGGCCGTCACGCCGGATGGCCGGGATCTGCTCGTGGCCAACAGAGGTGAGGACACCCTGGCCCAGATCGACGTGGCCTCCGGCAAGGTCGTCAACCGGGTCACCGTCGGGCTCGAGCCCGACGCCGTGGCCGTCGCGCCCAGCGGGAAACTGGCCCTGGTGGCCAACTTCGGAGACAATACGGTCACTCCTGTGTCACTCCCGGCGCTGCACGCGGGTCGACCGATCGCCGTGGGAAGGCAGCCGGTGGCAGTGGCGGTCTCGCCCAACGGCCGGCTGGCCCTGGTGTCCAACTATCAGGACGGAAGCGTAAGCCCCATCGCGCTGGCGGATCTGGTCGCCGGGACGCCGGTCGCCGCCGGGGCCGAGCCGGTGGCTCTCTTCATAAGTCATGACGGTTCCACCTGCATGGTCGCCGACTTCCAGACCAGCGTCGTCACACCGATCAGTCTCTCGACCTTGGCCCCGGGGCCGGCCATCCCCGTCGGGGGGAATCCCACCGGGATTGCCGGACTCCCCTCGTCACCGTTCGCATACGTGAGCGGAGGTGGAAGTGTCACTCCCATCAACCTGGCGACGCACCAACCCGGCCTCTCGATCCCGATCGGGACCACAGCCGAAGCCCTGGTCATCGACCCGAAGGGGACCACCGCATGGGTCGCCGGAGGAGACGGGTCACTGGTTCACGTGAGCCTGGCGAGCCGTGCCGTCATCGACCGGGTGCAAGTGGGCGGACATCCTTCGGCCGTGGTGATCTCGAACCCGCGGGGATCCGGATGATGCGACGGATGCGATCCACCGGACCTGGTCCCTCGAGCTCGAGCGCCAGCGGTTGGGCACTCCTGGTCTGACGCGTTCGCCGAACGGCCTGAACGCCGCGCACCCTCCCAGTGGGGAACGGGGGATGGCGGCCGCGTAGCTTTGATAGTGACACAGCCACCGGCGGCATCGATCGTTGGGTCACCCGCGACAGAGCCGATACGCTCCTCCGCGGGCCGTTAGCTCATCCGGTAGAGCAGGGGACTTTTAATCCCAAGGTGGCGAGATCGAGACTCGCACGGCCCACCAGATATTGGGATGCCGAGTCCCTCCCAGAGCTCACGGGCGAGCACCTGCGGTGCCTGCTGACGGAGACGCGAAGCGGCTCCCTGTGCCTATCCGTGGCGACTCGCAGTGAGCGATTCTTTGAATTCCGCCAGGAAATGTCGCGGCGTGATGTCGAGAACCGGGGCCCGGCTCCGTCCCCGAGGTGAACACGGCCACAATGGGCCGTACCGCACCAAGGAGAACATGATGACCAAGTACCTGCTGCTCAAGCACTACCGAGGGGCGCCGGCACCGACCAACGACGTGCCGATGGACCAGTGGACGCCGGACGAGGTTTCGGCCCATGTGCAGTACATGCAGGACTTCGCCGCTCGGCTCAAGGCCACCGGCGAGTTCGTCGACAGTCAGGCGCTCTCCCCAGACGGCACGTTCGTCCGCTTCGACGGCGAGGGGAGGCCGCCCGTCACCGACGGCCCGTTCGCGGAGACCAAGGACCTGATCGCCGGCTGGAGGGTGATCGACGTCGAGACCCACGAGCGGGCGCTCGAGCTGGCCGGCGAGTTGTCCGCGGCTCCGGGTGCGGGTGGGAAACCGATCCACGAGTGGCTCGAGGTGCGCCCTTTCCTCGCCGCGCCCCCGACCATCACAGAGTGACACACGGTGGATGAGGCCCTGCTGCGGACCCTCACCCCCACCGTGATTGGCATCCTCGTCCGTCGCGGAGCCGACTTCGCGGCGGCCAAGGATGCCGTGCAGGACACCCTGGTCGAGGCCGTGCGCCTCTGGCCGGACGACCCGCCGCGGGACCTCAAGGGCTGGCTGGTCACCGTGGCCTGGCGCAAGTTCCTCGACACCGCCCGCGCCGATACCTCCCGCCAGCACCGCGAGGAACGCGTCGAAGGCGAGCCCGTGCCCGGCCCTGGCGGGGTGGTGGACGACACGCTCCAGCTGTACTTCCTGTGCGCGCACCCGTCCCTGACAACGGCCTCGGCCGTCGCGCTCACGCTGCGCGCGATCGGTGGCCTGACCACGCGTCAGATCGCGCAGGCCTACCTCGTGCCGGAGGCGACCATGGCCCAGCGGATCAGCAGGGCCAAGCGGACCGTCTCGGGCGTACGGTTCAACCAGCCTGGTGACGTCGGCACGGTGCTGCGCGTCCTCTACCTGGTCTTCAACGAGGGCTACTCCGGCGATGTCGACCTCGCCGCCGAGGCGATCCGGCTCACTCGCCAGCTGGCCGCCAAGACCAACCATGAGGAGGTCGCGGGCCTGCTCGCGCTCATGCTGCTCCACTACGCACGGCGCCCTGCTCGCCCCGGCCCCGACGGCAGACTCGTGCCTCTTGCCGAGCAAGACCGCAGCCTGTGGAACACCCGCCTGATCGCCGAGGGCGTCGACGTGCTCCGGACAGCCCTCACCCGCGACCACCTGGGCGAGTACCAGGCCCAGGCCGCCGTCGCCGCGCTCCACGCCGACGCCCGATCGACCGAGGAGACCGACTGGGTGCAGATCGTCGAGTGGTACGACGAACTGGTGCGCCTCACCGACAGCCCGGTGGCCCGCCTCAACCGTGCCGTCGCGGTCGGCGAGGCCGACGGCCCGCGGGCCGGCCTGGCCGCCGTGGCCGAGCTCGATCCCGCCCTGCCCCGCTACGCCGCCGTCGCCGCATACCTGCATGAGCGTGACGGTGACCCAGTCACCGCAGCACGGCTCTACGCCGAAGCCGCCCGATCAGCGCCCAACCTCCCCGAATGCGACCACCTCACCCGACAGGCCGCACGGCTCAACCTGGAACTGCCCAATCGAGCGGCGGGCGGGGCGGCACCGGGCATTTGCCGAACCGATAGGGACGGTCTGCTCGCCCAGTTGGCTGGACGGACCCGCGTCACTCGACCGTGATGAGCCCGAAAATCCCGTCCCCTGGCCTCGGCCCGGTGATCACCGCTAGCTGAAGCCTGGCTGGGACTCGACGGGCCTTGCTCGGGTGACGGCGGCCAAGGCGGTTTGAGTTCCTTGGGTATGCCTCCAGACTTTGAGCCTCCGGCTGGATTTCATTCGGTGACGCCGCGGATGTTCGTTAGCGATGCAGCGGCCGAGGTTCAGTTCCTACGCGCGGCTCTGGTTGGCAGGCCGGACACATCGGCGACTGCATCGGCTTCGTCGTCAACTCATGGTCCCCAACCCAGATCAAGTTGACCTTGGGAGACTTCTACTTCGACGCACAGTACGGAGCGATACAGGCCGGCGATCAGTACTCGATGATCGTCGACGGTGCAGTCCTCACCGGCACCGCCAGCTGACGGCTCGCCACACCGGACTCCTCGCTCCGTGACGGAGATGCGGTCCGTCAACGCCCCCGGCCCACCAGCGTCCTCCGTTTGCCGAGCACAGCGGCGACGACAAGGAGTCCGAGACCCAGAGGCAGATTGGCCGGATCAGGAGTACTCGGCGGCCTGATGTTGGCCAGGCCTGGGCTGTTCACTGGTCTGACAAATGACGTCAGATCGAGCGGTACAGGGCAGCCACAGGTCTTGATCAGGTGTCGGAACCCCACTTCCTTTCGAGCCGGTGGCCCGACCAACGCATCGGCCTGGAGGATGCCGCAGAAGGTCGGATAGGGCACAGACAGGACACCTGAGGTACCGAATACCGCGCCAATCACGGGTTGACCCGGAACGCCCGGCTCGTTGACGAAGGTAACTGTTCAGGTGGGAACCGGAAGCCAAGCCTGACCATCGAACAGCCGACG
>JADEYI010001179.1_pt1 | contig 22339 bp, 19 predicted proteins | sample 8542331 | NCBI WGS metagenome assembly JADEYI01 (sample SAMN16510988, study PRJNA670497) | mine drainage metagenome | isolation source: biofilm near Copperflume 1 | place: Germany: Marsberg coppermine Kilianstollen | collected 2018-02
AGCTCCTTCTACCGCTTCCTCATCCGCATGGAGGCCGTGACCGCCAACCCCTGCGACGCGCTCGAACGCCCGCGCCTGCAGGTCGCACCGCCGCGCGGCCTCAGCGCCGACGCCATCCGCCGGCTGCTCGCCGTGATCCCCGAGACGCCGGTCGGCCTGCGGGACCGCGCGATCGTCCTCATGCTCACGCTCACCGGCCGTCGGCGCGCCGAGGTGCTGAACATGATCGCGGGCGACCTCAGTTCGGAGGACGGGCGCGTCTGGTACCGCTACCGGGGGAAGGGCGGCAAGACGGGCAAGCGGGAGCTGCCACAGCCCGCGTACGTCGCGCTCACGGCGGCGCTGTCGGCCTTCGGGCACGACATCGCGACCATGGGGCCAGCGACGTCCTTGTGGCCCGCACGGCGCGGCGACACGCGCGGGATCACGAGCGGCAGCTTCTACGGCAATCTGCAGCGCTACTTCCGGCTCGCCGGGCTGCCGCCGGCGGGGGTGCACATCTTCCGGCACTCGGCGGCGAAGCTCCGGCGCGACGCCGGCGAGTCGATCGAGGACGTGAGCCGCTTCCTCGACCACAGCTCGCTGGCGGTGACGACGGTCTACCTGCGGCGGCTCGAAGGGCAGGAGGACACGGGGTGGGGGAAGGTGGCGGCGGCGATCGGCGTATAATCGCTGCACAAGCTCTGCGGCGAACCACCTCGGGAGAGACCGCCAGTGACGCGTCGTCTCGTCGTCCTAATCGTGCCGGCCCTCATCGTGTTGGCGGCCTGCTCGGGGAGCACACCCGCCACCCCAGGGGCGACGCCCAGCGCGCCCGCGTCGGTCGCCCCCGCCGGGACGAGCACGTTTGCGGCGAGCGCGCCTGTTGCCGCCGCTGGCACGACGGTGCCCGCACCCGTCGGCGTGCGCTGCGGCGTCGAGCGCTGGCCGGTGAAGACGCTCAGCGACCGCGACGCCGGCCGCGTCAACTTCTCGCCGGTCCTCGCCAGCGTCGCGCAGCTGCGCGCGCTGCCGGCACCCGCCGCACTGCCGCAGGCGGCGCGCGTGGCGCCGGTGGAGACGACCACCTATTCCGTGGAGGCGCGTGTCGTCGAGTTCAAGCTGGAGCAGGACCGCGATATTCACGTCGTCATCGCCGACCTCCAGGACCCGTCGCAGACGATGATCGTCGAGTTCGCCGACGCGGCAAGCTGCAGCGGTGCGGTGGGCTCGGCACACGCACCAGAGATGGAGGCAGCGCGCGCCGCGCTGGTCGCCGCCTTCGGCCCGCCATCGACCACGTTCATCCCGCTCAGCGGGATGGGCACCTTCACGGGCGTGGGCTTCTTCGACGTCCCGCACGGGCAGTCCGGCGTCGCGCCCAACGCCATCGAGCTGCACCCGGTTCTGGCGTTCACGGCTTCGTCCGCGGTGCCCAACACGGTGCCGACCGCGACGCCGGCTGGTCCGACCGCGCCTCCAGCGCTCGCCGGCGTAACGTTCGTCTCCGTGGTCGGCGGCCCTCCGGGCGGCACGGCGAGCGCGGCGGTGCAGACCGCTCCGGGCGTGAGCTGCACGATCACCTACGTCACCCCCGCTGGCACGGTGAGCCGAGCCCAAGGGCTCTACCCGAAGACCGCGGACAGCACCGGGACGGTCTCCTGGACGTGGAGCATCGGATCGAGCACGCGGCCGGGGACAGGCACGGTGACAGTGACGTGCGGAGGGATGAGCGCGTCGGCGCCGATCGCCATCGGGTGACTCCTCCGAAAGCCATCGTAGCGCCCGCCGCGACCTAACCTGCGGCCCGATATGTGCGTGTGTCGTCGTACAATTTGTGATCCGGGCTGGCGGGAAGAGTAATGGGCCACAACCGACTCGGCAGGCTTCCCAAGACGCTTCGCTGGCGCGAAGTCGTCGGGTTGCTCGACGACGAGCACCTCGCCGTTGACACGCTGGCGGCGGCGGTGCTGCGCGCGGCAGACCACCGATTCCGGAGGCTGGTCGACGACCCCACGCTTGGATACTGCCTCTGGCTGCTTGCGCGCATCACATGGGCTGCTCGCGGGGAGAACTTCAGCGACGATCTGGGCGCGCTTGGCATCGACGCAAACGCTCTGACTTCGCCGGTGGCGCTTATTGCCGAGCTCGGGGACCACGTGCGGCGAGAGGCGGCCGGATGGCCGGCGTCGGACGACTTCGCGGAACTCAGCGCTCAAGCGCTGCGCCAAGCTCTGACTGAGACGGTTGCCCAGGAAGGCCCGAGCCTGTTCGGCGGCTCGGAGGCGGACCTTCAGCGAGCGTTCGCGGTCTACGCTACGAGGGCCCGGTTCGGGGAACTGGCCCGCCGTTTCTTCGCGGCCTTCATGTCGCGCTCATTGCGCTCCTTCGTCGATCGCGAGCTGGCCAACCATGTCGGGCGCACCCAGGCGCTTGCGAACATCAGCTCCAGCGGCGAGTTCATGCGCGCGCTCGACGCCCACGTCTGGCAGACCGCGAAGATCGTGGAGGACTTCGCGGGCGGGTGGTACTCGAAACACAACTGGGAAACCAAGGGACACATCTCTCCATCGGAGACCCAACAGTTCCTCGCCGTCGCGCTGCGTAAACTGCGGTTCGAGCTGCGCATCGAGGGCAAAGCTCGATGAAGCGCGCTCTCATCCTCTGCGATGGTGCGAGACCTCCTTTGTCTCTCCAGCAGGAGCATTGGGACGTCCAGCAAGCGATCAAGGCTCGTGGCGAGGACGGTGACCTCAACATCAGCATCTCTGCGCCGGCTGCAACGTTTGATGGACTGACCGCGCGATGCGCCGACCTCCTGCACATCGCGGCGTACGCGTTTGCTGCCGACCAGCAGGTGCGCCGCGGCGGACCAGCGGACATCTACGGAGACGATTGGAGAAGATTGTTTGCGCTCTGCGTGCCGGTCGCCGAGCCGGCTTTCTGGGCCGACGAGCGCATCGTGAGCCAGCTCGCCGAAGTGCTGTCGTTCGCGTCGGACGACGAGTGGCGATTCTACTTCGTTCAGGCGCCCCAGGAGCGAGCTCCGCAGGTATCTCTGGAGATTGATCCCGGCGAGACGCTCGGCTCCCCGGACATCGTGGTGCTCTTTTCGGGCGGCCTCGACAGCCTCTGTGCCGCCGTGGAGCAGTGCGTCCTGAAACGACGACGACCTCTCCTGGTCAGCCACTCGCCTGCCTTCCACGTGCGGGCGCGCCAGGCGGCACTCCGTGGAGAACTGCGAACCCGGTTCCGGAGGCGTTGGCATTTCCCGCTCGTGAGTGGCGCAGTGCACCGTCGGAGTTCCGACGCGCCGGAAAGCACACAGCGTACGCGCTCGTTCCTCTACGCGACCCTCGGGGTGGTGGCGGCGGAGCCGCTGGGGCTGCACGAGGTCCACCTCGCCGACAATGGGGTCGTCAGCCTGAACCTGCCGATCAACGACCAACTCCAGGGCGCACAGGCGACCAGATCCACACACCCAAAGTTCATCCGCCTCTACAACCACTTGCTGGCTGCCGTATTCCCGGAAGGCCCGAGGGTGTTGAACCCGCTGTGGGATCGGACGCGAGCGGAGACGTTGGGTGTGCTCGAGAAGGTGAGAGCCACCGCCCTGATCGACCAGACGAACTCCTGCTCCCACACCAGAGGGAAGACCGGCATGCAGCCGCATTGCGGCGTCTGTTCGCAGTGCATCGATCGGCGGTTTGCCACGCTCGCGGCGGGCCTGGAGGAGTTCGACCCGGCCGACCGTTATGAGGCGGACATCTTCACGCACTCCCTGCGAGAGGGACCGGCGCGCACGATGGCCTATTCGTACGTGCGGCACGCCAGCGAGATCTCGGAGATGAACGGCGAAGAGATGTTCCGGAGGTTCACGCAGCTCTTCGACTGCATCGATCCGCGCGATCCGCGGCAGCAGGACACCGTCGAGTCACTCACGGCGATGGTGTGCCGCCACGGTGAGGAAGTGATGCGCGTGATGGAGGAGCAGATCGCCCGGTCGAAGCGGGCGCTCGCGCGCCAGAAACTGCCGGCGGATTGTCTCGTGGCGCTGGTGGCCGCGCAGGGGCCGACTTCCGAACGGGAGGGCGCCGTCTTCTGCGCGAGCCCGGACTATCGTGAGGTGTCACTCCGAGGCAACAAGTTCGCACTGAGCACGAATCAGGCGCGCGTCGTTGAGCTGATGCACCGACACCAGTCGGCCGGAGATCTCAGCATGGGCCAGGGCTATGTGCTGGAGGAGCTCGGGATCAAGAGCAAGAGCCTGTACCAGGTCTTCAGGGGCTCCTCAGCATGGGGCGCCCTGATCGTCAAGGCGGAGGGAAAGGGACTGTTTCGCCTGAACTCTTGATTCACGGAAGATTCACCGGAAATCACCCACTTCCCTCACCCGGACCCTCGATACGCTCGCGGCATGAACACCTCACGCGGCTCTAGGGGCCCTGTCGGGCGACTTGATTACCCCCTCTGTATTGAGCGTGTATGGGACGACGACCGGCAGGCCCAGATGGCCGCGCTTCGCGCCCTGCTCGGGCTACGGCGCCCGCTGGCGAGCCTCGGAGGAGGGGAGTGACCATGACACCGGAACGCCCACGCGGGGTGGTGACCTACGAGCGCGTCAGCTCCGACGACCAGAAGGAGCGCGAGACGATCCTGACGCAGACCGAAGAACTCGCCCGCCGGCTTGGGGACGACCCGGACGTCGCCGTGGTGGATCGCTACGTCGACGACGGCGTCTCGGGCATGACCGTCATGGCAGAGCGCCCCGAGGGCCGGCGCCTCTTGGCGGACGCCCGGCGAGGGAAGTTCGACGAGGTCTGGGTCTACAAGCTCGACCGTTTGGGCCGGGATGACATCGACCCTCTAGTCGTCCGGCGGGATCTCGCTGCCTTCGGCGTCAGGCTGATGGCGCTCTGCGACAACATCGACGGCAACTTGGAGTACGCGGTCCGCGTCGCCATCGCCGCCGAGGAGCGGCGCACCTTCCTCAAGCGGAGTGCCGACGGCATCGCGCGCGCGGCGCGCGAGGGACGCTATTGCGGCGGCATCGTGCCGCTGGGCTACAAGGTCGAGGGGCGCAAGCAGACGGCGCGCCTCGTGATCAGCGATGACCCCATGTGGCGCACGTGGAGCGAGTCCGACGTCGTGCGCCGGATCTTCGAGTGGAGTGCCGCTGACGGCTGGAGCTGCCGGCGGGTCGCCGAGCACCTGAACTCGCTCGGCGTGCCGACCGCCTATCAGGTGGCGGGCCGTTGCGTTAGGAAGAAGCACACGCGCGGTGAGTGGACGCCTGGCCGCGTCCGCTGCACGTTGACCAGCACGGTGTACAAGGGGATCTACCACTACGGGAAGCGGGGCAAGCATGACGTGATCACCGCGCCGGTGCCTGCGATCGTGTCGGAGGCCATGTGGGACACGGCGCAGGAGACGCTGGCGCGCCACAATATCCGGCCGGGCGAGCCCAAGAACATCTTCATGCTGCGCTCCGTCATCAAGTGCGGCGTCTGCGGGCTGACGTTCTCGGGCACGATGGGCCGCGGCGTGGTGTGGTACCGCTGCAACGGCCAGATTGCGTGGCGCGGGAAGCTGAAGGGCAACTGCTACGCCAAGGGGATTGACGGCCGCGTGCTTGAGCCAATCGTCTGGGACGACATCATGCGTTGGCTCGACGACCCCGGCGACGTCGTCGAAGAACTGGCCGCCGAGCAGAACGCGAACTCGTCGGCCGCGACCGCCGAGGCGGAGCGCATGCTGGCCGAATCGGCGCTTGCTGACATCGCAGAGCAGCGAAATCGCGTGCTGGACGTCTACCGCCGCGGTCGCATCAGCGTCGAAGAGTTCGACGCGCAGATGGACGCCATCGCTGAGGAACAGCAGACCTTGGAGAAGCGACTCCGGGAGCTGGAGCCGAAGGCCTCAGTCCCTGACGATGTCATCAGTGGCGATGGCATCCTCGATGCGATCCGCGAGCGCGTCCGGGGCGGTTTGACTGACGCGGAACGGCAGGAGATCGCCTCGCTGCTCGTCCGCCGCGTGACCGTGCACACCGAGGTGCTCGACGGGAAGAAGCGCGCGACGGTTACCATCGAGTACCGCTTCCCTGCTGTAACCGTGACCGACACGGGCAGGGATTCTGGGCGCAGACGAGCATGAAGTTCGCCGGGTAGGTGATCGACCCCTGGGCGCGCGAGATGGTGACGAGCCGGTCCTCGAGCGGTTGGCGCATCACTTCGAGCACCTGCTGGCCAAACTCCGGCAGCTCGTCGAGGAAGAGCACGCCCCGATGGCTCAGGCTGATCTCGCCCGGGCGTGGGTTGCGCCCGCCGCCAACGAGGCCGGCGTGCGAGATGGTGTGGTGCGGCGCGCGGAACGGCCGGCGCGCGACCAGCGGCGTGTCCGAAGGCAGCAGGCCCGCGACGGAGTAAATCTTGGTCACTTCCAGCGTCTCGTCGGGCGTCATGCGCGGCAGGATCGAGGGCATCGCCCGCGCGAGGAGGGTCTTGCCACTGCCCGGCGGCCCCGAGAGCAGCACGTTGTGCCCGCCCGCTGCCGCGACCTCGAGGGCGCGCTTGACGTGCTCCTGGCCCTTGATCTCCGCGAAGTCTGTCCCATCCCACGGCAGGTCGGGCGGCTCGACGATGCCCGTCGAGGTGGTGCGGGCGATCAGCGCCGTGCCGGCGAGGTGGTTAAGGAGCGCGGCGAGCGTCTCGACGGCGTAGATGGTCATGTCAGGCAGCAGCGCCGCCTCCGCGGCGTCCGTCGACGGCACGTACGCCGTGCGGATGCCGCGCTCGCGGGCGAGCGCCACCATCGGCAGGATGCCCTGCGCGTGCCGCACCTGCCCATCGAGCGAGAGCTCGCCCAGGAAGACGGCGCCAGCGATGTCGGCGACGACCTGGCCGGCGGCCACCATGATGCCGATGGCGATCGGCAGGTCGTAGGTCGGTCCTTCCTTGCGCAGGTCCGCGGGAGCAAGGTTGACGACGATGCGTCCGTTGGGGAAGCGAAAGCCGGAGTTCTTGATCGCCGACTCGACGCGGTCCTTCGCTTCCTTGACCGCGGCATCGGGCAGGCCGACCATCGCCAGGCCGTTGAGACCGCGGCGCGAGACATCGACCTCGCACTCGACGATTTCGCCTTCAAGTCCGACGACCGCGCAGGACAGCACCTTCGCCAACGCCATGGTTGGGACTATCTCATACAGAACATATGTCCGTCAAGTGGCCTATGTCCCGTGTCGCCAGCCAGATGGGCGTCGCGCGGCGCGACGGCGGCGGCGCATCGGCTTCCGAGGTTACTACGGCGTCCTGGGGTGGGCGGCGAAGAAGCCCCAGATCGTCGCTGATGCGTTGATCTCCTGCGTCGTGCGGCCGACGGCGTCGACGGGGAAGGCGGCGCCGGGCCAAGTGTGGCCGCCGCCGAGGACGGCATAGAGGAGCACCTGGGCATCGCCCGCGATGCAGTTGTGGAAGGTCGACAGCTCGACGTCAGGGGCGGGACGGGAGATCGTGGGCAGGCGGTCACAGCCGAGACCGGCGGCCCATGCGGACACGACCATGCGGATGGGCGGGAAGCTGGCGCTGCCGGCGCCGGTGCCGCCAGCGCCCTCGAAGGGGAGCACGGGGTCGGCCGTGCCGTGGAAGGCGATCATCGGCACGCGGGCGTCGCAGGGTCCGTACTCGGACGCCACGAGGCCAACAGCGGCGATCTGGCGAGGCATCTCGCACGCCAGGAGCTGGGCCATGCCGCCGCCGTTCGAGTAGCCGGCGGCGTAGACCCGCGCCGGGTCGACGCAGAGCTCCGAACCGACCTTCGCGAGCAGGTCGCGGACGAAGGCCACATCGTTGGGACCGCCCGGCACACCGTTGCTGTTCCAGTACTGCGGCGAGCCGCTGCCGTTGGGGATGATGAGGATGAACTGGTGGGCGTCGGCGACGTCCGAGAACTTCGTGTACGAACGCATGAAATCGGCGGAGAGGGCGAAGCCGTGGAACAGGAGCACGACGGGCGTCGGGGACGTGCCCTGATAGCCGGTGGGGACGTGGAGGATGTAGGTGCGGGTGAGGCCGCCGCTCGCAATCGTCTCGTTGCTGTCGCCGGCGGCGCGGGTGCGGGCGGGGGTGCAGCCGGCGGCGGCGATCCGGGTGGCGACCATTGCGGGGGAGCCGGGCGGCGTGTTTGCGGGCTTCGGGGCGGCTCCGCGGCAGCCGGCGAGGGCGGCCGCGATCAGGGCGGGGGCGACGATCCATCGAAACATTCGCGGCATGGTATCACGAGAAGCCCCGATACAGCCGATAGTTCAAGTGGGTTAGGGTAACGAGGGTCGGGGTGCAGCCGCCCGCCGGAGTCTCGCGGGGTGCTCACCCCCAGCACTGCGGTACGCCGCGACAGAGTGTATCGTCGCGACGGCCGCGCCATCCGGAGGGGAGCATGTTCAAGCATCTGTTGGTCACACTCGACGGCACGCCACAAGGCGAAGCCGTCATCCCGTACGTGGCGGACGTGGCGCGAGCGATGCGCGCGGACCTGACGCTGCTGCGCGTCGTGGAGTCGGCATCGGCGGACTGGAGCGAGCGCGGGGCCATCGGCAAGGCATCGGCAGACGAGACGATCCGCTCACTGTTTCTCGAGCAGGCGCAGTCCTATTTGGACCGCGTGGCGGCGCAACTGGCCGGCACCGGCGCGGCGGTGCACACGACGGTGCGCCAGGGCCAGCCGGCGCGGCAGATCGTCGCTGCGGCGAAGGAGCTGGACGCGGATGCCATCGCCATGTCGACGCACTCCCGGCGCGGGATCGGCCGGCTGATGTTCGGCAGCGTCGCCGAGCAGGTGCTGCACGAGACCAGCCTGCCCGTCCTGCTGGTCCGCGGATAGCGCGCCACCACCGTCTTCAGGCAAGGAACAGCCGGATGCGTATCTCCCCCGGCGACAGGCCGCCGTGGTCGCCGGAGGACGGTGGACGGCGATAGAACAGCGCCGAGGCGTCGAAGGGCACCAGTTGGAACTCGCCGAGGTGCGTCCGGACGTCCGATGCGATGGGCTGCGGCCCGAACGACCCACAGATCCTCCCATCCCTCGGTGGTGATCAACTGACGTAGACGGACGCTTGCAACGAAGCCGGCGTTGCGGTCAGCTTCGCTGTGACGTAGGTTCTCCTCCATGGGTGGCACCGTCATGTCCATGATGCCGCGGAGCCGGCGGCAGGGGCGATGATCACCGGTGAGGCTCCCTGTAGTGCGGAGCGACGGCACGGACACACCCACGGCACGGGTGGGTGGGAGGAAGGCATGAACGACGCGCCGCCGAAGGGGATCGACTTCGAGCGCCTGGTGCCCTGGTTTCGGGAACATGTGGCGCCCGTCGAGCGGCTGCAGGCGGAGGTGATCGGCCACGGGCGGTCGAACATCACCTACCGGGTGTCCTCGGGCGAGCAGTCGTGGGTGCTGCGGCGGCCGCCGCTGTCGCACGTGATGCCGACGGCGCACGACATGAAGCGCGAGTTCCGCGTGATCTCGGCGCTGGCACCGACGCAGGTGCCCGTGCCGCGCTCCATCGCGCTGTGCGAGGACGTGTCGGTCAACGACGCGCCGTTCTACATCATGGAGTACGTGCAGGGCCTCGTGCCGACGGACGCTGCCGTGGTCGCGAGCCGCTACGACGCCGCAACGCAGCGCCGCATGGGCGAGGAGCTGATCGATACGCTGGTGCTGCTGCACGCGCTGGATCCGGCCGCGGTTGGGCTGGCAGACTTCGGCAAGCCGCAGGGGTTCATCGAGCGGCAGGTGCGGCGCTTCACCGGGCAGATCGAGCAGCACCGGACGCGCGACGTGCCGGAACTGGAGGAGCTGGCGCGCAGGCTGAACGCCTGGATCCCGCCGGAGTCGGGCGCGGCGATCATACACGGCGACTACCGGCTCGACAACTGCGTGATCAGCGATGACGGGCACATCGCCGCCGTGCTGGACTGGGAGATGGCGACACTCGGCGACCCGCTGGCGGACGTCGGCATGCAGTACATGTACTGGGCGTCCGGCCAGGGGGACGGGACGGCGCAGGGCATCTCGGGTGCGGTGACGGCGCTGCCGGCCTTCCTGAAACGCGAGGAGGCGATTGAGCGCTACGCCGCCGAGAGCGGCCGCGACCTGGCCAACCTCGACTTCTACATCGTGCTGGCGTACTTCAAGCTGGCGGTGATCGTCGAGGGCATTTACGCGCGCTTCCTGGAAGGCGGCACCGTGGGTGCGGGCTTCGAGGCGACGGGCGCGCAGGCGCAGGGCCTCGCGCGCTCCGGGCTCGATGTGGCGGACGCCTCATCGATGCCCTCGCTCCGCGGCTCGTGACGTCATCTCCAATACCCGGCGCCGGGGCGCGTGGTACCCCCGACAGGACTCGAACCTGTGCTTCCAGCTCCGGAGGCTGGCGCTCTATCCACTGAGCTACGGGGGCGCTCCTTCACTATACGGCCTCGGCACACGCCGGCAAACTCGGGGCCGCGCCGTGGATCCGCGCCTGCAACGGACGCCAGCGGCACTGCGTTCCCCGTGTAGGGCTGCTTCCGTGGCGTCGACTGCTGATGCTATCATGAAATGCATCCAAAGCTCGGAGAGAGAAGAGCCGTATGCCACGCAAGAAGCAACTGGTGCAGCGCAAGCGCCGCACAAAGGTCTACCGCGAGGGTGACTCCGCCGCGCCGCTCGACCTGCGGCCGAAGGGCTTTTTTCGGGTCTTCCACAACTACAAGCTCTTCGCGATCATCGGGGCGGTGGTGATGATCGGGAGCATCGGCTTCACGGCGCTCCTGCGGAACAACACCACCGCGACCACCAGCCCGCGCGGACCGAGCGTGATCCGGACAACGCCGGAGGCGGGTGCGACGAGCACGACCGGCGCGGCTTCGACGATCAAGCAGTACTCGGCAGCGCCGCCGCTCAGCATCGACCCGAACAAGACCTACACCGCCGTCATCAAGACGGACAGGGGCGATGTGAAGGTCGATCTGTTTCCGAAGCAGGCGCCGGACGCCGTCAACAACTTCGTGTTCCTCGCGCAGCAAGGGTTCTACGATGGCGTGACGTTCTTCCGCGTGATCGCGGACAAGAACGGGACCGTGCACTTCGTCCAGGCGGGCGACCCGACGGGGCTGGGCACGGGCGGCCCCGGCTATACGCTGCCCATCGAGCCGACCCCCACGCTCGCATCGAGCTTCGACGGCGCTGGCGTCCTCGCGATGGCGAGGCCGCCGGCAGCGGACCAGCCGAACAATGGGAGCCAGTTCTTCATCACGACGACGCCGGAGCCGACGTTCGACGGGAAGTACACGGTGTTCGGCAAGGTCACCTCCGGGCTGGACGTGCTCTCCAAGCTGCCGCCGCGCGACCCGCTGGCACAGCAGAACCCGCCGCCGGGTATCCGCATCAACTCCATCGCAATCCAGGTCTCGTAGCCGCCAGGACACCCGACGACGCGCGAGTCAGCAAGAGACCGCCGATTGCTCGGCGGTCTCTTGCCGTTGGAGGAGGAGGCTGTTCCTGAAGGTCGATCGTTAGCCCCGGCTTGCTGCCCGCTCGGCGACGTATTCGGCGCAGGTGCCCGCCGTGTGGTTGATGCGCGCCACCTCGAACCCGGTCGCGCAGTCGTTGCAGAGGCGGATGCCGTCGTACTCGACGGAGCCGACCATCGTGCGGGGACGGGCGCAGGCGGCGCAGACGAACTCGGATGAGCTATCCATGCCGCGCTCCCGGTCCTCTTCAACGATGAGCCGCATCGCCTCGGTAATCGCTTCGTACTGTCCCTTCGTGACCCCCTCGTGGACTGGCTTCCTCCGGCTGTAGTCGATGGCCAACGCGACCTCCGGGAACTACCGACTGAGAACAAAAACGGCCGAAGGCGCGAACCTCCAGCCGGTCTCACCCTCCTCTTTATGCCTGCGGGGTTAGCTGACGGGTTCGGCTCAAAGGAGTTCGCCTACGCGCGTCGCCGCGCGATTCACCCCGGGTCGTTGGTTCCCCCGTCCCGCCCGACTTGGGCGGGTTCGGCTCTATTCAGTTGTCACCTCAGGCTACGTCCCCGGCACCAGAATGTCAATCGGCAAACAGCTTCTTGACGGCGCCCTCGACAGGAAATGAGGGGAATACGGCAGGCGTCCTCACCGCCGCGAGGGCGGGTCGAACCCGATGCCCAGGAGGGACGCACGCTCAACCGTTATGTCGACCCATCGTACCTCGCCCGCACCCGACAGCTCGATGCGCTCGCCGTCCAGCAGGGCCTCGACCGGCGCCCAGCCGGCGCTCGCGAAGAAGACGCGCCGCCGGCTGCGGCCGGCCGGCGCCAGGCCGATGCGCAAGCGACCGGCATCGGGATCCCAGGCGCACGACGCCACGTCGAGCGCGCCCATGCCGATGTGCGCGGTCGTCGCGACGAGCGCCGGCTCACCGGACACGGGCGCGAGCGCGACCACGCGGCAGGCGTGGGGGGCGACGCGCGGGAACGAGAGGGTGTGTTCTACCACCCCAAGGTAGCGGGCATCCCACAGCTCGACGGCGTGCCATCGTCCCGTCGGCAAGGGCGCCGACAGGTCACGGGCATCGTCGTCGAAGTTGAACAGCCCGACCAGGCGGGCGGGCCCTGCAGGCCCTTCCGCTTCGAGCTCGAACCGCCCGGGCATGTCGCGGTCGAGCAGGTCAACGGGCACGGCGGACCGCGGCAGCGGCGGCAGCAGCATCGAGATCAACTCCAGCCTCTCGGACGGCACGCGATCGAGATCGTCGCTGGCGAGCATCATGCCCCCGGACAGGCCGATGACGCTCGCGAGCGTGCGGGTCTCATCGAGCGTGAGCTTGGTGCGGTCGGTGCGCACGAGCAGGCAATCTGGGTCGTTGGCCCAGAGCCGACGGTGCATCCAGGAACGGGCGAGCGTGTTGCGGATGGCGGACTCGGCGCTGAGCCCGTCGTCCGCGGCCCGCGGGCGCGGGCGCGGCTGGCTGCGCTCCTCGTGCGTGAGGAAGCGCCAGAACGGCGCGACGTCCGGGCCGATGCGATTGCCGTCGAAGACGCCGACGGAGGGCGCCATCAGGGCGCCGCAGCCGAGGATGAAGCGCTGGTGGCCCACGCCCAGGCGCACGGCGTCGAGCGCGGCGCGATAGGCCCGGACCCGGGTGGTCCTCGGGTCCTGCCGCCGGCCGGCGATGGCCGCGCCGAAGAGGAAGTCGATCTTCACATAGTCATAGCCCCAGCCGTCGCAGACCTGCTGGAACAGGCCGGTGAGCCACGTCAGGGCTTCCGGATGCGAGCCGTCGAGCCCGAAGTTGCGGCGCTGCCAGTTGTGCTGCGCGACGACCGGCGCGCCGTCCTCGGCGCGGACGACCCAGTCCGGGTGCGCGGCATAGGTCTTCGACGATTCGGCGAGCAGGAAGGGCGCCAGCCAGATGCCCGGCGTGTACCCCGCGCGCCGGATCTCGGAGGCGATCCACGCCATGCCGTGGGGGAACTTCTCGTTGACGGTGAGCCAGTCGCCGATGTCGGCCTGGTAGCCGTCGTCGATCTGCACGGTCTGGACGGGCAGCTCGCGGCGGTGGCCTTCGAGGAAGCGCAGGTTGCGCAGGATGTCGTCCTCGGTGACCTGCGTGAAGAAGTAGTACCAGGAGCACCAGCCCGCCGGCGTCGTCGCGGGCACGCGCGCGCCCATCAGTCGCCCGAGCGCGTCGCCGTAGCGGGCGAGCTGTTCGTTCGGCGTCCCGACGACGTCGACCGCGATGCGCTCCGACCAGATCGTCTCGCCGGGATCGAGGGTGATGCCATCGAGCAGGCAGCGCGCGTCCATGCTGCGCCCGGGCGCATCCACGGCGACCTGGGTGACGAAGTCGCGCGCGGTGACCGCCCCGGCGAGCAGCGAGCGGGCAGAGGACGGGTCGTACAGCACGCCTACGTCGTCGGACGCGAAACTGCCCGGCGATGGCGCGGGCGGCTCGGGCGCGAGCACCGGCGGCGCGCTGCGAACGTCGAGATCGGCGCCGCCGAAGGACATCGTGGGCGCCCAGGACTGCCAGCCGTTGCGGTAGATGCGCCAGTCGGCAGGCCTGGAGGCGAGCTGAAGCCGTCCGCGTCCCGCCGCCGTCTCGAAGACATGGAGGGCATCGAGGGCGAGCGGTGCCGCGGCCTCGCTGGTGACACCGGCGCGCGTGACGCAGAACGGCATCGCGTCGTACAGCGCGACCTCGCGGCGGAGGATGAGGCCGCGGCGCGGCGCGCGGGCGATCAGCGTCAGCAGGCGTCCGCGGCCGAGGGCATCCTCGTGCGGCTGGATGTCGTAGTCGCAATGTTCGAACCCGAGGCGCGCCTGGGCGCGTGCTTGCATCGACGCGGTGGCACGCTCGGTCGGCCGGAAGCCGCCATCGAGCGCGACGAGCGAGACGCTGGCGTCGTCCTGGCGCGACTCGACGCGGAGCCAGCGGTTCTGCAGCCAGGGGCCGTTGCGCCCGAGCCCGGACGATACGGCCTCAGGCATCAGTTGCCGCCCGGCCGGATCGCGCGCACGCGGTGACGGGTACGGACGCTCTGCGCGCCGCGCGGGATGATGCTGATGGTGCCATCGATCTCGAGCACGGCGGTGTGTACGTCGGTGAGCGAGCCGAAGCCGTGCTCGCGCATCGCCTCCAGCACGAGGTCGTCCGTCAGCCCAGCCCGCCGGACGTTCTCTTCCACCATCTCGCCGCCATAGACGAGCAGCACGGGCTGACCGACGACGGCGCGGCGGAACGCGGGGATCCGCGACACCGCGCCACCCACCACGGCATTGATGGCGAGCAGCGTCGCGGCGGCCAGGAGCCCGCCGAAGATGCTCACGTCGGTGCCGACCATCGCGTTCTGGACGGCGTTCGCGATGAGCAGGATCAGCACGAGGTCGAAGGGCGTCATCTGCCCGAGCTGGCGCCGGCCGGTGAGCCGCATCAACAGCACGATGACCACGTAGACGATGACGCTGCGGTAGACGATTTGCCAGAAGGGCGCGTGGATCCCGAAGACGGCGGACGCGCTCATCGCGAGGTCAGCGCCAGCCGCCGAACTTGATGAGCGTGCCCTGCGAGCGCTTCGCGAGGCGCTCGACGGCCTTCGGGTCGGCGGGGCGCTCGTAGTCGCGGCCGGCGCGCGTCTGGCGGAAGCCGAGCTTGAGGTAGAGACGGATCGCCGGCGTGTTGTCGCCCTCGGTGAGGAGTGTCACCCGTTCGGCGCCGTCGGCGAAGAGGCACTTCAGCGCGCGCGCGGTGAGCGCCTCGCCGATGCCCTCCCGGCGCGCCGCCTCGGCCGTTGCCAGAGTATGGATGTAGCCCGCGCCCGGGTCGTGCTGTGCGTACGAGCAGACGGCAACGGCGTCACCGCGCCTGAGCGCCAGCAGGGCCGATTCGTCGCCGCTCTCGATCAGCGCTCGGTGGGTCGCGAGAGGCATCGGCGTGTCGGGGAAGGCTTCGCGGTCGATGCGGGCGATCGCGTCGGCGTCATCCGGCGTGGCATCACGGAACCGCACGCCGGGAAGGGCCGCCGGTTTCGGCGACGAGGCGCGGGAGATCTCAAACTCCAGCCAGTCTCGCTTCGGCTGGAAGTGGAGGCGCTTCAGGACGGGCTCGACGAGCGGGCGCGATGGGCTGTGCGACAGCCGGAAGCGCACGCTGTCCGCACGCAGGCCGCGGCGGATGCGGGGGAGCAGTTCATCGAGCATCGGTGGGAAGAGCTCGGTGAATGCGCGGTCGCTCTCGTACGAGTACGCGAGCTTGGCGGACCCCGCCGGCTGCGCGAGCAGCACGTTCGGGCCGTCGCGCACGATGAGCTCCGGGTGTTCGCGCTGCACGCGGGCGATGTCGCGCCGGAAATACAGCGCGTGCAGCGCCTGCGCCGCCATCTCGTCGTAGAGCGAGATGCCGGCTGGCGGAGTGAGGCGGCGGAGTTGTCGCAGCGCCATCTAGTCGGGCCACGTCCCCCGGAAGACTTCTTCGACCGGGCCGCTGAGGACCACGTCGCCCTGGCCGTCCCACTCGAGGTGCAGGACGCCGCCGGGCACGCGCAGCTCGAGCGCATCGTCAAGCAGCCCCAGCAAGCGCCCGGCGACGATGGTCGCGGAGGCGCCGGAGCCGCAGGAGAGCGTCTCACCGACGCCGCGCTCCCAGACGCGCATCTCGGCGCTGTCCCGCCCGGTTACACGCACGACCTCGAAGTTGGTGCGCTGCGGGAAGAGGGCGTGGTTCTCGACGAGGGGACCGAGCGTGTGCAGCGGGAACTCCTCGACCGGCGCCTGCTGGAAGTGCACCGCGTGCGGGTTGCCCATCGACACCGGTGTGATGGCGATCGTGCGGCCGGCGACGGCCAGGTCGACGTTGCGCAGCGGCGGCGGCGCTTCGACCGCGATCGGGATCTCGCGCGGGTCGAGGTGCGGGCGCCCCATGCTCTCACGGACGGTGGTTACGCGCCCCTTCTCCGTTGTGATGCGCACGCGCAACACGCCGGCGCCGGTCTCTACGTCGAACTCGTCACCCGCCGTCACCACCAAGCCGCTGTCGACAGCGAACTTGACGAGGCAGCGCATGCCGTTGCCCGACATCTCCGCCTCCGAGCCGTCGGCGTTGAAGATGCGCATGCGCACGCCGGCGCGCGCGGACGGTACGGCGAGGATCAACCCGTCGGCGCCGACGCCGAAGTGCCGGTCGCAGACGGCGCGGGCAAGGACATCCCAGTCCCAATCGAGGGAGCGCGCGTCGATGACGACGAAGTCGTTGCCGGTGCCGTGGAGCTTCGTGAACTGCATGCAGCGAGAGGATACAGCGTCCGTCCGGCCAACCGGAAGAGCGCGCAGGCGCAGCGACGCGGCTCGCCGGCTCCGTCCCGGCCCCTGCGTGGCGCCGAGGGTGACTCAGGCGGATGCGCCCGCGGCGGCGAGCGCGTCGACGTCGAGGTCCGGCGCCGAGGCATCGAGCCAGCGGATGCGCGGGTCGTCACGGCGGAACCATGTGTGCTGCATGCGCGCGAGGCGGTGCGTCTCGGTCTTGATCTCGGTGACCGCGGCATCGAGCGTCATGTCGCCGCGCAGGTGCGCGCAGACCTGGCGGTAGCCGATGCCGCTCATCGCCGGGAGCTCGCAGCCGTAGCCGGCGGCGAGCAAGCCCCGCACCTCGTCGACCAGCCCGGCGGCGAGCATGGCATCGACGCGCGCGTCGATGCGGGCGTACAGCGCCTGCCGCGGCAGGTCGAGGCCGATGATGCGCACGTCTTCGGCGGGCGGGCCAGCTTTCTCGCGCCAGGCGCTGAAGGGCCGGCCGGTGGCGCGCGTCACCTCGATCGCGCGGGCCATGCGGCGGACGTTGCTGGGATCGATGCTGTCCGCGCTGGCTGGATCGTCCGCGCGCAGCAGTGCGGCGACGGCCGCGGCGCCTGCTCGCGCGGCGAGCGCCTCCAGTTCGGCCCGCAGCGCGGGATCCGGGGGGACGCGCGGCACGCGCCAGCCCTCGATCAGCGCCCAGACGTACTGGCCCGTGCCGCCCGCGACGACCGGCGTGAGGCCACGCGCCCGGATGTCGCCGAGCGCGGCGTGGGCGGTATCGAGGAAGGCGGCGAGCGTGAAGGGCTCGTCGGGCGCGGCGCAGTCGATGAGCCAGTGGCGCGCCGCGGCCTGCTCGACGCGCGTCGGCTTCGCCGTGCCGACGTCCATGCCGCGGTAGACCTGACGCGAGTCGGCGTTGATGATCTCGCCGCCAATCGCCTGCGCGACGCGGATGGCGAGCGCGGTCTTGCCGGTCGCGGTCGCGCCGACGACGGCGATGAGCCGACGGCGCATCAGGCGCGCGCGCTGACCGCCGCCGCGGCTTCGATGATCGCCGTGAAGGTATCGACCTTCAGCGATGCGCCGCCAACGAGGCCGCCGTCGATGTCGGGCTGGGACAGCAGCTCGGCAGTGTTCTCTGGGGTCACGGAACCGCCGTAGAGGATGCGCACCGCGCCGGCGACATCGCCGCATAGCTCGCGCAGCGTGCGACGGATGAGCGCGATGGCCTCCTGCGCGGTCGCGGCGTCGGCGGCGAGGCCGGTACCGATCGCCCAGACGGGCTCGTAGGCGGCGACGAACTGCGGGCCGACGTCGATATCGTCGAGGCCACCGCGCACCTGCCGGACGAGCACGTCCGCGGTCTCGTCGCGCTGGCGTTGTTCGAGCGTCTCGCCGACGCACATGATCGGCTTCAGGCCATGCGCGAGCGCCGCGCGGAGCTTGCGGTTGACCGTCTCATCGGTCTCGCCGAAGTAGTGACGCCGCTCGCTGTGGCCGACGATGACGTACGCGGCGGCCTCGGCCACCTGCGTCACGCTGATTTCGCCGGTGAATGCGCCGTTCTCCTCCCAGTACAGATCCTGCGCACCGAGCAGGATGCTCGACCCTTCGAGCGCCGCGCCCACGTCGTGCAGGAAGATGTACGGCGGGCAGACCAGCTTCTCGACGCCGGCGACCGTGTCGGCGTGCTCGCAGATTCCGCGGGCGAGGGCGAGGGCGGCGTCTCGCAGCAGATTCATCTTCCAGTTGCCGGCGATGAGCGGTGTGCGGTCCATGTCAGGCTCCGTACTTCGTGAGGCGGCCGGCGTGCGCCATCGCCAGGGAGAGCGCCTCCTTCGCGGGGAACGTGCCGAGCGTACCGTGCGCGCAGGCCCTCTCGTTGAACCCCTCCGTGTCGTCGAGACGGACGAAGTTGCGCGCGTGCAGGAGGAAGGGCACCGGGTGCCACGAGTGCCCGGCGACGACCGCCGGCGTCGAATGGTCGCCGGCGACCATCATCACCTCGGGCTGGAGCGCGTGCAGCTCGGCGATGTAGCCGTCGATCTCTTCGAGTGCGCGCATCTTGGCCTGGAAGTCGCCGTCCTCGCCGGCGGCGTCGGCCTTCTTGTAATGGAGGAAGAAGAAGTCGAACTTGTCCCAGTTCTCCTTCAGCGTCTGCACCTCGTCGGCGAAGGTCGCGCCGGTTTTGAGGACGGTCATGCCAACGAGCTTCGCGAGCCCGCGGTACATCGGGTAGGCGGCGATGGCGGCGGCGCGCAGCTTGCACGCCTCCGGCATCGACGGCATCGGCGGCTGCTTCGCGAAGCCGCGCAGCGTCAGCATGTTCGCGGGCTGATGGCCGCGGAGCAGCTTCCCCGCCTGCGCGACGAACTCGTTGAGCAGCTTCGCGGTGGGTTCGGCCTCGGGTGCGGTTGCGCGGACCGGGAGCGGCGCCACGCCTTCGCGCTGCGGGTCGGTCTCCGTGATCGCGTCGGACAAGCCCTCACCGCGCAGCACGAGCAGGAAGCGATGGTCGCGGACCGGCTTGACGAACGCCTGCACGCCGGGGAGGCGGATGTCCCGCAGGATCGCGCACAGCGGCACGGTCTGTTCGGTCGGGATGCGGCCGGCGCGGCGGTCGGTGATGCGCCCTTCGGTGTCGACGGTGCAGAAGTTGCCGCGCGCGGCGACGTCCTGCGGCTGGAGATCGAAATCGATGCCGAGCGCCTCCAGCACGCCGCGGCCGACGGTGTAGGTGATCGGGTCGTAGCCGAAGAGCGCGAGGTGCCCGGGGCCGCTGCCCGGCGTGACGCCCGGCGCGACGGGGACGGTCAGGCCGCACATACTCTCCCGGGCCAGCAGGTCGAGGTGCTGGATATCGGCCTGCTCGAGTTCGGAGCGGCCGCTTTCGTTGGGGGCACCGCCGAGGCCGTCGATTACGAGGAGGAGGATCCTGGTGTCGTTGGGGACGGACAGCCTGGCGAGCAGTTCGAGGTCCATGGGTGTCAGTCTACAGTTCGAGGTCCACGGTTCACAGATATCGATGGCATCGATGGCGTGGGGCGGCGACCCGCCGATGTGAGTCCGTTTCGCAGTTTTGCCTTTCTCGGGCCGACAGGAGAACACAAAGGCCGCGCTGCCATCATCCGTTATGTAGAGTCGCAGATTCCCCAGCGATTTCGCTCTGTAGTTTCTTGTTGTTGATCCTCACCACGGCCGCGCGGAGGTGGCCGAGCCGAGCAGCGCCCTGCCGATCCCCAAGCATAGGAGATGCGCGCGCGATGTCGAAGCGGGCGGCGACCGTCCGTCGCCCATGCGGCTATCATCGTCTCAGGCTGCCCGGGCGACGTCGTCATCGACCGGCCGCGTGTGCGAATCGGCTTCCCGTCGTCGCGCCGGTCGTCGTCAGCATCGTGCTGACGGTCGTGCCCAACGCAGCGCCGCGGGGCTCTGGCGCTAACCGGCGGGGACACCGGCGAATGCCTCTTCGGGCCGCTCGACAGGGGCGGCGCGCGGATGCGCGGCCGGTGCCGTCTCGCGCTTCGGCAGCAGGCCGAGCAGCCGGGCCAGCGGCCACGCGAGGAGCATCGTGACGGGCACGTACACGGCGACGACGAACAGCCACCAGACGACTGGCGGGGCCTGCTCGACGCGGAGCTGGCTGGCGATCAGCCGCATGGGGTCGTTGACGATCAGGACGGTGTAGGACATGACGCCGGCCGCCGCGAGCGCACGGACGGGTAGCCAGCCTTCGGACCGGCCCGGGTGCCGGGTGACGAGCGGCAGCGCGAGCAGCGCGAGCCCAAAGGTGGTCAACGGCAGGGCGAGCGCCTGCCAGTAGCCGGCGGACCACTCGCCGGTCAGCAGATCGCCGGCGGTATGCACGGCCAGCCCCACCAACAGAGCCGCCACGACCGTGCCAGGACGGCGCAGCCACGCGAGCAGGTGCGCACGGGCGGGATCCGCGAGCACGGCGCCAATCGCCATACCGGCGGTGAACTCGAAGAGCCGGAACGGCGCCCAGCCCGTGACGAGCCGGAACTGCAGCTCAAGGTAGCCGTACTGGTGCAGCACCCACCAGTTCGCGGCGGCGGTAAACGCGAAGGTCAGCAGGAGGAACGGCAGCAGGCCAACGCGCTTCATCAGCACGAGGAGGAGCGGGAACAGCAGGTAGTACTGCGCGAGCAGTCCGACGAACCAGAGCGCGAGTTGCGGCGCAAAGAACCACTGGTCCTTGAGCAGCCGCGGCACGAGCGTCACGCTCGCGAAGATCACGCCGGCATCGATGCTGAGGTGCGTGCGCAGCGAGATGGTGATGCCGTGCTGGAACTGCTGCACGAAGCCGCCGCCGCCGATGCTCGCCTGCCTCCATGCGATCGCAACGATTACCGCGTAGGTGAGCGCCACGCCGGCCCAGTACGGCAGCAGCAGCTTGCGAAAGCGGTGTGCAAAGAATGCGGGCCAACGCGCGATACCACCCGAGCGATAGGCGGCCATCGTCAGCGCGACGCCGCTGAGCATCATGAACAGCGGCACACCCTGGAAGCCGTCGCGCAGGATGATGTCGGTGAACGCGGTGAAGACGTGCCATGTGCCGCCACCCTCGCGCACCTGATCGACGAAGCGCCGGTAGTAGTCGTGTGGGACGGGCGGGAAGAACTTCAGGTCACCCCAGAGATGAAAGAGGATCACCCAGAGGATCGCCGCGCCGCGCAGGGCATCGATCGCGCGCAGGCGGGGGCGCGGCGCGCGGTGATCGACCGTGTCGTCGTGAGAGCGCACGCAGGCTTCCTCTGTCGCGGGGCCGTCGAGACAGAGAACGTACACGGGGCCGCCGTAAGCATCAAGCCCCGACTAGACATCGCGCATGCGAGCGTGACGCCGACCGGGCACGCCAGCGGCGAAGCGACAAGCGGTACCACCCGCGCATCCACCTGCAATCGCGTGCGCAGATGCGCCACTCGGCACCTGGTTGCGCAGTATATTTCGCGCTTCGGTTAGATCCCTACCGGACTCGCAAAAGCTGGTAAGAGACGGCGAAGCCTTCCGTGAGAGGGCTCGACGTACATTCGTTCCCGCCCGTCGTGTTCCGACGGACAGCTTTGGCCATGGCCCGGGATCGGGCGTTCACAGGGGAGGGCAGGGAATGTCTATCAGCGTCGCTATCACACAGGAGGATCAGCTAACCAGAACGGAAAAACTGAGGATCGCCGCCCGCGTGCTCATCAAGCGGGGGGTGGCGGGCAACGGAGGTCGCTGGGGGCTGCAGTCGCGGCTGGCGGAGCACTTCGGCGTGACGCGCCAACGCGTGAGCCAGATCGTGCGGCAGGAACTGCACGCGCTCGATGCTGATCCTCGATAAGCGGAGGGCGGTCGAGCACATGGTGGCGCTCACGGCGCAGCACGCGGAACCCGAGCCCGAAGAGCCGCAAGCCGCGCGCCGCGGACGCCACCGCCGGAAGATCGCGACGTTCGAGCGACGTACAAGCGCCACGGCAGCTTCTACCGGGGCGCGACGTCCAGCGGCCGCGCGCGGCGCGGCGGCGCGGCCGGCGGGCGGGGTATCGATGG
>JADEYI010001180.1_pt1 | contig 22337 bp, 28 predicted proteins | sample 8542331 | NCBI WGS metagenome assembly JADEYI01 (sample SAMN16510988, study PRJNA670497) | mine drainage metagenome | isolation source: biofilm near Copperflume 1 | place: Germany: Marsberg coppermine Kilianstollen | collected 2018-02
AATTTTTAGCTCTTATATTGCATACGAATTTTCTGAGAAAAGGTCCCCATAGTGGAACAGCTATAAGGTGCCATCATGGTTGTGGTCAATATGTTGTCCATGCCATCATGCAAGTCCTGCAAATGCCAGTCCTGGAGTGCCATCAGATGCACCAAAGCAGATCTTCACCTCTGATTAAGCACAGCTGAGCTGACACACAAACTGTGCAAAACCGTCAGCTGAGGCGCCTGCGCCACCATCAGCAGCCGACAAGGGTGTAGCTCTGTTTTGGGTTATCATGATCTGACTTCTATAAACATATCTTCCTTATTGTGGTGTTTTCTTTTGTTGACTTCAAATGCTTCTTTCCTTGGAGTGCTTTCGGCCATGCGTTCCTTTTGGACACCGTTCCCAGCTGCATACATGCCGTGGTGTACCAGAATACAATCAAATTGCAATTCATCGCTTGTGTTGGAAGATAATTTTTACACTCTGACGTCCTCCTAAGTGGCAACATTGCTATATGTCCACGCTAGCATGCGATACCTTGAGTGACCAGGTTGATCTGGAGATCCACAAGTTTGGAACGTTGCAAAAGCCAGCAGAAATTACAAGTGATTTTCAAAATCGTCTTTTTCGATCGCATTTGGTGTGTGTATGTGGCATATGGTCCCATCGGCTGGCAAAGAGTGCAATCGTTCTTGCAGCGTTCCACCCCTGGAAAGCTCTGCTCCCAAAATGCACTTAAGCACCCAACACCATTTCCTTTACAGTTTACTGTTTAGGAAATCACCAGCGATCGGGCCTTGAATAATGATCAATGATGGAGAGGTTCCTGCTAGGCGGTAAAGCCCCTGCTAATATCCCTTGACACTATAATTGTAGGGTCCATCGAGGAAGTGAAACCAGCCTGAAGCTAGGAGCGATTTCGCAGAAATTGATCAAAGAATCCTCCACCATGTACTGTCTCATCCGATCTTTCTATGGCAGCAGTGTGTTGCCTTGAGACAGAAGGTGCCTCTTCCCAGGAATTCACAGCAGCTGGACAGCCACTGCCACCCAGGTGTGCTTCCACCCAGGGATTCTGGGTGCACACTTATCTGGCTCCTATTGCGTCCTCTGGCAGCCTGGCGGTGGCTCTGCCCACCCAGGTGGGCTGCTGGAGGTTCTGAGCGGCTGAGCGAGGCCGAACCCGGTCGTTTCTGGTTCCCTAGCGGTCTCGCCTCGGCAGCTGGGCTCCTCTGGTAATATGAAGGGCTGAGCGTAAGATTTTGTGCGCAGGCCCTCCGTGGGAGTCAAGAGGACGCGACAACGTTTAGGATTAGAGCATTACCCAGAGAACAGCCTGAGCTCCGGAGTCAACGTGGCATGTGGGGCCGTGGGGCCGCACTCTGAGCTCGGAGGCGTGGGGAACAGGAGGGTGACCAAGCCTTCCGGGAGCACGCTGCCGGGTCTTTCGCAGGGCAGTGACCAGGACATGGCCTCGTCGCCTAGCGGCACGGAGGGAGCGCTGTCTTTCGGTGCGCTGGCCTCTGCTCTTTCTGGCCCACACCCGCGTTGCGTCCCTCCTCGACCTGGGTGTGCTGAACCTGCTGCTGTGCGTGCAGAGGTGGCGAGCCTCCGAGCGGCCGCATCGGCCGCAGTCGCGGAATGTACCAAAGTAGGGGACGGGGAAGGCGTGAAAGCGGGGCCTGCAGCTCGCTCCAGCAGGAACGCGGCGCGGCCCTCCTCAGCCAAATCCGTGGCAGACCGGGCCAGGCCAGGCGCCCGGAAAACGGGACCCCGCCTCTCAGACGATCAGGATTCACTATCTTCCAGGGCAGACAGCCGAGAATCAGATACTGGCAGCGTTAGCTCCTCGGGAACCGGTCAGCAGCTGCCGTCCAGGGGGGCCAGAGATCCAGCAAAGGTTACCTCACAGGCCAGCTCAGGCTCGCTGTCCCATGCCTTCCCTGCTCACGGATGCCCTCCTCACGGAGCTAAGGCGATCTGTGGGCGGAGACCACGCATGGAGGATGCCTACACAGCCATACCCTTCCTGATGGAGGTGCTAGTACCAGTGGATGTTCTGGGCCAGAGCGACATCTTGCCTCCCAGGATCGCATCCCTGGTCAAGAGCGCCACCACTTCACCCACATCGTCAGTCAGCGACCCCCCAGAGTCAGAACTAGAAGCTGGCGGCGTGCAGGCATCAGGCAGAATCAGCCCTGGATCAAGCGCGGCAGCCCAGGACAGCCAGAAGGCGAGCAACTTTGTGGAGACGCTGCACTTCTTCGGGGTGTTTGATGGGCACGGCGGCGCTGAGGGCGCGCTGCACTGCGCACAGACTCTCCATCAGCGCTTTGTTGAGGCCATTCTGGAGCACACCTCCCCCGGAGGCTTGCCCCCGCCTGCAGCAGAGCAGATGGAGACCAGCATCTCCAGCACTGCAGCCACCTCTGTTGAGGCTGCAGCGGAGGCAGCTGCTTGCGGAGTGGCCCGCGGCAACGCGGCTGAATCTGCTCCTAGAAATGTGCCGAAACCCGCTGCGGCTGACGCTGACACCGATAGCAACAGCAGGTGGGTGGCTTCTGCAGTGATCTTTGAATGAACTCTGCTGTGGGCAGGGTTGTATTACAGTGCGCTTGCAACGTGCATCGCACCACTGTCATAAATTATTGAGCTGCACTTATGTGCTGCAGAAGCATGCAACAACTAGGCAGAACGGAGAAATTTGCTGCATCTTGCACCCGTCTTTGTCCTGCTTGGAGGATTTTTTGTCCTGAACATCTAATTTGCATATCTGTGCGCAGCGACAGCGACGCATATATGGTGGCGGCAATAGAGGAGGAGAATGCTGCGGCGGCGGCGGAAGGGGCGGAGTCCCAAAATGAGAACACCATTGCCTGCTCCGCACAGCACTTTGAGACTGCGCTGACTGACGCCTTCAACCGCACCGACGAGGAGTTTGGCAAGGCTGACAATGCTGCGCTCGTGGGCACCACTGCCGTTGTGGCTCTGGTTGGCAGCCGTCAGCTCTACGTTGCCAACTGCGGTGCGCCTCTCGCAGAATTCCTGCTCTGTGCCTGATGTTTGGCAGGCCTTTGTCTGTCTTGAAGGAGTTGTCTGCCTGTCTGACTACTAGTATCTCTGGCTCAGTTGAAGGCATTTTCCAAGTGTTGCAGTGAATGAAATAACTGATGCAAGAGGAGATCATGTGTAAAAAATCATCGACTGAAGGGCATGCATGCCTTGACGCAGGTGATTCCAGGGCAGTATTGTGCCGTGGAGGAGCGGCCATTGCCCTGACAGATGACCATAAAGCAGCCAGGGAAGATGAGACGGTGGGTTTGCTGTTTCCACGATATTGCTGTCAATAGAAAATGTTTCTTGCTGCACAAACTTGCACTGCGGCAAACATTTGCAGTTAGAAACAAATGCTTGCAGGAGAATATACATTTACAGTGATGTCCTGATGACATCAGGCGCGGGTGGAGGCAGCTGGTGGGCAGATCCTGTTCTGGAATGGAGTGCGCGTCATGGGAGTGTTGGCAGTGTCTCGCGCCATTGGGGATCATTGCCTGCGCCCCTTTGTCATTGCACAGCCTGAGGTGCGTCACTGTCACCCAAGGAACTCTCCATATCCGCCCATGTCTTCTGAATGGCCTGCATCATAGGAATCCCCACTCGTTAGTGCTGACTCTTGACTAATTGGGCTGTTGCGTGGTGTTGCAGGTGACCATTCTGGGCAGGAGGCCAGACGATGAGATCCTGCTCCTGGCCAGCGACGGCCTGTGGGACGTGCTGTCCAACCAGGAGGCCTGCACGCTCGCCAAGCGCTGCCTCAGACGCGCGCGCCAGCGCGGGGCCAGCCGCCAGTCGGCCGCCCGCATCGCCGCCACCGTGCTCACGCGCGCAGCCGTTGACCGCGGCTCACGCGACAACGTCACTGTCGTGGTCGTGGACCTGGCTGTTCCCTCCACGGAGGCCGACACTCTTGCGCGCGCCCCCTCTGCCGCGGCTGCCGATGATGCGGCCGATGACGGCCTCGCCCCGGACCTGCTCGCGCGGTCGAGGTCGTCCGCAGTTGGCGGCATCGGCGAGACCCACTCCTACCCGGAGCCTACCCGGCGGCTGTGACGGCGGCTGTACTATGGTTTGTTCGCGCCCGGAGAGGGCTCGGTTCTTCCCTGCAAGTTCCAGACAGATTACCTTTTGGGGCAACCCAGCGCGCATGCTGTGGCGCTCTCAACGCAAGGACGCTGACGCGCAACAGATGCAGTGCGGCAGCTTCATGTGTGCTGGCAGGGGCCGCCGTGCTGCGCGTGTTGGGCTACAAGTATTTTTTGGACTTGCTCATGAACTTGCCTAGGAGCAGACAGCATTTGCTTCTGAGACGTGCCTCAGTCGTTGGATGGTTTGATCAAGAGAAGCTGCAACGTGGTTCTGGACATGGCACGACGCAGGGCATGCATCCTTGCACCCTTTTTAGTCGGGGGGATGCAGGCAAGAAACTCCTGCTGGGTTGCAAGTAACATAGGACGCAAGAATATGATTGTCATACGCCAGTGCTAGCTGAAGAGATTGTGGAACAAATGCGCAGCTGACCTGTCCTGGCAGATGTGACGTCCGTTTTCATTGTGGGAGAGGTGTGTTTTCAGCGAGTGGCGCAGTGTGTTTGAGGGCACTCATCTGGGGTACGCTTCATTGCCTGGGGGCCCGCCTTCCTGCAGCGGCTTCCCTGCGGAACTCTCGGGTGCTTTTGTATGTTCCACTGTGCACGGATCAGGGCGACGATTTACACTTTAGACTTTTTGCTGCACGTCGGTCTCCTGCATGCTGCGGAGGACTTTTCGGCCTGCTTAGCCTTGCATCCAGCATTGCTCTTTACGACATCGTTCAAGCTGAGCTGGCTGGACGTGCCTGTGATATATGCGCGTACTTGGGAAGCAGCAAATGCAAGACACGCATGAAGGGTCCCCCTGTGTGACTGCCTGTCTGGGTTCTAGCACGTACATGGTGTAACATCGGTGGAATGATTAAATGACAGAACTCCGTGTAAGGGTATATTTAGTCGTCGCACATACCGCTCTTTCAACAGAAGCTATTTAGAGAAAGGCAGACATCTTGATGCAGACTTCAAGGCACAGGGAAGGATAAGAGGAGGGGCCTCTCGCACATGAACATCATGCAGCAACGTTACAGTCATCTCCTGGCCTAAGGGCACGTGCTCCCAGTGCATCCAAATAAATCGTTTAAATAAAAATTGGCATATGCATACTAGTTGCCTTTTCCCCACTCTGCGATTCCCTGCATGATATGCTCGACGTCACCCACAAGGTGTTGCGTCGCTGGCAAGCCAGAGGTGTCAGTTCCAGAGGGATATTGGTTTGAGACAGGGATTGCTTGATTGTACATGCTATGATATGCATTTGCTTGCTGTGCTGTGTAGCATTGTTTGGCGGTGGGGTTGATGGTATGTTCCTTAATGCGCACGGCTCACTTGGACTTAGAATTTTAGTATGATACCATATGGGCTGCAGACCAGACCTTCAGGCCCCACAGATGTGGCTGCAGACACTCTGTGTGTATGCCCTATGGCCTTCGGGCTGCCGACACTGTAATAATAATAATGCATACAGAAAATTGCTGGATGAGGGCTGCACACCCACAATAGCAGCGCTAGCGCAGCTGCAGCGCAGCGCTGCAAGAATGGCCTACATCCATATTACAGTATTTGGTATGTACAGCTTGAAAAATTCCAATCTCAGCATAATAATACTGATCAGCATGCCTACTGCAGTCTACAACATGGGCACTGCTTCCCTGCAAACTTTGATTCACAAATGCAAACACCGACACCGTCTGTACTGCCAAAAGCGTTCCAGACAGAAATTTGATAGACCCGCAAAGAGAGCTGTATATCATATGCCATGCAGTGCACATAGCGGCAAAGGTGGACAACCGTCAGTCTTTCCTCTTTGGGCATCTTCATGCTGACACTGGAGCCTCTTGATCATACTGCATGCTTTGCCCTGCTCAAGCGCCAAGCACGGCACGAGCAGCAGCAACATACTGCGGCTTCTTGGCTCTGCTCTGTGCCAACTTCCAGACCTGGTCCTCATGCCCTTGCTCTGTCAGCCAGTTCTTCAGCTGCCCAATGCTCATCTTCTCTGGCTGCACCCCCTGAATGCCCTCCAGGCCCTCATCAGCTGACTCGTACCCGCCATCCGCCTCCATCGGCACTGACTCTGCACACACAGTCATGTCAGTTCCTCATCAGTGACTCTTAAGAGGTGAGAAACAGGGGAGGCTGTTCTGAGACCCTTGATGGGGCAGCTGACTCCCCTGCAGGACCCCTGGCAAAATAGACTATGCAAGTGTTTGCACCGGCTGACAAAGGGCCGCATAAAAACCGAGCACCATGCCCACAGTTGACTGGGTCTTTTGCTTGGATTTGGCGAAACCAACAGGAGTACAATTCTGGGAGCCTTTGCCCGCAGCTCGTCTGCAGAAGCATCTTGCCTCTTGGCAGCGCATATTAATAATAATATTAAGTGTTCGCACCCGGGGCTGGCGCAGCAGGACGAATGCGAAGCTCAGCCGCCTCGGCTTCAGCGCTGGCACGTGCTGCATCGGCCGCGCGCACGGCAGCATCCTTGGCAGCGACGTCCGCAAGGGCCTTGTCGCGTGCGGCGTAGGCTGCATCGCGCTCGGCCTCCAGCATGCGCTTGGTTGCTGCAGCGGCTCCGGTGTGCGCGACCACTGCCTCCTGCAACTGCCTGAAGCACGACAAAGAATTGCACTTGGTTCAATTGCTGTACGTGCCTTCTGCCATCTGTATGCATATCGCATGCGGCTCTCGCCTCATGCAGGGAAGTGGCCAGCCACTCCAACAATGCCTCTGCTGTTTCTGGCAAGTTCATCATGAGGCAATCCATGTCTTCAGAACATTCAGGAGTGGGTAGAACAGGTGCCACGTACCTTTCTAGCTTGTCAATATGCTGCTGCTGCGCAGCCTTCTCGGCCTCCAGCGCATCTGCGCGCTCACGCTGACGCTGCTCCGCCATGACCAGTGCATGTGCGCGCTCATGCTGACGCTGTTCTGCCGCCACCAGCTCAGCCTCCCGCTTGCGCCACTGCGCTTCCTGTGAGACAGCCACTCCTCATCTCAGCCCTGAATGAGATGTTTCATGCCAAAAGCATTGGTCATAACCACATGTGAAGAGAACGCTGTCCATTGCAGCAATTCGTGTGGTGGAAGGGAAGCAAACATACCTGGGGCTTGAAGGAGTGCAGCTGCTGCTCTGCCTGCTGCCGTTTCAGTTCGGCTTCCTGCGCATCCTGCCGGGCCGCAGCTGCGCTCTTCTCGAGCTGCACACACCATTGCTGCTGTCGGTACTTAGAAGTTTGATACGCTGGAACAAAAAACCCCCTCCCATGACCCAGTCGGTGATACGCAACGGGACAAGCCACGAATGATTCAACATCTGGAACTCCCAACACGAGGCACACAGCGGTGCAGGAGCTGCAGTTCACCACGCGGTTGCGTCGGTCGGCCTCAGCGGCGCGGGCGTTTTCCTCGGCTGAGCGACGGTCCTGCAAGGCACGCTGCAGGGAGGCGTAGGTGCCTGTCAAGAACGCGCTGCGCAGGCGCCACTTGGCGGGACCGGCCGCCGCCGTGCTGGCCTGATACTGCTCCTCCCAGCGCAGCAGCTCCTCCTGCAGCTTCTCCACCGTCGCATCTTGCCGGGACGCCACCTGGCAGGAGAAAGCCGAGCATGATGTCATCACAAGCACTGAGATGACTGCGCCGAACGGATGAACGAACGAACCAGCGCCGCAATAGTGTATGAAGAGTCTGCATTACATTTTGCCCAGCAAAATTTGATGGGCCGATACAAGCCATTCCTTTTGGCAGCCCAATCAGGAGCACTTGTCAAAAGCATCCAAGCTGCGCCTTGCAGGATTGTCACCTGTGTGAGGTGGGCCTGAGCAGCGTTGATGAGCTTCTGACACTCCAGCTCGCCGCTGGCCAGGCGCTCCTTGCGGAAGGCCTCAAAATCGCGCTGGCACCTCTCGTGAAAGCGCTTTGCATTCGCCACCCGCACGCTGTCCTCACCTGCGCATGCACCCAAGTCTCTCCTCAACAAACCGTTCCCCATCTCTGCATGTCATGGAGTGCCCCCATGCGCAAAGCCCACACTTCACCGTGTATGCACAGCTTCACGAGAGGTCCACAAGCCAGCAAACGCTAAAGCACCAAAGGCTGCCTCACCAACGGCTTTGTCGTTGAAAACAGACTGGGCGACTGCGAGGGCGCGTGCATGCTCTGCATCCAGCTGCCCCTCATCTGCGCTGATGTCACGGTTGAACGCGTCCCGATAGGCCTGCTCTGCAGCGTCTGCCGCGCGCCGACTCTCTGCCTCTGCCACGCCCTGCGCAGCCCAGCAACAGCATCTCGAAACCTTGCATTATCACCTTGAACAAGGTCTCTCCAACACCGGGATGAAGCTAGCAGAACGAGATATGATTTTGCTCCCAAGCACGCACACCTGCCAGGCGGTTGAGATGGTGGGCACAGCGCCGTTGTTGATGGCTTCAACATATGCGCTCGCCAGGCCAGCCAGCATGGGCCCGGAGATGATCTGAGGCCCCAGCCGCTTGGGTTGAGCCCGCGCAAAGATTAGCTTCGTCAGTCGCTCCAGACCCTGAAACATGGGCACATGTAACACACATTCATAATTTTACACATGACATCCTGCACTTCCTTGGATTGAGGCGCAAGTGCCCGAAGATTTTGTTTTCCCGGCTCTCAGGCAGCGTGCACAAAGTACAGGGCATACTCAAGTCATAAGGTCAAGGGTCACCTCTCGGAATTCTGGGCGCAGCTGGGATGGCGGCACTGTCTCCAGACGTGAGAGCTGGTTCTCGTCGCTCATGGGGCGCTTCAGCGCAAAGCAGTCCCGATTGGGGAACAGCGCCTTGATGGACTCCCTGATCTGTGGCGACAAGAGGGCAGCATCACAGGTAGCTCAACTTTGAATGGATGGCTGTTGCCTGAAGACAGCACTTGCTAAAAGAGACAGCAGAAACAATGCACAGCAACAATGCTTGACAGTGACATCAAGGTCAAGATGAGCAACAGTCACATGAAACCTGAGAGGGACTCACAGCATTTTTAGCCTCCACTGAGCGGCCCTGACCCCTGATAGGCTGCAAGGCAGTCTCCAGGTACTCTTTGGGTGTGATCTGCGCAACAAAACGACTTCAGGACTCTTTGAACCCGGCTTTGATCTTGAAGGAACAAGGAAACCCCGATGCACTGGTGCACTCAGGTCAGGAGCCCTACCGTGCGGCCCTCCTCTTCGAGGGTCAGGTAAAAGTCACGCAGCAGCCACATGAAAGATGGCGTGAAGTTGGACAGCTCATCCTCTGACTCGCCTGCAGGTCAATTCACAGCCTGTCAGAGAGAAGTCTCGGCAGAGCCAGGAAGAGCATTGGTTGAGCGCAACAAAGGACCATATTTTTGCAAAAATTCCATTGATTTTGGCAAATCAAAAGCATCAGCACACTACCTCCAGCGCTCCCGGCACGAACGCGGATGTGCTTGGTCATCTCTGTGACAAGGGACAGGCGGTCCAGTGCAGCCTCATCGATGCCACCCATCTGATTGTAGACAAACAGGCTGGACAGCAGCACCGCTAGGGAGAAGATCTGCGTGCTGTACTGGCCCGTCTGTGTGCACGCAAACATCCTAATCAGAATTCCATCAAAAATAACAATTTTGCCACCGTGTGTATCCATACTCGCCAGGGAGTTGCGCAGAAGAAGCCCACCTGGTCGTATGCATCAATGCCTTCTGTGTCGAGCAACACCTGCATGTCACTATCGTTCAGGCCCTGGAATTACAATAACAAACAAAGAAGGAGCTTGCAAGCAAGACTAGAGTAACAGGAAATGTGTGAGGCTGCCACCCCTTACCAGGTGATACTTGGAACCGTCTGGGGCTCGCTGCTCCACGGGTGTGGACCACATCCATAGCCCCTTGGTGCAGGGCCTGTGGGTAGGCCCCACGGTGAATCCAGTGCTCTGTCCCAGCAGCTGGTTCAAAATGAAAGACTTGCCCTGCACAGTCAAATACACCCAGTTGAAACCAACACTTCCATACTGCAAGGATGGGAGACACAATGGGAGAAGCTGAGCTGGTGCGCTCAGGCGCGTGTGCACAATCAGTATAAAGAAGGTACCTGATATGACTTGAAACGCATTCAAGCAAGATATGACGGTTTCAAGGGGTGCTTGTCTGGAGCTTTCAATTTTGGAGGCACCGTCCTGACTCACCTGTCTTGCACGCCCGCACACTGATACCACTCCCACCGGTCCATTGATGCTTCGCAGGACCTCTAAAGCTTCGTTAGGAACTTCAAACTTGCCCGTAGCCGTAGAATACCTCACGAGTTCGAGGGGTGCCCCGGGACTCGCAGCACTGGATGACACAGGCTCGAGGGGCTTCTGCTTCTTGCTTCCAAAGAAGAAAGACATATTGAAGGAAAATCAGATATATTCCCAAATAGGTTTATATCTTGCTTCTGTCTGACACTAATCAATCGTTGTGTATCAGTCAGTGTTTTGTACACACTGTGCACACTTTTACACACGCACAAGAATACTTTCAAGCAAATGTGATGTTCTATTTCTTGACAATCTCGAAAGTCTGAGAATTTTACTCTGAGAAACAGGGAAGAGCTACGAGGAAGCTCGCCTCTCTCACTTTTAGTCCCATGCGGTCTTTATAATCCGAGGGAATCAACCCACGCCGATGGGGGAAAATGCCATGATTGGAAACATTCTTGATGATCTGCATGGATTTGTAGAGCTTTCAATAGCGCATATTTGAGTAGAAAGTCTGTGGTACGTCGCACATATACATTGATATCAACATGTCGAATCGCTGGTAAGTGGAGAGTCTGAGGACGATAAGTGCTTGGGGCAATGGGGCAGCTTGCTGTTCCGGCTGAGCAGCTTGGCTCGGGGGCTGCCTCCTCCACTGAACAGCTTCCAAAAGTTTTGAGAGACATCCTCACAAAGGCCCGGACCTCATGGCTGCGCAATCAGGAAGTGGTGGACCTGCTAACAAATTATAGGTCCTACCGCTTCCGTGTCAGCAAGGAGCCCCCACAGAAGCCTCCAGGTGTGCGAAATCTGCTCAATTGCCCTGTTCAGGCGCTTCTCCCCGCCGTGGGGCTGGCTCATGATGCTGACCTCAACAGGTTTCCCTGGGCCTCGAGGAACACTTTCACACCCATGTCAATGGTTTCGGAATGTGGTTATGGCTTCGTTAAAGGTTTTAAAATCTATTATATCTGCCTGCGAAGGTGGCTCGTTGTTTCTCTTCAATCGGAAGACGGTTCGCTTCTTTAGAAAGGATGGCCATGACTGGAGGAAGAAGTCGGACGGGAAGACTGTGAGGGAAACGCACGAGAAGCTCAAGGTGTGCCTTTCCCAAAAGATGTTTGAGCTTTGCTTCAAGATCCTATCATTCAAGGGTTTTCCTCTGGCTGTTCTTGGGGAGCACTTTCCTTGACTGTGAAGCCAACTGGGACTCTGTCCTCACAGGTGGGGAACAAGGAGATTCTCAATTGCTACTATGCGCATGCAGAGGATGCGTTGCAGGTGCGGGTCCTGCTACGCCCCTTCATGCATGTGGTTTCAGAAGCGACTTTAATCAGCTGACTTGTGTTGTAGCTTAATGTCTGACGGCTGTCACCCTTTGGTGTGCAGCGGCGATGCTACTGGCTGCTGGATGGAGATGACAATGTGGTCTTGGTGCACTACCTGTCCTCTAACCCCCATGCAAATTGCGTCCTGCGCTCGCCCTCGCTCAATGGCAACCCCTCCTTCAGTGGTGCAATGCCGCTCAATGCCCTGGAAGGGCCCCCCAGCTATCCCCAGGTAGGTGCATCAGACATTGCCAGATGTGTTCTCAGCACATGCAATTGATGATAATGAGGGAGGTAATGAAGTCCGAGAGACAAATCATTGATTAATATCCTGGTGATATGTGCTGGTGAACAAACCACATCCCCTTACCCCTGGAGGGAATGCCTGTCAGTTGATGATCATGCTGCAGCAGGTCGGTACCAGCACAGCCTGGGATGCCGCGCCAGCAAGCGGCATGTCCCGCACAAACTCAGTGCCCGAGAACTTTGGCAGCAGCAGCAATGGCGCAGCTGGACAGCAACCCGCTGCGCTGCCAACGATGTTCACTGTGACCACTGGGGATGTCATCACAAGAACAGCTTCTGGTGAAGGAGCTGTTGCTCTGGAACTTCCAGTAAGCTCTCTGGCCAAATTTACTCATGGATGCCTCCCTTTGTGTGACATCAATGTGCCTATATATCCTGGTGTCACAACTTTTGAGTGCCACGCACTTATATCCAGGATGCAAGGAGCAGCGCTTTCAGGCAGCTGCCGACTCCCTTTGCTGCGCCTGACAGAGGCATGGATACGAGCTCCCATGCCCTTGCCTTGAGCAATGGGGAGACCAGACAAGATCTTGGCCTTGGCAATTTCAGCCGAGCTGCATCGGGGCCTTCACACCAGGCAGCGCGGTCAGCATCAGGACAAATGGCGCCCACCCTAGAAGAAGGAATGAGGCTTGGTACGGCTTGCTTCTGTTCTGCTCCTGAAAGAAGGCTTATGAATTCATTACCCGGCCTGGAACAAATCTCTTGAACATTTGGGATCTGAAGGCTCTTTTTGCAGGCCCCTTACATTCCGCGCCAAGCTTCTCGGCGGGTACAGTGCAAACAGGGTCGACTGTCGATCCATCAGACCTGCAACGCGCGCGATCCAATAACGGCTCCTCTGCGCACCTCATGAGTGAGCCCATGGCGATGGGTCAGAGCGGCATGTTGCAGAAGAGCAGCGGGGACCATGTAAGTGCTCTGTGGAGACAGTCTTGTCACTTAAATTTGTTATCGAATCAGAAGTTTTCTCGTGATGTCTTCTTCCATAGCAAAGTGGACATGGCGCTGCCATGCATTGGTGCTGTATGTAGAGTACTACACATGCGTCGCGTTCAAGCAATGTATGCTTTGAATCTTGAAGAATTGCATCGCTTGAATGATGCCTCTGCTTGTGTCTGCAGCAATTGCCAGCGCTGCGCTTGGAATTCAAGGGGACCTCACCCAGCAGCGGCCCGGCGGACGCTACACTGCGCCCAGCATGCGCTCTCCAGTCCCAGGACATCGCCCGGTCCCTGGCACACAGCGGCTCAACAGGGCGCCTATCGCGCGACACCTCTAGTACTCTTGCAGGCGGCCTGCAGCGCCGCGATCCGAGCCTCAAGCTTGGCCTGGGACTCTAGGCCTCCCATTTGTTGGTGACCTGGCAAGCATGCTGCTGTCCTTTGAGGGCATTTTCGGCTTTTCTTGTCTTGGCCTGAACTGCAGCGATGGAAGGAATCTTCTGTTGCACAGGTCACGATTATTGCTAGTTATGATTGGAATTCCTGGAAGGCGGCCTCGTGTAAAATTGCCAGCTGCAGGTCGGAAGCTCTTGAAGGGGATTATGCCTCCTACATGACAGAGCTCCTAGGATCCTTCCAGAAGTCCAGAAAGGAAGGACTGCTGATGCGAATGTGGTCGCTTGGTGATTGACCTCCAAGAGTCCTCCTGGATTACAAAGATGAGAAAGAGGGTCGAGGGCTGAGGGAGGCGCAATGCCACTTGCATGTACGAAATATTGTTGTACATCACAGTGATGTACATGCCAGGGACTGGCATGCGCATGCATATGCATATGCAGTGAAGAAAATGTGTCTTTGGGACTTTGCAAATGGCGATCTCGAGATGTAAAGGTCTTGATCACAATAATATCACCAGCAGAGATTCAATATTGCACATATGTCGAGCAAAGGTTGACTGTTAAAAAGAGGGCTGGCCCATGCCATGGGTAGGCTAGATGAATGCACATGTGTTCTCCCCATGGCCATCTTGGATGCCTTTGAGATGCCCAGTAGTGGAGATTGACCACCAACAAACAAAAGGATCGTCGAGATTGTCTGCACCGAAGGGAGTTTGTCATGGCCAAGAGAATTTTGGAATTGTGGAAGAAGTCCAAGAATGGGTGACCAAAAATGACAACGCCGCAGACCTGCATACAAGGGGAAATGAAAATGCCGAATGATCGGGCAATGAAGCAATTTTTGGAAAGAACTGCACCCCTTTGAACACCGGGAGACATTCTCAGAATATCCCTCTAGGTCTTGCATGTTCTGGGTGACTTTGAAGGAAAACTTGGAAACCTCCTGAAGTCCAAGTAGTTCGTTGGCCAACCTCTGCAAATCTAAGCTGGGAAGCAAGGCAAGCCTTGGGAGAACTGCGATGTCAGAATTGGGTTGACCCTCAAATCCTGCCATCTCCTGAAAGACGGGAGTTTCACTCCCAAGGAATGGCTGATGTGGGAGTCAAATCAAAAGCCAATGGACTCCCGCCGGCCACTTTAGCAGGCGGAAGTTCTACGTTTTTGACGAAAGTAAGCGACAGTGCAAGAGAGCCCGAGAGCCCCTATTGGAGAGTGGCTTTATCAAGGATGTCAGAACGCACAGCGAACGGGTCAGATGCATCAGCAATCTCTGCAGGTAAGCTGAAGGCAGGATCTATCAGCAAAACGTATTCCTTCATTTCTGATGAGGGCCCGAATTCCTGCATATAGATATCGCGTTGGTCATCTGCAGCCTGTGCAGTGACCTGGACCTGAATGAAGCACCAATGCAATCTCATTTAAATCAATGCACCATGGCAGATGGCGAGGATGAGGAGGATGCGCAAGAGCCGGCCGAGGCGCGCCCGGTGGACCAGCATGGCTTCATGGTTTCCAGCTCAGGCAGCCCTGTCATGCCCGCCTGGGAGGTCGATCACACCAAGCAGATGCAGCGGCTTAGAAAGTGGCGCAACATGCTAGGTGGGTGCACAATGTGGCACTGCCAGTGTGTTTCCAAATGTCAAGTGCATCCTTGATCAGCAGCAGTCACAGAGACCCTCGCTTGTTGCAGGTAGTGGCACTGCAGACTGGAAGAGGTTTTCGGCACGGCACCCCGCAATGGTGAAGCGGCGAGTGAGGAAAGGCATCCCCGACAGGTTGAGAGGTGTGGCTTGGCAGCTCCTCTCCGGTGGCCGGGAGCTCCTCTTGCAGAATGAAGGTGTGTCTCTCAAAAGGACTGTTTGATGGAGAGGCTCACACATTCTCCAGATATTGTGCTAGATGCAGGCATTGAGGTCCTTCTTCTAACATGCTGACTGCTGTTTCGCAGGGGTGTACGAGCGGCTGATGCTGGCAGGCAGCAGTGAGAAGGAACTGGAGATCGTGAGGGATTTGTCAAGGACGTACCCTTCACACGTGTACTACCAGCAGCGGCAGGGGCCAGGGCAACGCTCCCTTTTCAATGTGCTGCGGGCGTACTCAGTCTACGACCGGCAGGTGTGCATCTCTACTGCTGATTTTGCAACAACCTTTCAAATTTGCGCGCTGATACTGCAGCCAGGCAGGGGGCTGCTCATTGGAGAGATGAAGCAGGGCAACGTTTGTGATACCTTCTGCGACTGCCGGAAGGCTGCAAACATTGCAGGCGTGGGATCTTCAGCAGTGAAGTGTTCACGCACCACTGCGACTCCTCATTGCCAGGTCTGGTTAGACATGGGCGTGTTGCGTGCAGGTGGGCTACGTACAGGGCATGGGCTTCATAGCGGGCCTGCTGCTGCTGTACATGTGTGAGGAGGACGCGTTCTGGACACTCACCGCGCTGCTTAAGGGCGCCGTGCATGCGCCACTGGAGGGCCTGTTCAGGCCGGGCCTGCCACTGCTGCAGCAGTATCTGTTCCAGTTCTCTCGCCTGGTCGATGAAGAGGTGCTCTGCCGGCTGCTACTTGGAACAAAGCAAAGCTGCTAACACATTTCCCAGTCAGGCACTTGTCAAAGCCACAAGTTGCATGTTGCTGAATGCCCCTTGGTGATGTGAAGGGTGAGTGTGCACAGGTGCCTCGAGTGGGTTCGCATCTGCGCAAGGAGGGCGTCCACCCCACCATGTTCTGTTCGCACTGGTTCATCACCCTGTTTGCGTACACACTGCCATTCGACCACCTGCTGCGCGTCTGGGACGTCCTCTTCCTGGAAGGTCCCAAGATCATCTTCAGGTGTGCCTTGCGCTCCAGCAGGTCATTCCAGCTTCTGTCCATGTGCGTACATAGCCCGTGAGAGGTCAGCTCTTGAGATATTTGGAATTGCAGAACCGTCAACAGAGCCTACTGCTCATGGTTACCGTGCCGATGGTGCTGCAGAGTGGGATTGGCATTGCTCAAGACAGCGGAGGACACGCTGCTGGCATTGCCCTTTGAGCGCTTGCTGACAGCACTGAATTCAAAGCACTTCTCCGCCTTTTCGCGGCCCCCAGCTCAGCTGCTCAAACTGGCGCTCTCCTTCAAGGTGTCACGGCGATTAGGGGCATCTCTTGCAGAGTTCCAGAAACAGCAGAAGGAGCATCCAAACGGGAAAGATCCCCTATGACAGCGTGCCTCGCAACGGACAGGAGCCTCGGGGCTGTTTGAACTGGGGCAGAATGACATGACAAAATTGATGCAGGAAATGCTTAATGAAGTAATAAAATGCATTGCTCTGATTGTCTACCTGCAGCGAGTTGATGTTGCTGTGGCCCGTTTATTATGCTCAAAATCAAGGCACAGCGATTCTGATATCATCAATGAAGATCTGGTTGTCATGGTCCAGATGGTTTTATTTGGTTGTGGAGGATCCAGATATCCGGATATCTGATCCCAGGGCCCCTTCTCCCTGGAATAATTGTCGGGGCATTTCAGGGTGCTTTGATTGTCAGGCAGGCCATTTCACCTGAATAAAATGGAAGTGCTGCGCTACATACATGCATGCTGCGCAGCATTGGCTGAATGCTCATGGCCACCAGAATGATATCATGTCTGGTACCTGTACCGTGTTGAGACTTGGGCCCCAATCACTTGGTTGATGTGTTTTGGTCATCTTTGCATGTGCCTTTAAAGCATATGACTGTAAAGAAGCTGTAAGGGCAGAGAGCAAGAATTATACAACAACCATGAATCATTAGTCTGCTCAGAACAGTATTGCCTTTGCATCCACAGGAGCCTGCTAGCAGAGCCGTATTGCTGCTGCAGCGTGAGCAGTATGAATGAAAGCTGCACGTGTTTAGAAAGCTTGTGCACAAAAGCTGTTTAAGCTTTGCAGAGATCTGTCTATCAGGAGTGCATGCATCCCTGGCTGCAGCAAGATGATGGATTAGTAGCCAATTCCCGGGGAGTCTTCAGAGTAATTGTTCAAACAAATCCAGCTGTCCATCCAAGCGCATATAACGGCGTCTCCACTCCCTACGACTTTGCTTATTCAGACAGAACTTTCATGTAAAGCCACACTGGAACGCGAAGTACTCATGGACGACAATACACCATGCTGCACCAACTGCTCCCACAGGGCAAAGGCCCAAGTCATGAATCAGCCTAGTTCTCCTTTGAAGCTGCAGTCTCAGCATGAGAGCCCTCATCAAGCTTGGTCATTTCATTTTGGAGCTGTCTGATCTCCTCCATAATCTCCTCCTTTGACCTGTGACGCACTCCCAAGAGCTTGATAAAGATATTCGCCTTTGGCGCTGCAGTAGGTAAACAACCTTGAAAGCATCCTGGAACAACAGGATCGAAATAGCAGTTTATGCCCCAATAGTTGCATGCACGCATGGCAGGAATGTCCATCACGCTTCTTTCTCACAAGGGAAATCTGAAGACTGACCTGAACGCCGCAAATGTCAGACCGTTCTTGTGACCAGTGTCAGCAGCAATTTTGATGGGCGCATCACTGCCACTCAGGAGTGGCTGCTCCTGGCCCAATTTCTCCACATCCTTCCCTGAGCTTTGTGCTGCTTTTTGCCGTATCATTTGCAGCTTCATGTAGTTGTAAACCGCGACCTGCGGGTGCGATCACAGTTTGTGCATCATTTGGTTTTCAGGCAGCAAATCATGTGTCCCCAATGCAAAAGGAGTGCCGAGCACATCCGATTTGAAGTTTTCAACTTGAAATCACTTGACTGCTTTGGACCCACCCCTGAGCAGCAGAAGGCATAGCCGAGCAGGTTTATGGCCGTCACTGGCGCCCCAAAGAGGTAGTAGGAGAAGAAGATCAGCATCCAGTCCTTGATCACTCCCGCAATGTTCATTGTCAGCGCACTTGTCTTTCCAATCAAGAGGAACACAGCCTGTGACACATACAATCAGCTTATGAGCAGGAGGATTGCGAAGACGCAGGCAGCAGCAAAAAATACAGCTGCAATAGAACAAAATTGTATTCAACTCACCAGATTCAGCGCGAAGGCAGCCAGTGCATTTGCTAGGAAGACTGAGGGATAGAAGTGCACTGTCTCATCGTGTGCAAGTGGTACCATTTCAAGTGCGACTGCCATCACATCACACATCTTCAGACACGACTCTGTGCCACACTTTTGAAAACATTCGAATTGGCACTTCCTGTACAAGTGCTGGGAGGGTGGTCTGGAATCTAAATGCAAAGGACTCACCAAAGGGGATGGACAGGCAAATCAGGCAGGCAGGCGACACATAATACAAGCTCTGAATTGGATTCATCTGCAGCCCTTTGCTGTTGATCAGGATCTGCACCAATGTGAGCCTTGCTGCCTGCAGGCCACACTTGCAAAATCACGATGGGCTATTCTAGCAGATGATGAAAAGAGATGCAGGCATCCAGGAAATGCAGAGACAACATTGCCCGCCTCATGCAGATGTGAGCCAACCTCGAACAGCAGAGCAGCCAGCTGCTGCATGACCCCCTTTAGCACCAGATTGACTTCTCCAATTGCACACACCACCACCCCAAAGGCGATCAGCATCATGTTGGCAGCATTAGCCCGGCTGAACTGCTCCGTCCCGAGCATGATGCCCGTGGCATAGACCAGACCAGGCATCAGAGACTTGGTCATCTGGATGAAGGACACAGAGAGGTACAGATACGAAGAGTTGGACAGCCACAAGCTTGCCGCATACAACACACCTGTGAGGCACAACGGATATGATTCCTTGATACTTGCCAGTACAAAAAGGCACTGACACAACTTGTGAGCCTTACTGATCCATAGAATTATGCTGGAGGCGTCCAAGGCAGCTCACCGATGGGCATCACACGCCTGAAGTAGTCCTGCATGCTCATGTTGTGAGGCTTCACGAATCGCCCCACTCTCACGCACAGGAAACCGATGGTAGAACAAAAGGCCATGTGCCACATTGTCAGGGAAATTGGATATGGGAACCCAGAGAAAGCCAGCAACCATTTATTGAACAGTATCACGGAAATGGATATCGACATCCACAGGACAACATAGCCATACGACTTGAAGACTTCCCTGGCAATCCGTGATTGCATAGCGCTCGCCATTGCTTCAAGGCTGGCTAAACGAGGTTTTCTTTCGCGTGAGCATCGCTGCACACAGCAATCATTTCCTTGAAAGCATCCCTTGAACAGCCATGGAGGGACTCAACAATGCATGTTTCACACAGGAGACATCGAACGAGAAGGAGATTCACGAAAATTGCATAGAAGGCCAGAACAGAAAGGTAGAAACGCCCAGCAGAAATTGCGCGCCCGCAGCTGGTGCGTATCCTTCAGGGCGTCACGACGAATGAGCTAAGAGGAGTCATGAAGGGCAACCTACATATTCCTATTTGATTGTCTTTCTTGTATTCAAAAAATTCAAAACAATGTTTGTGCATGAGACCATAGCACTTTCGAGATTCAAGCGATTTAAATAACAACCAATATATTCCTGATCTGGCCCACCGGATCGTGTGCTGTGGTGTTGCACACGGGCATGGAAGTACATCCAGAAATCTATCGGAGCTTGGGTGAATTGTCAAAGCAGCTGGGTGTTACAGCGCGTTACTTGTCTGCCACAAAGTTCCTGCTTGAACTTCCCTACTGCACCGAAGTGCTCAAGTGGCAGCTCACTTTTGCTCAGATCGGCGCTGAACGCGTGCCAGATTTTCTTTTCGAGGAAGATGACTTCTTCCCGTTGTTGCAATCCTCCACAGTAACCAGCTGCTTGCAGATTGGGGCTCAAGAGGCACACTCACTTCTTCTGCTGGTCCGAGCTCTCCTTACCAGGTGATTGCGGATAGACTTCAGCTGAATGAGCTGTGCGTGGTCAATGCAACACAATCATCGCTCGGTCAATCCTGTGCATCTGTCTGCAGCTATGCCGAATACCAGCAGAGGCGAGTGGAAGCTATTGCAGCACGTGACTCACGGCTCAAATTCGAGGTGGAGACTTTACTTGATCGAAGCGGCAGCAGCGGCAGCAGCTCAGATGCACAAGTCCTGGCCAATGCCAACCGGGTGCGTATTGAGAGACCTCACATGGGGCTTGCTTGATGGAAGTTGGAGTTGTGAGCATTAGTGTCTACTAGACCTGTTCTGCGGTTGCTTGGGTACCTGTATATTATAGTCATCATCATGACTTGGACGCTCCTGAGCTGTTTGACCACCTTGCCCCAGCATGCTGTAATTGTCAACATCAGAGCAATTTTCTGCAGGTGACATTTGTGGTAAGGGTGGGCGATGGCCTGGACTGCTTCTCAATGCTTCCAGGTTTTTCAGGCAGCGATGCCTCAGCAGCAGACCTGCAGAGCTTGCAGAAGGATGTGAAGCTCAAAGTCTGCTGGTCCCTGTCTGCATCAGGGGCTCTGAGCGCCGTTCCTACTTTGCAATTGCTTCTTCCTCCTCAACTCGTTGAGCTGCTGGGTTAGACTCTGACACCTGATATTCATTTCATAAAAATTTGTTTTACCCAGAGAAGTCATGTTACGCTAGTGGGTGACATTTCTGGCATCTTCTTTCCATGACAATTCCATGTGAACTGTCCTGAAAATAGATTAATCTTTCACTGAACAAGCATCCCTGTCACATGCAAACAGGCAAGGTCGAGCTGCCAGCATGGCCACCGCATGGCATGTGCACGCTAGAGTACATTCCTGAGGTCAAGGCTGCCCTGCAAAGGAGCTGCCAGCAAGCAGCTGCTGCACTCTCCTTCCGGAAGCAGTTCTTCCAGAATTTGGCAGCCGCAGGTCTTGGAGAACCGCTTGAGTTTGATGCAACTACTTGCAGGTGCCATTTCCTCTTGCAGCACCAAGCTTTCTTGCTGAACAGAGCTTGCTGCGGATATTAGCCTGGCATTTCAATCACATATTATGCCTTCGCTTTTGATGCAGCGCTGCTTCCGAGATCTTGGGAGTTGAGAACAATTTGCGGGAGGCAACTACAAAATGTATGCTTGCTGTCGTATGTGCGCAGCAGTACACACATCTATGATGCTCGTCTGTATGTTTGCAGCACTGCTTCTTACCAGCTACAGGATGAAGAAGGGCAATGGCTTGTGTCAGTCGATCTGGCCAGTACATTCCCCAAACAGAAACCTCGGCTCACAATCCAGGTGAAATTATCTTTAGGCGTTTTCTGTCTGCCAACTTGCATTTATTGAAGAACATATGGTTAAATTGCAGAAATACTTTCAGATGGCCCTGACATGTCCAACATTAAAGAGTATTCTGCACAACTTCTGCAGGTAGCAGCATGAGGTGCTCCACGCACTGTCCCCCCGTTCGGGATCAACTGAGTGTGTCATTCTGTGCTAGGGTGGAGGCTCTGGAGAGAGCAAAACGGTGGACCAATCTGCCTGGGATCCAAGATGGAGCGCTGATGAAATGGCAATGCAGATCTACAAATCGGTGCGGAGCAGTCAATGATAGCGTGGCCTCTACAATGCTCGCAACTATTTGACCAGAGTGTAGGGTAGTAGCTGCATGATGGCATGGTTGGTCGGACGAGATGAAAGATACTCAATTTGACGATCGGCTCCAAGACTACATAAGACCTGACTCCCAACCCTCGAGCGGGCACACAATCCTCCCATTCGCGCATGAGCGCAACAGCTACTGTGGGTTTCACTGTAAAGTCATTGTGTAATTTGCCCAGATCTCCCATACCAATGGACACGCACCACAGCGTGTCCTGGTGTGAATTTTTCACTGCATGGACAACACCCGGCTCATCTCTGACATTCGTGAAATATTTGCATTTGCCCATTGCCATTTGCAACCTACTCCTGGACCTCAAACCATGGGTATCCCTCGGCCAGGTGGCTCAGTCGTGGGCCCCGCTACCAGTGGAGATCAAGACCGGAGCGCCGGAGCACCGTCGCCAGTACGCAGAAGCCCATATAACCATGCCCAGGGCTCTAGGATGTCAGTTCTTGTTGTTCCACCTTCGCATGCTTC
>JADEYI010001181.1_pt1 | contig 22275 bp, 23 predicted proteins | sample 8542331 | NCBI WGS metagenome assembly JADEYI01 (sample SAMN16510988, study PRJNA670497) | mine drainage metagenome | isolation source: biofilm near Copperflume 1 | place: Germany: Marsberg coppermine Kilianstollen | collected 2018-02
ACCTCTGTGGCTACCCTCTGGTTCATTTCCTTTGAAGACCGCTATAGGCTGGCCTGGTTTAGCTTTTGACCCTTCTATATTTAGCTTTCAGCCAGCAAATGGACGTGAACGTGAAAGACTTCTTGGCCCCCTTTTTCGCCCACGTGGGCATATAGGCGATATCCCTCGAGTCCCATCTGCCGGGCAATGCGGTTGGCGGTACGGTATAGCGCACCCAGCTTGCGCTCGCCACTCTCGTCATCGGGGTAGTCGGAAAAGAGGGCCACGTGTTCTTTTGGAATCACCAAAATATGCACCGGCATTTTGGGGCGGATATCGTGAAAGGCCAGAAAGCTTTCGTCCTCGTAAACCCGCTTGGAAGGCAGTTCCCCCCGCACAATGCGGCAAAATACACACTGCATGAGACCGATAATACCAGAGGGGGATAGACTGAAGCTCACGGGCCCAGCACAGTCTATGGCGCTGCCCCCCAAATAGCATGAATAAGCCCCCCCAACCACCCGCAGCTTCGTACTTGCCCTCCAGAGCCTTTTGGACGGGAGTTTTCCTGATTTTGGTCTCGAGCGCGGCTATAGCGGCTTCTGCCCCTACGTTTAGCACCTTGTTTGCGGGTGGGGTGGGGCTGGGGGTAGCAGTTTTGGGAATTATCGCCGTCCGCAGGGTACAAAATCGCTCTATAGCCGTGAATCTTGCTCTGGGAATCAGCTTGCTGGCGGTGCTGATTTCGCTGCGGGGCCTGTCCGACTTTATCCTGCTGTTGCGTGGGGGCAGCGTGGCCCATCCGGTGGACACCCTCACTCAGGCGACCACCTTGTTAATCAACCTGATCTTTGTGCTGCGAGGCTACGCGGCTCGAGCCTGAACTTGCTGCGTCACAACAGCGGAATCAGGAAGCGGGCAGGTTCTTCCTTGAGGGCTTCTACCGTTGCCAACAAGGTAAACCTCTCGGCCCCATCCACTCGCACCCAGACTGTCTGGCCCACTCGAGGGCGGCCCTGGGCAACCACTTCGTAGTAATCCGGGGTGTGTCCGTAGGCTTTGCCCTCGCGCAAGCTCTCAACCAACATCTCGACCCGGCTCCCCAGCTTGGGCTGCACCCGTTCTTGGGCCAGACGGTGGGCCAGCGCGGTGAGTTCGTGGTTGCGCCGTTTGCGGGTCTCGAGGGGCACTTGGGGCAGAGCGGCGGCGCGGGTCTTGGGACGGGGTGTATAGGTAAAAACGTGCACCCGGCTGGGGCGGAGTTCTTGCAGGAACTCCAGAGTTTGTTGGTGTTCGGCCTCGGTCTCGGTGGGCAGTCCGGCGATGACATCGGTGGTGAGGGCAAACTCGTGAATGAGCTGATAAGCCGTCGTCACCAGGGTGCGATAGTATTCCCGGTCATAGCGGCGGCCCATCAAGGCCAGCAGCCGAGGAGAGCCGGTTTGCAGGCTCAGGTGCAGGTGAGGCCGCACCTGGGGAGCATGGCGCTGGATGACCTCCAGCAAAGCCCTATCGGTGTCCTCGGGCTCGATGGAAGAAAGCCGTACCTTGGCCCCCAGCCGCACCAGCTCCTCGACCAGACCCGCAATCCCCCTGGGATGCCCCCGGTAAGAGCCCAAGCGCACCCCGGTAAGCACAATTTCCTGCACCCCAACCTGCAAAAGCCCCTCGGCTTCGCGCAGTGCGTCGTGGCCCTGGCGGTGGCGCTCACGTCCGCGCAGCCGGGGAATCACGCAGTAGGCACAGCCCGCATTGCAGCCGTCTTGCACCTTGATAAAGGCCCGCACCCAGTTATTGAGCAGGCCCCGCTCGCCCGCGCCCCAAAACTCGCCCGGCGGGGTGGTCAGGGGGTCGGCGGGGAAGCCGAAATGCTCAAGAATCACGCCGGGCAGCTCGGCTTTGCGGCTGTTGGGCAGCACCGCGTCCGCGCCGAGTTCGGCCAGCAGAGTAGGCTCGAGTTCAGCGTAGCAGCCGGTCACTACGATAAAGGCTTGGGGGTTGGCCCGCCGTGCCCGGCGCACCTCTTTGCGGGCCTCGGATTCAGCCGTAGTGGTGACGGCACAGGTGTTGATGACCACCAAATCCGCGCCGTCTTGGGGGGCCACTACGGTGGGCTCGAGCGCCTTCAATAACCCCACCAAGGCATCCGACTCGACTTGATTAACCTTGCAACCCAGGGTTTTGACCGCTAACCGCATTGCAATGGATTGTCGAGGGTCTGAAACTAGGAGTCAAGGGGTGCAGCCCTATCGCGGTTTGCACTATTTTTGCCGCCACTCATAGCGGCAAAAAGGCACTGGGTAGGGTCTTTCTAACGGAGTAGACTGTCCCATTCTTTCTGAAAATCGCTCTAAGCTGTGAGGGCTGAAAAACCGGCTGGGGGCCTGTGGAACCTCCTTTAGCTCCTTGCCAACCTCAGGGCATCCAGTTTCCCCCGCACACAATCACCGCCACCCGCTCCGGCAGTTCGTAGTCCATCAGCAGCGGGCCAAAGGCTAGCCCGGCGGTGGGCTCTACAACCTGCTTCAGGCGGCTCATCATCAGGCCCTGGGCCTCGAGCGTAACGCTGTCGGGTACGGTCACGATGCGGTCTACGTGGTGTTGCATCACCCGGAAGGTGTGCTCACCCACCACCATTGTCCGAACCCCGTCGGCAACGGTTTTGGGGGCGGTCATCAGCTTAATGCGCGTTCCCACTTGTAGACTCTGCTGGGCATCGTTGGCGGTTTCCGGCTCCACCCCAATCACCTCTACTTCAGGGCGCAGGGTCTTGACAACGGTGGCGATACCGGAAATCAGCCCCCCACCCCCCACCGCGACCAGCACAGCGTCTAGGTCAGGTGTTTGCTCTAAAAGCTCGAGGGCCTGGGTTCCCTGTCCGGCCATCACCCGAAGGTCGTCGAAGGGATGGATCGGGGCGTAGCCGAGTTCCTGGCCCAGTTCACGCATGACCTGTTCTCGGTTTTCCACCGTCACACCCTGGTCGTAGACCTCGGCCCCGTAAGCCCTGGTGGACTCTTTTTTGAGCCGCGAAGAGTCCTCCGGCATCACGATCAGGGCGGGTTTGCCAATCACCTGCGCAGCATAGGCCACCCCCTGGGCATGGTTCCCCGACGAGACCGCAATGAGGCCTTTGGGGTCTTGGAGTTGCAAAGCCGTGTTGAGGGCTCCCCTGGCCTTGAAGCTGCCGGTTTTTTGCAGGTGCTCGGCTTTGAAGAAGAGGCGCTTGCCCAATCGCCGATCCAGGTCGTGGCTGGTGAACACTGGGGTGCGGTGAATATAGGGCTGGATGCGCTCGGCTGCGGCCTGAACGTCCTCGAGGGTAATCATCACCCCATCATACTGGGGCCACCTGGTAAAAAGACCCGCCGTTTCGGCAAAATCCGGCTAGATTGGAAAAGATGACCTTGCTCGAAGGGGTGGGAAAGCTCGAGATGGGAGGGTTATTGGTGGGCAGCTACCAGACCGCTTCCGAGCTGTTGCAGGTGTGGATATATCGGCAGGAGCGCGGGTTTGACCTACTGGTAGGCAGCACTTCTTCGGGCAATCATCCGCGTCCTCATCGCAATATCGTCAGCCACGGCTTCGAGAGTGTGGCTGAACTCCTCGAGGCCCTGGCCTCGCTCGACCAAATCTATAAGGTGAGTGCGCAAGAACTGCTCGACCTCCCCACCACCCTGCAAAAAGCGATTCCGGCCCAGATGGATATGCTGGCCCGGCAACTCCAATACGCCGGAATCCAGACCAAAGACAGCTTGGAACTTGCCCCCAAAGTGGATTTGCTCGAGTTCGAGCACAACGATACCGCCGCGCTCGAGGACGACGACATCCAAGTGCTGGCTGATTGACCCAGCGCACTAACCGGCTTTTTGTAAAAATCACGCATAGCTCAGGGCTCTTACTGAACCACCCGCTCGAGCACCCCCCTGGCCACTCGTCCAGCTTGCGCCATCAGGGCGAGGTCGGCGATTTTATCGCCAGGCTGGTGGTAGTTGGCATCCAGACCCCAGGTGAAAAACAGCACCGGAACTCCGGCCTGGGCAAAGGGAACGTGGTCGGAACCCCCTTCGTTGGCCCCCAGGTCTTGCAATGAAACCTGCTCCAAGTCGGCGCTTTGCTGGGCCAGGCCAAAAAGCTGTGCGTCCCCCCCCATACCCAACTTGCCCAGCACATCTATGCCCACCATGTCCAGGTTGAGCATCGCCCTCAAGCCTCGCACCAAGTCGGGGTTGGCTGCGACGAACTTCCGACTGCCCCACAACCCATCCTCCTCGCCATCAAACCAGACAAACCACACCCGTTGGGAAATTGGACTATGGGCCAGGTCGCGGGCCAGCTCGAGCACCGTCACCGTGCCGGAGGCGTTATCGTTGGCCCCCGGCGCACCGACAACCGAATCATAGTGTGCCCCCACGATGGCTTGAGGATTGCCGGTTCCCCGTCTGGCAATTACATTTCTAGCTTGTACCTCTTCGCTCACGGTACGCACGTCCAGTACAGCCTTGGTTCCCGATTGACCGAGCAGGGCCTGTCCCTCCTCCTGCGAGACCGTGACCCCCGGAATCGGCCCACCGCCGCCGAAAGTCCCCCGGATGTTGCCAGAAGTGTTGTTCACCACCACCATACCCAGCGCGCCCACAGTGGCGGCCTGGCGGGCTTTCTCGAGAAAGGGAATACCTCCACGCCGCACCACCACAATCGCACCACGTGCGTTCAGGCCGATGTAATCCTCGGCCCGACCTATCCCCATAACCACCACCAGCGGAGCCTCGAGACGGCCCGCCGGGCTCCCGGACAGGGCATTAACGGGTATATCCTTGTCGCCGACCTTTAGATTGCTGCCTTGGTCTCGAGTTCGGCTATAGCTAAAGGGCTGAAACTCCACCGTATAGCCCACCTTTTTTAGCTCGGCAGCGAGATAATCGCCCGCTGCACGCCCGGCTGGAGTTCCGGCTACCCTCGGCCCCTGCGACAAGAGTGCCGTCAGATCGGCGTTCATCCGGGCACTGGTAAAGGCTCCAGCCCAAGCCAGAATCATCGTGCCCATCAGTACCAGGCCACGGGCCAACAGTCTTTGCATATACCCCCAAGATTGCCAGGAAAGGGATGAGTTGCATGGGCGGGAGGGGGTCTGCGCTCCACTGGATAGGACGACACCTACCAGACGTGCAACACCTTGAGCACCATTAGAACCAGTCCTACCCCTAGCAAAATCAGTGCGCTGGGCCTGCTTTTGCCCGCTATCTGCCGCACCCTCTGGCTCAGGTCGAACAGTTCATAAACATGATGCACAAGCAAAGCGATAACCGCCAGCACCAACAATCCCAGCACCAGCAGCACATAAACCAGCGAGGGTAAATGCTGTCCCAGATATAGCGCCACCAGCATTAGCGCGAACGAAACTACGCTGACCCACAGCCAGCACGCACTGGGGTCAGGCGTTTTTTGCATTCCAGAGCTTGCGCAGGGTGATAATCTGCCCGGCGTGTTCGTGGGAGTGTTCGACGATCTTGTGCCAGAAGTGCAGAGCCTGTACATGCTGTCCCAGCCGCTCGCGCAGCACTTCTAAGTCGCTGTCCTTGAGACCCTTTATCGCGCCCTGCATCTCGTCCATCACCAGGCGAAAGCGCCCCAGCACGACTTCGGGATCCTCGCCGGTGGCCTCGAGCTGTTGCGCCGGGGGTTTATCGAGTTCGGGCGGCAGGGGTAGCCCCTTGGCAAAATGAGCCAGCCGCAGCGCCGTCATCCAGATGTGGTTCACCAGCCCACCGATGCTGTTGCAGCCCGGCGCAGGCGACCACCAGAAGCCCTCCTTGGAAAGGCCCGCAGTCCACTTGGTGACGTGTTCTAAGGTGGACTCCAGACCGCGCAGCCAGGCCGAAGTCAGGGTCGAACAGCCTTCAAGGTTGCCGCGCAAAAAGGTGGTGATTTGGGGAGTAGGTTGCATAGCCAGAGTTTACGCTATCCGGGTGAATTTGCCGGACAGGCCAATGAGGTCTCGAGCCAGGGTTTCCAGGTTGACCGGCGGAATCTCTGACAAACCTGGCGCTGCGGCTTTTTCCTTGAGCTGTTCGAAGGTACTGCGGTTGACCGGGGAAAGGTGATGGCTGGGTTTGGCCTGCCAGGCCTCGAGCGCTACCACAATCCTCGAGACCTGTTCTGGATACCCGGCCTCATCCAGCAGCTTGGCATACGTCACCAGAACGCTCGCCAGGCGGGTAGTGTTTTCGATCTCCAAAAACAGCGCCAGCGACTCCAAGATGCGCGCCTGGGCCAAAGAATAGTTTTGTTGCTCGAGATAAATTTCGCCCAGGTTGTTGAGTGAGTTGGCGATCCCCTGGCGGTCGTTGAGCCTGCGCTTGAGGGCCAGGCTTTCTTCCTGGGCCGCGATTTGTTCGGCAGGGGAATCATGAAAATGTCCCACGTTGGCGATGGCATAAGCCACCCCCTGAAGGTCGCCGATCTCCCGTTTGACCTCGAGGCTCTCCTGAAACAACCCCTTGGCTTGCTGGTTCTGGCCCAAATAGGCATACACGATAGCCAGGTCATTCAGCGATGTACCCACCCCCCACCAGTGACCTGCTGCTTTGCGCTGACGCAGGCTTTCTTCCAGTTGGTGCAAGGCTTCCTCGAGGTGTCCTGCTTCGCGGGCGATTACCCCCAGCATATGCCGCGCATCCGCCTCCCCAACCATATTGCCCACTGTCCGGAACAGCTCGAGGCTCTCCCCAAGCTGCCTCTGGCTTTGTTCGACCCGGCCCAACTCCTTGTTGAGAGAAGCCAGCGCGCACAGGCCCTTAGCCCGAATCAGATCGGACAAGGCCGCCCCTTGCAGGAAGATTTCCAGCCACTCCACCCCCTCGCGGAACAAACCCCGCACGTAAAAAAACCACTCCAGGGCCACCACCAGCCGCACCCCGTGCTCGGCCTGGTGAGCCTTGAAGGTATTCAGAGCCAGGCGAAAGTTGTCCAGCTCGAGGGCTACTTGCTCGAGCCACTCTGCCTGCCGAGCGCCCTTGAGTTCGGGGGAAATCTGCTCGGCGAACCCCAAGTAAAACTCGGCCTGTGCCCGCTCAGCCTCGATATAGGTTTCAGGGGATTCGGATAGCTTAGCCAGGGCAAACTGGCGCAACAACTCGTGCATCTGGTAGCGCCCTTGGTGCTGTAAATCCCGCTTGAGCAACGACAGGCTAATCAGCGAGAGCAGCGAGGAAACCGAGGCTTTTGTCACCGCTTCGGCGGCCTTGCGGTCAAAGCCGCCCCGAAACAGCGCTAGCTTGGCGAGAACTTTCTGCTGAGCAGGCTCGAGAAAAGACCAGGACGAGCCAAACGCCCCGGCCAAGCTGTGATGTCGCTCGGGACGATCCAGGCTGGCCTCGGGCAGGCTCAGAAAGCCCTGGTTGGCCTCGATCTCAGTGGCAATCTCGCTCAAAGGCAGCACCTTGACCCAGGCCGCTGCCAGTTCCAATCCCAGCGGCATCCCTTCGACCAACTGGCAGATGCGCTGGGCGGCTTGCAGTTCGGCCCCGTCCAAACTGAGGTTGGGTTCGACCCGGCGAGCGGCCTGGAGCAATAGCCGCATGGCCCCCGAGGCCGATTCACCCGGAGAATTGCCCAGCCCGCTCAGCTCGTATACCCACTCCTCGGGCAGGCGCAATCGTTCGCGCGAGGTGGTCAAGACGGTCAGGCCCGGCGCAGCGAGGAGTTGGGAGAGAAACTCTACTCCCCCCAGCAAATGCTCCAAATTATCCAGCACCAACAACATCTCCCGCCCGGTGAAATAGTGCCGCAGGGCTTCGACTTCGTCTCCCCTGGGCTTCAAACCCAGCTCTTGGGCCAGCCGCATTGGCAGCCCGGTAGGCTCGAGCAGTGAGGCCAGCGAGAGAAACACCACCCCATCGCGGTAAAGATGCTCGACCTCGAGGGCCACCTGGCCGACCAGATGGGTCTTGCCCATCCCCCCCTGCCCGATCACGCTCACCAGGCGGCGCTCCCGCAACAACCGCTTGAGGGCCGCCACCTCGCGGTCGCGCCCAATCAGGCTGCTACTAGGGTGAGGCAGGGCCAGGACGCTCTCCTGGGGCAGACTCTGGAACCGCTGAGCATAATCCGGCATCAGGGCATAACCATCCCCACCAGAAATCAGCGCTTTGGACTGGCGCAGCGCATCCAGAACCTCGAGGATGCGCCCTGGCAGCCCTTCGGAGGCTTGCCACAGCCAGCCGATGAACGCCTCCGGTGCTTCCCAGCGCAATAGGGTGCGCAAAAACACCTTGGTTGCCCCCAAAGAAAAAGGGGTCAGGGCGATATGCTCGCGGGGCATGGAGCCCAGCCAGACCTCGGCCCTGGCCTCGGCCCCACCCGCGATAATCAAACCCATTACCGGGCCTTCGTTGGTCTGTATCAGGTTGTGGAGGGTGTTAAGGCTGGCTGGGTCTAATAAATCAATCTGGTCTACACACCAGACCACCCCTGGCCCAGTCTGGGTCAGACTCTCCAAAAGTCTGGGGGAGTCCCCGGCGATAGCCCACTCGCCCTCCTCGAGGCCCAGCCCGTCGAGCAGTGCCCCAAAGGGATGGGTGGCGTAGGCCCTTCGCCCCACCAGATGCACCACACGGTAGCCGAGCAGCTTGGCAACCTGGCTAACCTCGCGCAAAAACCCACTGTGCCCAGCCTTGGCTGGCCCCGACACCACCAGTGCCGCACGGCGCAACTGCGGCAGAGCCTTGAGAAAGCGGTGTGCACTCTCGCTCGCCGTCTCGCGTTCTAGAAGCCGTCCCGAACCGCCTTCCGGCAGGGCCTCGAGGCCCGCCAAGCGGCCTCGGCCTGCCGTTTTGGCAGCGTACAAGTTGAGGTCGCCCCGCTCGAACAAACTCTTTGGGTCTGCCTCTCCTGGGCTGGCGGAAGCCAGCCCAATGCTCAGTGAAACTGCCAGGGGCGGCTCTCCGGCAAAGGGCTTGCCCTTGATTACAGCCAGCAAGCGCTCTGCCAAGCCAGAGGCTTGATCTTGGTTGGTGCCCGGCAGCACCAGCACAAACTCGTCACCCCCATAGCGAAACAGCAAGTCCGAGCCACGAATCAGCTCGCTAATACGGCCCACGAACTCCAGCAGAATCCCGTCGCCCCTAGCGTGCCCAAACACATCGTTAATGCTTTTGAAATGGTCTAAATCTAAAATGAGCAGCGAAGTGGGCTGCCCTAACAAGGCTGCAGTCGCCAGAATATCGTGCAGTTCTTCCTCAAAACCCTCCCTCGAGCGTGCGCCGGTCAGGGGGTCGGGGCGGGATAGCCTTTGTTCCATGAAGTCTAGGATAGGGGATGCGAAGCTAGATGCAAGGTTATCGAGCATTCGCTTAGTTGTGGTGCTCGAGCCTCAAACTTTCGCGGCTCCGAGCCACACTTTGGCCTCGGTCACAGATGAAACAAAGTGAATCAAGGGGTGGGTTTTGTGCTCGTAGGCCAGCTCGCTGAAGTGTTGGCCGTAAACGTTGGCATGGGGAATTACCAGCGCTACAGGTATTTTGTAGTTGGTGAACTTCTGAAAAACCTCGCCCGCCAGGCCAGTGCCAAGATCAAAAAACTCCGGCGACAAATCCTGTTCGGTAAGGATGAGGCCGTCCGCATCCATAGATGCGCCGAGCAGGTCGGGAATATCACTAAACGAGCGGATGGCGATACCCACCTCGGAAGCGAGGATTATTCTGCGTTCGGGCATATGCTTTCACTCTCGCCCTGGTTCCTCGAGGCGCTCGCGCCAGTACAGCGGCTCTCGCTGTTGGTGGGCAACCGCGACGATGTAGACCGCATCGGGGTCGTCCACGTAGATCATCGAGTACGGAAACCCGCGTAGCTGACGGGTTCTGACCGGGGTTCCCTCAATCTGAGGCCAGGCTTCGGGGAAGACTATTATTTCCTCGAGGGCCGTGTCAAACGCCATTCGGAACTTTTGTTTCAACTGCGGTGAAATATTGCGGTAATATTCGCTGGCCTGAACGAACTCGAGCTGGGCCGCAAGGCCAAAAATGCTGGAACGCTCAGACATCGCGCATGAACTCTTCGTAGGAGAGGCCCTTCTCCTTGCCGCTCTTGAGGTCTTGGTAGCGCCGCATGGCCTCCTCCGCCCAAAGCCGCCCATGCTCCTCGGGGGTGGGCTGCTCGAGCGACAGCAAAAGGTCTTCGAGAAGTTCTAGTTTCTCTTCTCGGGGCAGCGCCTTGATTTGCTCCAGCAGTTGAGCCTTGCTCATGGGTTTAGTGTAGCACTCGAGGTTTGGGCGAGGCTCGAGAAAGCCAGATGGGTGCTTTCGCTTGGGGATGTTTATTCTGCTGCGTCAAGATTGCCCAAGATGGCTTCAACCGCTTTATTCAACGGCTCGAGTTCATTTTGAATCACATCCCAGAGAACGCGTTCATCGGTTGAAAAATAGGCGTGAACCAGAATGTCCTGCATCCCCGCGATCAGCTTCTAGGGGATTTGCAGTTGCTGGGTGCGGATTTCCTCGGGTAACTGATTGACCGCTTCGCCGATCACCAAAAAGTTGCGAATGGTTCCGTCCAGCACCAGCTCGTTCTGGCTGAACTCGGCGTAGGTGAGCCCTTTTGTATAGCGCTGAATTCGAGAAACGGCCTCGAGAATATCCTGTAAATACAGAACCAGCTTACGCGACAGGCCGCAGGTCTCCCTCGAGGCTCCGGCGCACTTGGGGTTTCAGGCTCTGAAACGTGGTTAGATCCACCGCCGCACCCAGCCAGTCTTCCAAAGCGAGCTTCAACCCCACGAAGTCGCGCAAGGTGTAACGCTCCAACTCCACCACAAAATCTATGTCGCTGGTGGCTTTGGCTTCTCCTCGAGCCACCGAGCCAAAAACGTACAACTGCAAAACCCCGAAGGTTTGCAGTTCGGCTTGGTGCTGGTTCAAGACCGTTTGAACCTGGGAGAGCGTCATGGGGCTAGTTTAGTACTGGGAATTTGGTATGAACTGGAGGTCAGCAATCCCATCAGTAGTTATGAATCTTCTCTTGCAACACTTACCGAAAAGAAATCCAATGTTGTTGCATGTTGTGCTATCGCAGAGCCTAAAGCAGCTAAAACTTGGGCAACAGCAACATCATCACCTTTTTATTCACCGAGCAAACAGCCGTACCTAATCCTTGTAAATGGGCCTTTGTCTGTCGCATTTTGTGGGTGGCCAACAAGTGCTTTATTGGCAGCCCGATTAGCGGATATTGGTTTGGAATGAGGTTCTAACGATTGCATCTACTGGCATACTTGTTTCCTCGGTTTACCCATTTCCTGCTTTTCTACAGTCCTATTTAAACACTTTTGCCAGCTCGAGCGAAATCCCAATCGCTGGGTCGGTGAGGGTCTGGTCATCGCGGAAGATTTGGTAGTTCTCGGGGCTCGAGAATACATAGACATTCTTTAATACCGGAATTACCAGCCAGCACGACTTCACCCCGTAATTGAAGTATCTCCTGGCCTTGCTGATGAGTTCTTGCAAGCTTTGGGTGGGCGAAAGAATCTCGATGGCGCAAAGCGGCGGCTCAGTAACCTGAACTTCGTCTTCGGAATAGTCCAGCTCCATCTTTGGATAAACCGAAATATCAGGAACCGACTCCCACTCGCTCAAATCTGTGCTGAGTTCGGAGAAAAAGTTGAACTTGTCACCATAAGCATTGTCCAGCACTGCGCCGAGCTTTAGTTGTACGCGACCATGAAGTTTGCTGGGCATGGGTTTGCCTCGCTCGAGTTCGTACTGCGAAACTTCAATAACCTTTTGCATGACGCTTCCTCTCGAGCCTTATCGTACTACAGCCGCCTAAACCCCTAGCTTATCCGTCCGCACCTTTTCCACCGGCAAACCGGTCAGCCCGTTGAAGGCATCCACCTCTTCCAAAAACCGCTGGAAAAGGTAGAGCGAGTCGTGTGGGCCGGGGCAGGCTTCGGGGTGGTACTGCACGCTAAACACCGGGTAGCGCAGGTGAGCCATGCCCTCTAAAGTTCCGTCGTTCAGGTTGATGTGGGTAGGCTTGAACTCTTTCAAGGAGTCAGGGTCTACGGCGTAGCCGTGGTTCTGGCTGGTAATCTCAATTTTGTCGGTGAGCAGATTCTTGACCGGATGATTGGCCCCCCGATGCCCAAATTTGAGCTTGAAGGTGCGCCCGCCCGCCGCCAAACCCAAGAGCTGGTGGCCCAGGCAGATGCCAAAAGTAGGCAACAGGCCCATCAGCTTCCATAGGGTTTCGTGCGAGTAGCGGGGCATTCCGGGGTCGCCGGGACCATTGGATACGAATAAACCGTGGGGCTCCAAGGCCATAATCTGGGCAGGGTTGGTCTTGCCGGGAACCACGATCAGCTCGAAACCCATCTCGGCCATGTAGCGCATCTGGGCATGCTTGATGCCAAAGTCCATGACCACTACCCGGCGCTTACCCTTAAAGGTGGGAAACTGGTAGGGCAGGGGCGTGGAAACCTCGGGGGTCATGTCGCGCCCGTCAATATCCGTCCACTTTCTGGCTTCCTCGCGCAAAGCATCGGTGTCGGCTGGGCTGAAGCGGTGCAGAGGCGAACCGAAGGCACTGGCATGGGCGATTACCCCTTTCATCACCCCGCCCTCGCGGATTTTGCGCACCAGAGCACGGGTGTCTATGCCCTCGAGGCCCACCACCCCGTACTCGCCCATAAACTCCGCCAAACTCTGCTGGGCACGGGGGCCAGCAGTGTAAGTGCTGAACTCCTTGGCGACGAAGCCCCGCACCCAAGGGCGATTCGACTCCATGTCGAAGACATTAACCCCATAGTTGCCCTGATGAGGGTAGGTCATCACCACGATCTGCCCGTTGTAGCTGGGGTCGGTGAGGATTTCCTGGTAGCCGGTTTGGGCAGTGTTAAAAACCACCTCACCCACGTTCTTGCCCCGATGCCCGAAGGCGTAGCCGTGGTAGACCGTTCCATCTTCTAAGACCAGCACCGCGCGTTCTTTCATCCCAAACTCCAGACTATACGATAAAGCTGTATTTATATTCGTGATTTGACTCGGTTATGGCGGTTTTCATAATAACCCTGCCATCTGGGGCAGGCCTGGCATGGGCAGTGCCCAGCCTGGTTGCCCGTGCGATGGTGAGGGGGATACCACGATTGAGAGCGTGATTTGCCGCAGAAGGACAGTACGTTCGGCAAGTCAAGCCCTGGGGCTAGTGTGCCCTCACTCCGTCTCGGGCAAAGCCCACCCGCTGTCGCGGGTTCGACCTAACCCCTCTAGAGGGGCTAAAATTGGACTTTCGCCTGAAGTCTGGTTTCTCGTGGAGATCGTGGACGCTTGTTCATAAAAAACCGCGTTGGGTCGTAATCAACCCTCAAACCCAAGCAAGAAGGGATCCTCGAGCATCTCGGCGATAAAGCGGCAGAACCGGGCGGCATCGGCCCCATCAATCAGGCGGTGGTCGTAAGTGAGGCTAAAGGGCATGATGTTTCTGGGCTCGAACTCTCTTTTTTCGGCGTTCCAGACCGGCTCCATTGAGCTACGCGAAACCCCCAGGATGGCGACTTCGGGCCAGTTGACTATTGGGGTGAACCCGGTACCACCGATGCCACCCAGGTTGGAGATGGTAAAGGAAGCGCCCTGCATCTCCTCGGGGGTTAGCTTGCGGTCTCTGGCTTTTGCCGCGATTTCGCCGAGTTCGATGCCGAGCTGAATCACGCCTTTTTTATCCACATCGCGGATTACCGGAACCAGCAAGCCGTTGGGCGTATCCACCGCTACAGCGACGTGAACGTAATCCTTGAAAACCACCTCGTTGCTGAGTGTGTCAATCGAAGCGTTGAACTTAGGGAACTGGCGCAGCGCTGCCGCCGCAACCTTGAGCAAGATGGCGGTCATGGTCAGCTTGCCGCCGCGCTTTTCGGCACGGGGGCCATACTTTTTGCGTAGCGCCTCCATCTCGGTCACATCGGCTTTGTCGAACTGCGTGACCATCGGGACGGTGCTCCAGGCTTGAGCCATGCTACGCACGGTAGCCCGGCGCACCCCGCTCATGGCCTCGCGGCGGGTAGAGCCAAACTTAGCGAAATCGGGCAGGGGCACAGTGGAAGTCGGAGCCTGGGCAGGCAAGGCGGGGGCGCGGGTTGGGCCACCCTCCTTGAACCGGCGCACGTCACCTTCAGAAATGCGGTAGGCCGGGCCAGAACCCATCACCTCGAGGAGATTCACGCCTAAGTCTCGAGCCAGCCGCCGCACCGAGGGGGCTGCCGGAACCAGCCTGTGACCATTGCTGGGCTGTGGGGCCGGGCCGGGCTTGGAACCGCTGGGGCCAGGGGCAGTGATGGATTGGGCTCCCTCGCCGACTCCCTTTTGGGGTAATGCCTGAGCACTGGGAAGCGGCTGCTCCGCCGGTTTCGCGGCACTGGGTTTATCTAAGGGTGGGGTCTGGGTAGGCGGCGCGGAAGGATTGCCCTGCCCGGTGGCATTCGCCTGGCCCGTGCTGGGCGCAGGAGCCGCAGCCCCACCTAAGGAAAGGACAGTCTGCCCGCTTTTTACCTCGTCACCGGGCTTGACCAACACTTTTTCTACCGTTCCACCCGAGGGTGCGGGGACTTCCATCACGGCTTTGTCGGTCTCGAGTTCTAGGAAGGGCTGCCCGGCCTCGAGGCTGTCGCCTTCCTTGACCAGCACGCCCACCACCACCGCCGAGGCCACGTTGTCGCCCAGGTCGGGAAGTTTCAGTTCTGTCGCCATTGATGCTCCTTTCAGTCGCGCTAAACGCCAAACGCTAGACGCAAAACGCTAATCTGTGATGCTTTTGATTCTAAGTCTCTTTGCGTTTTGCGTTTTGCGTACAGCGCCTAGCGCTTATGCGGATTCTCCCGCTCGGGGTTGATGCCGAGTTTTTTGATTGTCTCGGCGGCGATTTTGGCCTCTATTTTCCCGTCCTGGGCGAGCGCAGATAATGCTGTCGCGGTGACGAAGTTGCGATCCACCTCGAAGAAATCACGCAGGGCCTCTCTGGTCTCGCTGCGCCCGAAGCCGTCGGTGCCGAGGGCGTGGATGGGACGATCTAAGTGGCCGGAGAGCAGTTCGGGGAGGGCTTTCAGGTAGTCCGAGGAGGCGATAATCGGGCCGTCGGTGCCTTCCAGAGCCTGCGCGATAAAGGGTTTACGGGGTTGTTTGGCAGTGGGGTGCAGCCGGTTGTAGCGGGCGGCTTCGATGGCATCGAAGTAGAGTGCCTTGTAGCTGGTCACGCTCCAGACATCGGCGGCGATGCCGTAATCCTGGAGCATCTTGGCGGCCTCGATAACCTCATTTAGAATCGTGCCCGAACCCAGCAGTTGGACGCGCCCTTTGGGTTTTTTGAGCCCCGACTTAGAAAAGCGGTAGATGCCTTTGAGGATGCCCTGGCGCACCTCTTCACGCGGCTCCGGCATCGGTGGCTGGACGTAGTTCTCATTCATCAGGGTGAGGTAGTAAAAGAGGTCTTCGCCATTTTTGTACATCCGCTCGAGGCCGTCCTGCAAAATCACGGCTAGCTCGTAGGCAAAGGCCGGGTCATAGGCGGGCATATTTGGCACCGGCAGGGCCTGGACGTGGCTGTGCCCGTCCTCGTGCTGCAAACCCTCACCGTTAAGGGTAGTCCGACCCGCCGTACCGCCCAACAAAAAGCCCTTGGTACGCTGATCGGCGGCGGCCCAAATCAGGTCGCCTACCCGCTGGAGGCCAAACATCGAGTAGTAGATGTAAAAGGGAATGGTGGGGATGCCCCAGTGGGCATAGGCCGTCCCTGCGGCGATAAAGCTGGCGGTAGCCCCGGCTTCGTTGATCCCCTCCTGCAAAAGCTGCCCAGTAGCCGACTCCCGGTAGACAGTGATGGTTCCGGCATCTACTGGGGTGTAGAGCTGGCCTTTAGGGCTATAAATTCCAACTGAAGAAATCACCCCCTCCATGCCGAAGGTTCTCGCCTCGTCAGGAACAATGGGGACGATGTACTTGCCCACCTCGGGGTGGCGCACCAGCTTGGTCAGCATCCGCACGAAAGCCATGGTGGTCGAGATTTCCCGCTCACCGCTTCCAGCGTAAAACTCCTCGAAAAACCTGGCATCCGGGGTGTTGAGGTGCGGAAAATCCACCCGGCGCTCGGGAATCAGGCCGCCCAGCGCTTTGCGGCGCTCGAGCATATACTTCGTCTCGGGCGAATCGGCTCCTGGATGGTAAAACGGGGTCTTCTCAATTTCCTCGTCGGAAACGGGAATTCCCAGGAAGTCTCGAGCTTCCTTCAAGTCCTCGAGGTTCAATTTCTTCACTTGGTGCGCTACATTTTTAGCTTGTGCCGTCGGGCCCAGGCCATAGCCCTTGACAGTGCGGGCGATAATCGCGGTGGGGCTGCCCCGATGCTCGGTAGCGGCCTTGTAGGCGGCGTAGACCTTGCCCTTGTCGTGACCGCCGCGCGAGATGGTGAGGATTTCGAGCTGGTCGTCGCTATAGCCCTCAATCAGTTTCTGAAGCTCGGGGGTGTTGAAGAATTTCTCGCGCAACTCCTTAGCCCCGTAAGCCGCGTAGCGCTGTGATTCGCCGTCTACCAGGGTCTCGAAGCGCTCGATCAATACGCCCTCGGTGTCCTTGGCCAAAAGCTCGTCCCAGGCACTCCCCCAGACGATCTTGATGACATTCCAACCGTTGCCCCGGTAGATGCGCTCGAGCTCCTGGATCACCTTAGAGTTGCCGCGTACCGGCCCATCCAGACGCTGCAAGTTGGCGTTGATGACGAAAATCAGATTGTCGAGTTCCTCGGTGGCTGCAACCCGCAACCCACCCAGGGTTTCGACTTCATCCTGCTCGCCATCGCCCAGGAAGGCCCAAACTTTGGCGCTGCTCTTGGGCTTGAGCCCCCGGTCTTCCAGGTAGCGCATGAAGCGGGCCTGGTAGATGGCTTGCAGCGGGCCAAGACCCATCGAAACGGTAGGAAACTCCCAGTAGTCGGGCATCAGCCAGGGGTGCGGGTAGCTGGTGACTATGCGCCCCGGCCCCCCTGTGAGGTCGCGGCGGAACTTGCTCAGATCATTGGCACTAAAGCGCCCCTCGAGAAAGCTTCTCGCATATACACCGGGCGACATATGGCCCTGGTAAAACACCAGGTCGCGCTCTACACCGGCATCGCGGCCCCGGAAGAAATGGTTGAAGCCCATCTCCATCAGCTCGGCAATCGAGGCGTAGGTGGAGATATGCCCACCGATACCGTCGGCCTTTTTGTTGGCCTGCTGCACGATGGCGACGGTGTTCCAGCGTAAAATATTGGCGATGCGCTGCTCGAGCTCGAGGTTGCCCGGATACTCCGGTTGGTAGCCTACGGGGATGGTGTTGATGTAGGGCGATTGTAGCTTGTAGGGAAGCTGTACCCCGTGCAGGTAGGCGTAGCGCTCGAGCCCCTCCAGCAAGGCTACCGCCCGGTCGCGTCCGGCCGTGCGCAGGACGTACTCGAGGCTCTCGAGCCACTCCTTATTTTCCAAATCCTCCAGGCCAATCTGCTCCTCGGCAGATAGCTTGGCCCTGGCTTCTACGAGTTCCATATCTTGAATCATCGTCTCTCCTATTCACCTCTTTAGCCCTCGAGCGAGCGCTGTGGCTGCGTGTGGGCGTGCGCTCTCCCCAGGTTGCCTTTTTGTCGGTTTCTATTAAACCAGCTATTGGCGGTGACAAAGGTGTGCAGATAGGTTTTTTACAAAGCGTAAAAAACTTTTACCAAATGATAAAGAAGACGAGGTATAAACCCCGCCCTTACCGACGAATCTTCTTTTTCGGATTATGCGAACTGCAACGGCTTCCCGGTCTCGAGATAGCTCTTGAGCGAGGACAGGATGGGGATCCAAGCCTTGCCAAAGCCATCAGCCATCTCTTGGCTCGGCACCTGATCGTGAATGAAGGTGAGCTTAACGGTGTCCCCGATGGGCTCGAGGGTGAAACTCACCTTCGAAGCAGCGGCCTTGCCCGCCACGAAGGTCTAGGAAAGGCGCTTGGGCGGGTCGCACTCGAGCACCTCGCCGCTAAACCCCAGGGTCTCATCGTCACTCTTATACAAGTGAACCGGCGAGCCAACCCGCCAATCCGACTCCAGCCGGAAAGGGCCAGGGGTATGTTCGTCAAACCAAGTACTGCCGGGTGAACTCGCCCTTGGTCAGCGCCGCCCACAGCTTCTCGGGCGTGGTAACAATGTAGGTCGTGTATACGAACTCAGGCTTGCTCATTTCTCCTCCAGTGCCCGCTTAAGGGCGGCTATGGCCTCAAGCCGGTGCTGCTCGTACTTGCCGATCCAGCGCTCATAGATTTCGTGGATGGGGACGTTGCATGTCAAGGTCTAGGCGAAGCTGTGGGGGCTCGAGCGCCTGGGTACACCCATCGGCCCCTTCGATCTGCAAATCGCTGCCCAGGCCCTCAGCCTCGACCTCATCCTGGTCACGCACAACCTGCGCGAGTTCAGGCGGGTTCCAGATTTACAAATTGAGGACTGGCATCCTAAATAGAATTCGACTCGCAAGAAATGGATAGTTGTTGGCCCTAACCTAGCGAAGTGGTCACGGGAAGTCAGATGGCACGAAAGGTTAGTTCTGCACAATGTAAAGCTTGACCACCTTTGTTTACGCTCGAGACCTAAGGGTGGTTGAGCAAAGCCCAAACCCACGGGCCAAAGGGGCTACACTTTTGCACTTTATGACTCCAGCGTAGTTTGGCCAAAATTTGGCCCTTGGCCAGGTTAAGGCCTTCTTGCGGGGAACGAAAGTCTTTCGCTCAGCCGATGGGCCAGAGGATTTCAGTGCGGTATTCCGCCGAATTCTCCGTCTGGGTGGGGCCGGATAGGTATACCTCTCGGGGCGCACCCACTGCCTCGTGCCCGTGCTCTCTCATCCAGGCCACCAGGCTCCGGTAGGCTCGGCCCACTTCGGGATACGGCCCGATATGCAGCACGTAGGCCACCGGCCTACCCGGTAGCGTGTAGCTCACCAGCGGCGGCAGCGCGTTCACCGGCCCCTCGGTGGGAATGCCCACCTCGAGGCTCATTCCCTCACCGTACTCAGCATCGGGATAAAGCGTGTAGGGCAGCCCTGCTGGGCGTACCCCAAGGATGCCGAGGCAAGCGTATATATCCTTCAAGGCCGTGTCTACTTCTGACCCAATCGTCGCCATGTTCACCCGAATCCGCTTGCACAAGACGGGCTGTGCCGCCTCCTGACGAACTTTTACCGTGTACACCGGCTCAGTTTCCTGCTGAGTGAGGTGCTCGAGCGTCCCAATCACCTCCCGATACTGCGCGACCTGGGCCTCGAGCCGAGTTTTGTGCCGCTCCAGGCTGGCTTTTACCGCCTTTGGGTCTGGCAGGCTGAGCAGCTCACGGATTTCCTCGAGGGGCATCTCCAGCGACCGCAGTAGCCGGATGCGCTCGGCCTCGCCCGCCTGGGCCAAGCTGTAGTAGCGATAGCCTGAATCCTCGTCCACTAGCGCGGGTTTCAGCAGCCCCAACTCGTCGTAATGCCGCAGCATCCGCACGCTGAGGCGGGTGATTTGCGAGAAACGACCGATGGGAAGGAGGTTCTTCACCTCTCACCTGTAGGGCTGCCGTAGGATGGTTTTGAGCTTTTCCGGCGTGGTACGGCGGGGGTCGCTTAGATAAATCTCGTGGTGTTTTTCGTCGAGGCGACCGCCCTGTTTGCGGATGAACGCGTGCAGCTTCTGGATGGTGGGGCCTTCGGCAGCGTAGGGGCCGAGGTGGAGGATTTGGGCTGAAGGGCCTTCGGCGTAGACCTCGAGGCGCACCCGGTCTAAAGCGGGCAGGTTCTTTTTCCGCCGCACTTCTTCCCTTACCTTCTCGAGCCATTCTGGGGTGATGGCCTCGGGCTGGGCAATCATCATCGTCCACTTCCAGTCGCCCTTGCGCTCCGTGCTGAACTTGGTCATATCCTCCGCCCACCACAAGCCCTCGAGCGGCCCCACCTTGTACTCCAACCCCTGAGCTTTCTTGAGGGCGAACTTGAGCGCGTAAGAGAGGGCATACAGGGTTTCCACCGCTTCCTTGTAGGCCGATGAGGTGTTGGGATCGCCCTGACCGTCGGCCATCAGGAAGTTTATAGACGGCACTTCCACGATTTCAACTTCGTTTCTACGCGCCTTGTAGAGGTCTTTCTCGTTCAGCGTGGTCATCGGTTCACTCCTTTCAAACCCTAGGATGAACCCTGACACGGTGGTAAGGTCAAGGCTTTACAAGGCCAGCACCTTTGCCAGCTCGTACTTGCTACGGTTGATGTCCTTGCGCTTTTCTACCGCTTCGGCAAAGGGTGTATGAGCAATCTCGTCGTTGACTTGCCCAATGGCTATACCAATTTTCCCCGCCATAAGCGCGTCCACGCAGGCTGCTCCCAAGCGGCTCGCCAGCACCCGATCCATCGCCGTGGGGCTCCCGCCACGCTGGATGTGGCCCAACACTGTCACCTTGGGCTCTATCCCTGAGCAAGCCTTCACCGCATCGGCCAAACCTTGGGCCCCACCTTTGTAGCCACCCTCGGCCACCACCACAATCGAGGAGCGCTTGCCTTTGTCGTTGGACTGCCTAATCACGTCGGCGCAGATGGGGGCGGGGATAGGGTCTTCGGGCAACACAATTACTTCGGCCCCACCCGCAATACCCACCTCGAGCGCGATAAACCCGGCGTGGCGACCCATCACCTCGATGAAGAAGACCCTCGAGTGGCTCGCTGCGGTGTCACGGATGCGATCAATGGCATCCAGAGCGATGTTCACTGCCGTATCGAAACCGATGGTGTAGTCGCTGCCGTAGAGGTCGTTGTCAATCGTGCCTGGTGCTCCCACCACGGGGATACCGTGCTCTTCCATGAGCTTCAAAGCCCCTCGATAGCTACCGTCTCCACCAATACACACCACCCCTTCGACCCCGGCAGCCTTCAGGTTGGCTGCGGCCTTGGCCCGTCCCTCGAGCGTCAGGAACTCCTTGCTGCGGGCAGTGAGCAGGATGGTTCCACCGCGCTGCAAGGTGTTGGCTACATCTCGCGGCCCCATCGGGATCAGGTCTCCGGCAATCATGCCCTCGTAGCCGCTACGAATGCCGACGATCTCGAGCCCCTGGGCGGTTCCAGTCCGTACCACCGCCCGGATGGCTGCATTCATTCCGGGAGCATCGCCCCCACTGGTAAAAACTCCGATTCGCTTCATCAAGGAAAACCTCAGTCTAAGATCACGGGTCTTACGCCCAACGCTAAAAACTGAAGCCTAGTTTACTCATTCGTATCAAGTTTGTGTGCAAGCGCGTAAGCCTCGTTGCGCGAGACCCCGGCATCGGTCAGGGCTTTGACCAAATCTTTGCCAGAAAGCCCCTCGGCTTTGAAAGCTTCCAGCAGGTCTTCAGCTTTCGGCTTTTGACTTTCGGCTTTCGACACGCCTGGAGCCAGCACCAGCACGAATTCTCCGCGCGGCTCGGCGAAATACTCGAGGGCCCCTTCCAGGGTTCCCCGCCAGATTTCCTCGTGCAGCTTGGAGAGTTCACGCCCTACAGCCACAAAATGCTCAGGGCCATACACCTTGAGCAAATCCTTCAAGGTCTCCTGCAAACGGTGTGGGGCTTCGTATAGCACTACGGTTCGGCCTAGCGAAACTTGCTCGAGCCGCTCGCGGCGCTCGGAGGTTTTCTGCGGCAGAAAACCCTCAAAGGCGAATCGTGCAGTGGGCAGACCCGAAGCCACTAAAGCCGGGATTAGCGCGGTGGGGCCGGGTAAAACCTCCACCCGCCAATTTTCTCTAATCGCCAGGGCCACCAGCTCCGCGCCAGGGTCAGAGATGCCCGGTGTGCCCGCATCGGTGGCATAGGCCACATACTCGTAGCCCTCGAGCAAATCCTTGGCCCGCGAAACCGTGTGCTGGTCGAGCCGCACCATGGGGCGCGAGATGCCAAAGTGTTTAAGCAGAATTCCGGTGCGGCGGGTGTCTTCGCAGGCCACTACCTCGACTTCCTTGAGGACACGCAAGGCTCGCAAGGTGATGTCCTCGAGGTTGCCGATGGGGGTCGGAATCAAAACCAGATGCACGGTTCTAGTCTACGGCTAACGGGGCTTGACAGCTTTCGGGGTACTCAGTACACTTCTCGTTGCGCTGCCAGACTGGTAGCCGAGAAACTTGACAAAGAAAGATCAGCAGAAAACACTAAAAACACGCTACTCTTGGCGTTAATCAAGGGAGCCTGAAAAGGCAATCTCACCATATATGGAGAGTTTGATCCTGGCTCAGGGTGAACGCTGGCGGTATGCCTAAG
>JADEYI010001182.1_pt1 | contig 22262 bp, 22 predicted proteins | sample 8542331 | NCBI WGS metagenome assembly JADEYI01 (sample SAMN16510988, study PRJNA670497) | mine drainage metagenome | isolation source: biofilm near Copperflume 1 | place: Germany: Marsberg coppermine Kilianstollen | collected 2018-02
AGGTCGCCTCGGAGAACGCGAATCGAGACCCGAGAAAGACACCAGCCACCTAGAGGAGTTCTGGGCTCCACCGCCCGGGCTGACACCGCCGACGCCGCCCGGTGGATGCCGCCGTTCGACGCAGCCCTTCGACCCGGGGAAGATCTGCACGTCGGAGCGCGGTCCCGCTACCGTTGAGCCACCAGCAGAAAGGCGATCATCATGAGCTCGACGACAGAGCAGATCGAAGCCGCGGCTTCCGAGCTGACCCACGCCATGGCCCGACTGGTGCGGGCCTTCGATGCCGTGGGCGACGACCGCGAGGCCGCCGGTAGCGTTTCGGAGGGGTTGGTGGAGGCCATCGAGGGGCTGGCGAGCCGGTTGAGCGCAGCCAAGGGATTCAGCGCGTGATCGCACCTCACCTACCCAACCAGCTGGGCGGCTTTGAAGTTCCCGACGAACGGCTGAATCCCAATGGGGGAGCGGTGGCCATCGGCCACCCGTTCGGCTCGTCCGGCACCCGCTACGTCCTCGCCCTGGCCAAGGAGCTGCGCCTGCGCCAGGTCCGCTACGGCATTCTGGGCGTCTGCGTCGGCTCCGGCCGGGGCGTGGCCATGGTCCTGGAGAACCCGGGCGCCACCTGAAGAGTTGGGGCGTCGGAGCGGACCATGAGGCCTTGGGGCCGATGTGCACCCTTCGATCCCCCGTGATGGCGGTAGGCACGAGCGGCGAGGGCCACTCGTTGATCCCGTCGAGCGGTCCAACCCATGATTGGGTGGCCGGTGACTACCAAGGAGTCTTGGATGATCGGTTGGAGAACTGGAGGCGCTAGCCGGGGATCGAGGACTCACTCCCAGGAGGACAATTGTCAACGAGCAGATGCTGTTTCCGCCGTCACCTCACCGGCACCTCTGTCTGGTGTGCGGCATCGAGGCAGGGACGTGCCGTGGGATTCCGTATGACCTCGGGGTAGCTCTGGGTGTCGAAGGCGGCGACGAACTGGCGCACCGGCTTTGGCAGCTGGACCAGCAACCGTCCGGCGGGGCGGAAGTCTGGTGGCGCGACGGTGTCGATGAACAGCGAACAGCGACCGACATTCACCGAGCGGACCCGGGGATCCCCTCCCATCAGGGCGCCCAGGTAGAGGGCAACTGCACAGCGGCGATTGTCCATCGGGACTCCGGTCACTCCGGCCGCCCGCAGGGACTCCGCCACCTCGTCGGGACAGGTACCCAAACCGGCGAGAAGGGCCCGGGTCTGCGTCTTGAGCTGTCGGTGGTGGCTCATCGGATCCTCTCGTGAAGTTCCCAGATCATAGCGACCTCGATGGGCACCTCCCCGGCCGATGCCGGTCCGGCCCGCTACCAGGGTGGACGGGGACGCTCGACCCGGACATGCTCGAAATACGGGACGTAGCCTGATGAGAATGAGCGGGCCGTCCCAACTGCGCCTGCACCTGCTGGGCGGTCTCGACGTCGAGGGTATCCCGGGCTCGGCCCTGGGGAGCCGCAAGGCACGGACGTTGGTCAAGGTGCTTGCCCTCGCTCGTGGCTCGGCCGTGTCGCCGGACAGGGTCATCGATGCGCTGTGGCCAGAGGGCGAGCTGCCGGCCCGGCCCGCCGAGCAGGTCGGGGTGCTGGTCAGCCGCCTCCGCTCGGTCCTCGGCGCCGATCGGTTGCGCCGCCTCGACGGCGGATGGGCGTTGGACCTCGACTGGTTCGATGTCGCCGAGCTCGAGGCTCGCGTCGACGAGGCCGCGGCCCGAATGGCTGCAGCCAATCCGGTTGCCGCCCGCGCCGCGTCCCGGGCCGCGCTGGCGCTGGCGCGGGGATCGCTGCTGGCCGACGAGCCCGACCCGATCTGGGCCCAGGCGGAGTGCGCCGCCGCCGCTCGAACGGTGGCCCGGGCACGTCTGATCGGTGCCGAGGCGGCACTGGCCGCCGGCGACGGGGGCGACGCGGCCGCGCTCGCTGAGGCCGCACTCGACCATGACCCCTATGACGAGGCCGCCTTGCGGGTGCTCATGCGGTCCTACGCGGCCACGGGCCGCCCTGCGTCCGCTCTCGCCGCCTACGCCCGAGTCCGCGGGAAGCTCTCGGAGGATTTGGGCGTCGACCCGGGCCGCGAGACCGAGGAGCTGCATGCGGCGATCCTCCTCCGTGACACCGCCGCCATGGCCCCGGACCTCCTCCCGATGGCATCCGATCCGCCGGCGGAGCTCGTGGGCCGGGGGCTCCAGCTGGCCGCGCTCGACCGCCTGCTGGCCCGAGCGCGGGCGGGAGCGTCGGTGTTGGCGGCGGTCGAGGGCGAGGCCGGTATCGGGAAGACGGTCCTCGTCTCCCACTGGTCGAACCGGTTGCCCGGAGAAACGCTGGTGGTCACGGGTCGCTGCGACGAACTGGGACGTGATCTGCCTCTCCAACCGATTCTCGACGGGCTGGCGGCGCACCTGCGCACCGTCGAGCCATCGGACGTGGAAGGCATCCTGGGCGACGCCAAGCCGATCCTCGGCCCCCTGCTCGGCCGTTTCAGTACGGGCAGTGCCCAACCCGGGCCAACCACCGTGGTCGACCCGGTGGCCGGCCGCGCGCTCCTGTTTGCTGCCTTGCTCACGACGGTCGAGCGAGCCGCCGGCGATCGTGCGTCGGTCGTCGTCGTCGAGGACGTGCATCTGGCCGGTGAGACCACCATCGAGTGGCTTCGTTTCGCCGTCCGGCGCAGCACGCGGTTCCTGGTTGTCGCCACCCGGCGTCCCGAGGGGCCCAGCCTCGGAACCGAGGAGATCGTGCGACTGGGACCCCTCGACCTCACCTCGGTGGTCGACCTGTTCGGTCGACACCGGGCACCCGAGCTGCACGCCAGAAGCGGGGGTCATCCGCTCTTCCTCCACGAGCTGGCCAGTGCCACCTCGGCCGAATTGCCGACCAGCCTGCGTCAGGCAGTCTCCGCCCGGGTGGACGGTCTCGGAGAGGCGGCCCCGACCCTCCGCGCCGCAGCAATCCTCGGCACCGAAGTCGACGTCGACCTGTTGGCCGGTGTGCTTCACCTTCCGGTGGCGTCGCTGCTCGAACATCTCGAGGCCGGGTTGCGATCGCTCATCATCGAAGAGCGATCGGCGACGCTCGCCTTTCGGCACGAACTGGTCCGCGAGGCCCTGGCCGAGGACACCACCGCGGCGCGCCGTGCCTTCGCCCACCGCGAGGCGGCGCGGGTGTTGCACGGTCGCCCCGGTCACGATCCGATGGAGGTCGCTTGGCACGCACGGCTGGGCGGTGACGTGGCCACGGCCGTGGTTGCGCTGGTGGATGCGGCGGCCACGGCGGGGAGCCGCTTCGACCTGCGCCTGGCAGAGGAACTGCTGAGCGAAGCGATCTCGTTGCAGGACTCAGTGGAGGCGCGGGTGGCGCGAGCCCGGGTCCGGATCGCCCGCTTCGACCTCGACGGCGCCGAAGCCGACGCGTCCTGCGCGCTCGAGCTCGGCGGCGGACCGGCCTCGTTGGAGGTGGCCGGGTGGGCCGCGTACTACAAGCGGGACTACGAACTCGGCCTCCGGCGCGCCGAGGAGGCGGTTGAGCGCAGCGAGGATCCGGCCGTTCGGGCCAGCTGCCACACCCTGAGCGGCCGCATCCTCCACGCCAGCGGGCACCTGCCCGAGGCCGACCGGCGCCTGAGCGATGCCGTGGCCGGCGCTCCTTCCGACGTGCGAGGTGTGGCGCAGGTATTCCTCGGCGGACTGCGCATACACCAGGGCAGGATCGAGCGCGGTTGCGAACTGGTCGACCGGGCGCTGCTGGATCCCAGCCGGCTCGGGCATCCCTTCGCGCTGCACCACGGCTATCTCTTCCGGGCTCTGGGGCTCGGCATGCAGGGCCGGCCGGTGGAGGCGCTGGTGGCGGTGGAGGCGGGCCGGGCCCTGGCCATCGAGGCGGGGGAGCCTGGCACCCGGTTCGTGTCGGTGCAGGACAACCTGCGCTCCTGGGTGCTGCGCAATCTGGGCCTGCTCGAACAGGCTGACGAATGTACCCAGCGGGCGCTCGCCCTGGCCGGTGGCCAGCGGAGCTCGATGAGCGAGATGTACTTTGCCGGCCGATTGGACCTGATCGAGGGACTGCTCCTGGCCGGCGACACCGACGGGGTCGGCAAGGCGATCGAGGGGACGGCCGATCTGATGCAGTGGGACGGAGGGATGGCCTGGCACCATCATCAGCGGTTTCTGACCTTGTCGGCGCGGCACGCGCTGGCCGCCGAGGACCCTGATCGGGCCATCTCGTTGGCGTCCCGGGTGGTCGCAGACTGTGGCGAGCGGCGGACGTCGCGCTACTCCCTGTTGGCGCGGACGACCATGGCCCGGGCACGATTGGCAGCCGGCCGTCCGATCGACCACGACGAGCTCGACGGCGTGCTGGATGAGCTCGAGCGAAGCGCCGGGCTCGAGGCATGGCGAGTGACGGCCGAGCTGGCCGCAGTGACAGGAGTCGATCGCTGGTGGAGGGACGCGGAGCGCAGGGCGGGGGCGCTGGTGGCCCGCGCCGGCCAGCACCACGAGGCGCTGCGCCGGTACATGGCCGAGACATTCGCCTCGCTCGGGCGCTGAGCACGGAAACGGCGCCCCAACCTGGGTTCAGCCGGCCGACGGCAACCGGGCGCCTTGGACGTGGGACGAGGAGACGGCGGCCGCGGCCAGGAAGATCACGCGGCGGACAAGTGGCACCGGGTCGGCACCGAGAAGCTCGAGGGCCCGTCCGAAGACCGAGCGCCGGGCGTCGGGGTCGAGGGTCTCGACGAACCCGGCGGAATGGGGCATGCCCATCCGCCACGCCACCAGGTCGCCGGGTACGAGGTCGGGGAACTCGACGGCTCTGGGCTCCACTGCCAGGGGCCGCATCCCGCCGCGTTCGAGGACTGCGACCGTCCCCTCCACCGTGCCCCAGGCAGCCATGGCGGACTTGAGGGCCTCGTACCACGCCGGTCGCCGCCAGCCCAGCTCGGACAACGCCGTCTCGACGGCGACCTTGGCCGGGTGGTCGTCGTCGGCGGCGTAGGTCGATGCCACCAGATGCCCACCGATGCGCCCGGCCTCGCGGACGCCCGCCGCCGGATCGTCCAGATGGTTGAGCGAGAACGGTGCGAGCACGACGTCGAAAGCATCCCGCCCGAAGGGCAGGGCCAGGGCATTCCCCACCGCGGCGGGCGGCCGGTCGTGCCGGCCGCTGAGCAGCATCCCGAGGGCCAGATCGGCGCCGATCACGCGGGCCCCGATCGACAGGGCGGCTCGCGACCCTGCCCCGGTGCCGCTGCCCAGGTCCAAGACGAGTCGACCACCCAGCGGCACCGGGCTGAACTTCACCAGGAGACCGGCGAGCCGTTCGTACATCGGGGCCGGACCGGAGGCCCAGGCCGAGGCACCGGCGGAGTAGGCGGCGCCGAGCGAGGTCAAAGGAGGCGGGCCCCCTGGCGTGCCCGCTCGCACCACCAGTCCAGCTCGTCGTCGGGTCCGAGCGCCTTCTCCCAACCGAAGAGGACGAGCGTGCCCAGCAGGCAGAGGCCGAGCTGGCGTTCCCACCACCCGTCGGTCACCACGCCGTTGGCTTCGAGGGCCGCTCGCAGGGCACCGATCGCAACCTCCTTGTCGCACGGGAGCCGCGCCGCGTTGAGCGCCAGGTACCATCCGAGCTCGAAGCACACCGGGCCCTCGCCGCAGTAGGTCCAGTCGATCAGCGCCACGCGGCCCCCGTCATCGACCCCCAAGTTTCCGAGCTTCCAGTCACCGTGCAGGAACGTGAGCGGGGTGCTCGACACGGCGTCGACGAGCGCATTCGTGTCGGCCCGCACGTCGCGAACCAGCGAGCCCACGTCGGCCGGTACCCGGTAGAAGAAGCGCTCCCAGCCGGCGGCACTGATCTTGGGTACCGGATTGGGCCATCCCCGGCGGTGCTCAGCCTCGATGTCGGCGTCGCCGAAGGCGAGCCAGCGGTTGGCCAGCGGAAGCAACCCGACCGTGTCCTTCCATCCCCACATGCGGGCGGAGAGAGCGGCGAGACCATCCAGCAGCTGTCGATGGATGTCCACGGAGAGAGGGTCGCCTCCGGCGGGCACCAGGGCGTCACCGAGGTCGCGCATGAGGAGGGCGGCGCCCAACCCGTCCCTGCCCAGGCCACCGGCGGCGCTGATCATCCCGTGGCTGATCCGAGCAGGCAGAACGTCCATGAGCCCGGAGCGCCAGACCTCGAGTGGAACGCAGGTCGTCTCGTGGAAGAAGCGCATCGTCCAGTCGTCATCGATGTGGACGTGCTTCAGGACACATGACTCGCCGTCGATCGTCACCCGTTCGAGGCCGGCACCGGACTTCGAGTCGCTGTGCCGAAACGGCTGTCGGTCAGTGGCGCCTGCGAGCAGCTCATCGATGGAGGAGGCGACCGGGCGGGGGCTGATGTCCGGTGTCTGCATTTCAACCAGCATCGCTTCCCGCCTCCATCTCCGCCAACAGCGTCGCCGGCCACCGACCGCCGCACCACATGTCGTGTCGGGCGATGTGGCCGTCCGGGTCGAGCTCGAGGACGTGGATCTGGCGGGCGGCATGGGGCACCCCATCCTCCACCCAGCTCACACTGAGCTCGATGACCTCTCCGGCGGCAATGGAATGGCGGCGCAGTTCCTCCAGGGTGCCTGGATCGCGGAACCAGGCTCGGATCTGCCGGCGGATTGCCTCGTCGCCGCATACGGAGAAGCGCCAACCGGGCACGACGGCATCAAGGACCGCCCCACGTGCCCAAGGGCTCGGGCCGTCGTGCTCGCCCCGAATCCTGGCGAGGAAGTGATCGATGGCTGGACTGCTGGTCACGGTGGTCATGACTGGATGGTCGCACCCGGGACTTGCAACGGCCTTGCACCCGCCCGCAAGGTCGCTGCAGGGGCCAGGGGAGACGGTGGGCCCTGACAACCGATCCTCGGTCAACTGATCAAAGGAGAGCATGGGATGGCAATCGACGAAGACAGGCTCAACGACTTCATCGGACGGTTCGTATCCGACTTCGGGGCCGCCATACACGCGGCGACGGTGGTCATCGGCGACAAGCTCGGTCTCTTTGCCGCGCTGGCCGGAGAGGGCCGATAACCGGGTCTGACCTCGCTCAGGCGCTTGGGCTCGACACGAGGTTGGTGGAGGAGTGGCTCGCGGCCCAGTTCGTGAGCGGGTACGCGGAGTACGACCCGACGGACCGGACGTTCTGGCTCAGCGAGGAACAGGCGGCGGTGCTGGCGGACGATTCGACGCCAGCCTTTTTGGTGGGCGCCCAGACGATCACCGCGGCGCTGTGGAAGGACGAAGCCCGCATTCGGGACGCCTTCCGGTCCGGGAAAGGGGTCGGGTGGCACGAGCACGACCACGACCTGTTCCACGGGACCGAGAAGCTGTTCAAGCCCGGCTACCTGGGCAATCTGGTGTCGACCTGGATTCCGGCCCTCGACGGCGTCGAGGCCAAGCTGCGTTCCGGGGCGAAGGTGGCCGACATCGGCTGCGGGCACGGCTCCTCGACCATCCTGCTGGCCAACGAGTACCCGAACAGTGAGATCACCGGCTTCGACTACCACGCCGTGTCGATCGACGAAGCTCGCACACGTGCCGCCTGGGCGGGGATGGGCGACCGGGTGGACTTCGAGGTGGCCTCCGCTCAGGACTTTCCCGGAACGGGATACGACCTGGTGTGCATCTTCGACGCACTCCACGACATGGGCGACCCGATCGGCGCCGCGGCCCACATCCGCGCGTCGCTCGCCGATGACGGTACGTGGCTCCTCGTCGAGCCGATGGCGGTGGCCGGGCTCGAGAACAACGTGAATCCGGTGAGCAGGATCTTCTATGCCGGCTCGGTCGGCATCTGCACCCCGGCGGCACAGGCCCAGAGCGGCGGCTACGCGCTGGGCAACCAGGTGTCCGACTCGGCATGGAGCCAATTGTTGGGGCAGGTCGGCTTCAGCCGCTTTCGCCGGGCCTCCGAGAATCCGTTCAACCGCGTGTTCGAGGTGAGCCGATAGCCTCAATCCACACCTGATGGACATCTTTCCGAAGTTCAAATACGGTACGTATTGATTTTGAACCTGAGGACGAGGCCCGGTGGGCCCACGGGAGGGATATCGTGCCCAATCTCGAGCGCAAGTGGTGGACCCTCATCGCGGTGTGCACGGCCATCTTCATGCTGTTGCTGGACATCACGGTGGTCAACGTCGCCCTGCCGGACATCCAGCGGTCTCTCCACTCGTCGTTCAGCGACCTGCAATGGGTGATCGACGCCTATGCCCTGACCCTGGCCGCCTTCCTGCTCACCGCAGGTGTGGTCGGCGACATGTTCGGGCGCCGCGAGGTCTTCGCCATCGGCTTGGGCGTGTTCTCGCTGGCCTCTCTGGTCTGCGGGCTCTCGACCACTGCGTTGATGCTGAATCTGTCCCGAGCCGTTCAAGGTGTCGGCGGGGCCATCATGTTCGCCACCTCCCTGGCCCTCATCGCCCAGGCGTTCAGCGGAAAGGATCGGGGAACGGCTTTCGGGATCTTCGGCGCCGTAACCGGGGGCGCCGTCGCCATAGGCCCGCTCCTCGGTGGGGCCATCACCAGTGCCATCGGTTGGCGGTGGATCTTCTTCGTCAACGTCCCCATCGGAGTGGTGGCCATCTTCATCACCCTCACCCGGATTCAGGAGTCCCGCGATCCCACCTCAAAGCGGATCGACTGGATCGGATTCGTCACCTTCTCGGCATCGCTGTTCATGCTGGTCTTCGCCCTGGTGCGCGGCAACACGGCCGGCTGGGGAAGCTCGGAGATCGTGGGCCTGCTGATCGGTGCCGGTGCGCTCATGGTCGTCTTTCTGGTGGCCGAGGTACGCCAGACGTCTCCCATGCTGGATCTCTCGCTCTTCCGACGCCCAGCCATGATCGGCATCTCCGGTGCCGCCTTCACACTGTCCGCTTCGATCTTCGCCCTCTTCTTGTATCTCACCCTCTACGTTCAGGATGACCTCGGCTACGGCCCCTTCGCCGCCGGGCTCCGATTCCTCCCCATCACTCTGCTCTCGTTCCTGGTGGCACCTATCGCCGGCAAGCTCACCGTTCGCATCCACGCCCGATACATGCTCGGGACCGGCCTGTTGTTGGTGGCCGGGGGATGCCTGTGGATGGCCACCATCCACGCCGATTCGCAATGGACGGTGTTGCTGCCCGGGTTCATCGTGGCCGGCGCCGGCATCGGGATGGTCAACCCCGTGCTCGCCTCCTCCGCCGTCGCCGTGGTGCCGCCGGAGCACAGCGGCATGGCGTCAGGAATCAACTCGACGTTCCGGCAGGTCGGCATCGCAACGGGAATCGCCGGCCTGGGCGCCATCTTTCAGAGCGAGATCAAGACCAAGGTCACGGCGTCGCTGCTCAGCAGTCCCTCCGGAGCGGAAGTCGCCGCCCGGCACGGAGCCCAGCTGGGTCCGGCCTTGGCCACGGGCCAGGTGCAGAACGCCGTCACGTCACTGCCTCCGGGTCAGGCTCACGCGTTGACCTCCGCCTATCACGCCGGCTTCGCCAGCTCGCTCAACGAGATCCTGGTCATCGGCGCCGCCATTGCGCTGGCGGGCGCCCTCGGTTCCTTCATCCTCGTTCGGCAGCGGGATTTCGTGCCGAGCTATAGCCCGGCCGCAGAAGCAGGCCAGGGGGCGGCACAGCCGGCGCCGGCTGCGGCGTGACATGTCGGTCACCCCGGATGGCCCGGGTGATCCGGTCTCGACCCGTCTGCCACTGCCCGGGACCCGGTCGCCCGGTCGGCCCCGCGACGAGCGGGCCAGCCAGGCCATCACCGAAGCTGCGCTCCGTCAATTGGCCGACGTGGGTTACGCCAAGATCTCGATGGAGAGCGTCGCCAGCGAGGCCGGGGTGTCCAGGGCCACCGTCTACCGCCGTTACCGTGACAAGGCGGACTTGATCACCGCGGCCATTGCGGACCACGCCACGGAGGTGCCGACCGGCCCCTCGGATGACCCCAAGAGCGACCTTGCTCGCTTTCTCACCGACTTCGACGACCGCTTTGCCGGCAGCGGCATGGGGATGCTGGGCTCGCTGCTAGCCGCCCAAGATGATCCCCGTGCCCTGGAATTGCACCGCGAACGGGTCGTGGGTCCGAGGGCGGCCTACGCCCGGCGGCTCCTCGAGCAGGCGCAGGGGCACGGGGACCTGCGTCCTGACGCGGACCTTGACCTCGCCGTTCAGATGTTGGCCGGCTCCGTGTTCCACCGGAAGGTGGCCGGCATCCGGGGCCGGTCGGGCTGGGCCACCCGTGCCGTGGACGCCATCTGGAAGGGCATGGGTCGCTAGGAAACCGACCCCTATTCGATGTTGCCGGAGGCACAGCTCGGCGGCGTGCGGGCAGAACTTCCGCCGAGGATGTCGATTTGACCCGATCTCGTTCGACCCATGGGTGAGGGCGTGAAACCGATGAGAACGGCGGATCGTCGTCGTCTATCCAATACCTCACCCCCCGGCGCATGAAACGCAGTAACTGGCGGCATGCAGTGACATCGACCGCAAAGGAGAGACGTGACCACAACTCAGCATGTTGGAGCCGGCAAGGGCGCACGGCGCCGGCACCCGATCTTCGTCTACATCGTCGCCATCGTCGGCATCGGCTGGCTGGTGTTCGGTCTGGCCGGTGGTTCCTACCAGGGCAAACTCAGCAAGGTGCAGAAGAATGACGATGCCGCCTATCTGCCCGCGTCCGCAGAGTCGACCAAGGTCGACACCGCCTCCCAGCTCTTCCATCCGGTCTAGACCATCCCCGGGTTCATCGTCTACCAACGGGCGTCGGGTCTGACCCGGCGGACAAGTCCAAGATCGCCCACGACGAGCACGCGTTTCGTGCCCTGAACGGAGTGGCCACCAACCAGGTCGGCCCGCCACAGTTCAGTGCTGACGGCCGCACCGCCAACATCGAAGTCCCCCTGATCGCCAAGGTGGGCGACAAGCCGATCCAGGGCGACCAGCTGGTCAAGGTCGAAAAGAAGGTCATCGCTGTGGCCCGGTCCGGCCTACCCAGCGGTCTGGTGGTCCACAGTGCCGGGCCGGGCGGCCTGCTGGTGGCCTTCATCGACGTCTTCAGCGGATCGACGGCTCGCTCCTGTTGGCAGCCGCAGGGGTCGTCATCCTCATCCTGCTCATCGTCTACCGCAGCCCGATCCTGTGGTTCTTCCCGCTGTTCTGCGCGGTGCTCGCCCTGGGTTCGGCGGCGCTGATCATCTACCAGCTCGCCTTGCACAACGTGATCACGCTCAACGGTCAGAGTCAGGGCATCCTCTCGGTGCTGGTACTCGGTGCGGGCACTGACTACGCCCTCCTGCTCATCAGCCGGTACCGCGAGGAGCTGCACGCCCACGAATACCGAGTCGATGCCATGATCACCGCCTGGCGGGGGGCCGCTCCGGCCATCGCCGCCTCGGCCCTGACGGTCATCCTGGCCCTCCTATGCCTGACCTTCGGCGAGCTCAACTCCGACCGCAGCCTCGGGCCGGTGTGCGCCATCGGCATGCCTGCACGGTGGGGGTCATGCTCACCTTCCTCCCGCTCTTCCTGCTGGTGGGCCGCTGGATCTTTTGGCCCCGCATCCCGATGCTCGATCACCAGGTCGATATCGCCACCCACGGCTCATGGGGCCGGTTCGCCGCCGCCCTCGGCCGGAACGCCCGTCGCAGCTGGATCATCGCCACCGTGGGCCTCCTTGTGTGCGTAGCCGGCCTGACCCAGCTCAAGTCCGGCGGCCTCGGAATCTCGGACAGCTTCACCTCCACACCCGACGCCATCGTCGGGCAGAGGATCTTCGACGCCAACTTCAGCCAGGGGGCCGGCGCACCGGCGACCATCATTGCCAACGTCGGCTCCGCCAACGAGGTGATCAAGGCCGTCTCCCAGGTGCCGGGTGTGGCCACGTCCCCGGGCTCGGTCTGCGTCCAGGTCAACTATGCCAAGGTGGCCTCGGCCGCCAAGGCCGGCCTGGCCACCGTCACCCATGGCGAATGCCCACCGGTGTCCGTGCAGGTGCCCGGAGGCGGCGGGAGGGTCGCCATCGACGCCCAGCTCGTCGATCGTTACGACACCCAGCGCGCCATCGACACCGTCAAGGCCATCCGATCCGCCGTCCATCCCATCGCCGGTGCCGACGCCCTGGTGGGCGGGGCCACCGCCGTCAACTACGACACGTTGCAGGCATCGCGCCATGACCGCAACCTGATCATCCCCATCGTGTTGCTGGTGATCCTGGTGATTCTGGCCCTGGTGCTGCGGGCCATCGTGGCCCCCGTCCTGTTGATCCTCACCGTGGTGCTCTCCTTTTCGGCGTCGCTGGGCGTTTCGGCCCTGGTGTTCAACCACCTGTTCCACTTCAAGAACGCCGATCCGGGGTTCCCACTGTTCGCCTTCATCTTCCTGGTGGCCCTGGGTATCGACTACAACATCTTCCTCATGACCCGGGTCCGGGAGGAGACCCTCCGCTACGGCACCCACGAGGGCGTGAAGCGAGGGCTGGCCGTCACCGGTGGCGTCATCACCTCGGCCGGCGTTGTGCTGGCCTCCACCTTCGCCGTGCTCGGGGTACTGCCCCTGGTGTTCCTCAGCGAGCTCGGTTTGCCGTCGCCTTCGGCATCCTCCTGGACACGATCGTGGTGCGCTCCATTCTGGTGCCGGCCCTGTGCTTCGACATCGGCAGGACGATCTGGTGGCCGTCGTGGCTGGCCCGGAGCGGTAAGGAGGATGGAGGCCGAACCGTGCCATCCGAGGCCGACGTAGATCTCGGAGACATGGTCGCCACCCCGCAACGGTGACGGGGCGGGCGCAGTTCTCGGTTCAGCGCAGCGCCAGGGCCATGGCCAGCCCGAAGGGGAGGAGCGTCCATCCCCAGCGAGCGGCGGCGTTGACCACCGCCGAGCGGTATCCGTAGAGGACGGCTAGTTGCACCGGGTTGAAGGCTGGGGCGCCAAAGGCGGACAGGACGCTCACCACGGCGACCGAGGTGGATCGGGTGGCGATGGCGAGGGGAAGGAGGAATCCCGCCCGCACGGTCGAGAGCAGCATCCATCGCCGGATTCCCTGTGGGGAGTGTCCGGCCTCGAGGTTGTGGGGATGGAGCACCGACCCGGTGAACAGGGCAGCCCCCACGAAGGCCAGCACCGGAGCGGACACGATCAGCACCCAACGCGAGGCGGCGGGTGCCGGTCCCACGAGGTGGAGGAGGCCGCCCACCACCAGGGCCAGGAGTGCTGACTGATCGACCCAGTTGGTGGAACGCCGCTGAGGGTGGGGCGCGTCGCGTCGCATGAGATGGATGACGACGGCATTGGGGACGGCGTAGAGAGCATTGGAGATGGCGGCGACGGCACTCGCCGAGGTTCCGGCGACGGCGCCAGCGATCGGCAGCACCCAGAAGGCCCCGTTGGGGTAGGCCGCCCAGGTGTCGAGGGCGGCTTGACCGGCAGGAGCTCGGCCCCGCGTCGTCAGCGAGACGATCAGCACGACCACCGCCACCGCGGTGATGGCGACCGGCGCCAACGCCTGCAGAGGATTGGCGAGCCGCCATGTCGAGACCAGACCCAGCAGGGCCGACGTGGCCAGCAGCTGGATCCGCAGGTAGATGGGCCAATCCCGCCTGATCCGCGGGCCGCCCCGGTCGGCCGCCAGGCCCATGGCCGCGCCGGCCGCGTAGGCGGCGAACGTGTAGACCAGGGGCGCCAGCATCAGGGCACGATAACGGACCACCACCTCGGCGAAGGGAGCGTCGGCAGGGTCGCCGGTGCGATGTCCTGCCCGAGGGTTCCGCCGTCCTGAAGAACCACCGAGAACCGGTCAGGCCCGAAGGCTCAGGCGACTGGTTCGGGACGGCGGGACGGTGCCCGTGGGCTCAGATCGAATTCGGGTCGCGGCGCGGTGCTGATCGACTGTGCCTCACGGCACGGCCACGATGGCCGCATGCATCTCGTCCTCGAACTCGGCCCAGCGGTTGCCACCGCGTTCCTTGGCTACGTACATAGCCAGGTCGGCATTGCACAGAAGCTCGTCACTGTTGGTGCCGGGACCACCGAACGTGAGGCCGATGCTCACTGTGGCCCGCACCGCTTCGGCGCCGACGGTCAAGGGCCGGCGAACGGCCGTCATGATTCGCTCGGCCACCTCGATGGCATCGTGATGGTTGGAGATCTCCTCGAGGAGGATTCCGAACTCGTCGCCCCCGAGACGCGCCGCAGTGTCACCGGTGCGCAGACATCCCTTGAGTATATCGGCCACGGTCTGAAGCAGCGCGTCACCGGCGGAGTGCCCGAGGCTGTCGTTGACGATCTTGAGATTGTCCAGGTCCAGGAACAGGACGCCGAGTCGACCCCGGCTCCGCTCGAGCCGATCCACCGCGTGCCGAAGGCGATCCTGGAAGAGCGCCCGATTGCCGAGGCCGGTGAGTGAATCGTGGAAGGCCTGAAAGGAGAGACGCTCTTCGAGCTGCGTCCGGTCGGTGATGTCCCGAAAACTCCACACCCTTCCGACGATCGTGCCGTCGGCACACTGGGGTTTCGAGACGCGTTCGAACACCCGACCGTCCTTGAAGACGAGCACGTCACCGGTCTCACCTTCGAGGCCTTTGTAGTAGTGCTCCACCTTGGCCATGAACTCTTCCGGTGAGGCTAGCTGGTCGCGGACGTATTCCGTCACGGCCCGGCCATCCCTGTTCGTGAGGAGCGACTCGGGTACCCGCCACATCTCGGTGAGGCGTTGGTTGAAGCTGACCATCAGGCCGTCGTTGTCGACCACCAGAATCCCGTCGGCCGTGGCGTCGAGGGTCGCCTTCTGGAGCGAGAGGGCCTTTCGGACCTCCAAATCGGCCAACTGCCTGTCGGTGATGTCATGACCGGTGACGACATACCCTCCGACCGTCGGGTCATCGATCAGATTCACGAACGCCAGCTCGAACGGGAGCATGCCAATGTTCCCGTGTCGGATCAATGACAGCGAGACGGTCACCGGGCCCGCCACCGTTGCTCCCCGTGAGGCCCGCTCGAAAGCACCCTGGAGTGCGGAACGATCGGCCTCAGGAACCAGATTGGCCAGAGGCAGACCCTCCAGGAGTTCGGGATCGTGTCCAAGCACGCGGGTCACCGCCCCGGAGACGGACTCGATGCAGCCGTCCGGCGATACCAGCATGGTGACCGCGGCCGAGTTGTGCACGAGCGATCGCAGGCGGGCGTCATCATGGTCGTGCACGATTTCGAATCGTCGTCGCTGGGTGAGATCCCGGAGAGACAGCACGATGGCACCGTCCTGCACCCAACGTACCGGGGCGCCGACCAACTCCATGAGCCGCCAGCCTGTCACGGTGCGCAACCGAATCTCGATGGGCGCACCGACATCCTTTCCCTGAACGCTGGCCAGCGACCGGAGGGCGAACTCCAAATCGTCTGGATGGACGAGGTCGAGGCCCGACAAGCCGACCGCGTCTGGAATCGATCGGCCCAACAGCGACTCGGCGGTCCGGTTGGCCCATTGCAGGCACCCTTCCGCGTCGATGACGATCACCGCATCGGGGAGCTCGCCCAGCAGTCTGGCCAGGACTCGCTCATCGGCCGACGGCGGCGGGCCGGTCTCCTCGATGCCACCTGGGTACATGCTGTTGTTCATCGACCGGATTCCCAATCGACTTGAGGCGCCAGAGCGGTGCGGTGACGACCACTTCTCCGTGGAGTCATCCACCAGGTGGACCGCAGTACCGCCGGCCTGACCAGCCCGGGCTCGATGTCCGCACCACCGAGCCGATGAAGGTCCCGGCCCCAAGCTCGGGTCAGGGGAGGGCGGCCCCGAGGAGGCGTCGACAGGGCAGCGGAATGGCGGCCGCCGCCGTCGGCGGGCTCACCGTACGACGAAGTCGGCTAGGTCCGGTTCTTTGGTCCAGCTCCAGTAGTCGACGAGGCGCCAGGGGCTGAGTATGTGGATCTCCCCGTGTGCGTTCTTGAAGAACGAGTGCTTGACCGACGGCTGGGACCACACGAGCTTCTTGATCTCGCGCTGCGACCGGTCGTGCCATTCTTCGTACTTGGCTTGACGGGGCTCCATCGAGCGGTGGCCGCCGACGACGAGCTCATCCAGGCATTGGGCGATGTAGCGCATCTGGCACTCGGAGTGGAAGATGAGGCTTCCTCCGTGAGCCAGGTTCGTGCCGGGTCCGTACATGCAGAACAGGTTGGGGAACCCGGGCACCGTGATGCCCAGGTAGGCGGCCGGACGTTCGCCCCACATCGAGCGGAGGTCAACTCCATCGCGCCCGGTGATCTCCATCGGCCACAGCACCCGGTTGGCGTGGAAGCCCGTGGCATACACGATCACGTCGGCCGGGTGCCGCTCGCCGTCCACGGTGACGATCGCATCGGTCTCAATGTGGTCGATGGCGGTGCGGACCAGGTCGACATTGTCGCGAGTCAGCATGCGCAGCCAACTGCCGTTGTCCTGGAGCGTTCGCTTGCCGGTGGCGGGATAGTCAGGGATGACCTTGGCGATGAGGTCGGGATCGTCGCCCACCTGGCTGACGATCCAATCGGTGAACATCTGGCGGGTGAGCTCGTTCAACTCGCTGACCGCCCGTTGCTGGTCGGGGTAGTCAGGATCGACCCTGGCCGCCGCCAGCCCCTTGTCGCACCCGGGCCAGAGGATCAGGAACCGGTACCAGCGCCCGTAGAACGGCAGGTGCCGAAGCGCCCATTGCACGCCGGGTCCCACCGCGGCGTGGTAGTTCGGGTTCGGGAACATCCACTGTGCCGTCCGTTGGAAGACGGTCAGGTGTTCCACGTCGCCTGCGATGGTCGGAGCGATCTGGAATCCGCTGGCCCCGGCGCCGATCATGGCCACCCGCTTGCCGGTGAGATCCACGGCGTGATCCCAACGCGCCGAATGGAAGGCCGGCCCGGCGAACGTTCCGGCGCCGGGGATCTCAGGGATGTGCGGACGATTCAACTGACCGACTGCCGAGATCACCGCCCGGGCCACCAGCGTCTCCTGACCACCGCCCTTGGTCCGGACCCGGACTGACCAGGTGGCAGTGCCTTCGTCCCAGGCGGCCCCGACGACCTCGGTCTCCCAGCGCACATGCCGCTCGATGCCATGCTTGGTCATCACCGATTCGAAGTAGGCCTGGAGCTCAGGCTGCCGGGCGAAGTACTCGGTCCACCCGTCGCTCGGTTCGAAGCTGTAGCAGTAGAAGTGGTTGCCGACGTCGACACGCGCCCCGGGGTACGAATTCTCCCACCACGTGCCACCGACCCCTGCGTTCTTCTCGACGATGGTGAAGGGGATGCCGGCCTCCTTCAACCGGACGCCGGCCAGCAACCCCGATTGTCCGCAGCCGATGACCACCACCGGGAACGCTTCTCGGGCAGCCTCGTCGCCCGGCGCACCGAGTCGCCGGGCGTCGGACCCGTCGAGCCCCATCTCCTCCATGAGCATGGGCACGTACTCGGCCGGCACATCCTCGCAGACGAGCCAGGCCATCATCTCGTGCAGCAATTCGGCGGATATGGGTTCGGGCTCTGGGCAGCCGCCGTCCCGATAGTGGCGGATGGTCTCCAGGGCCATGCCGCGTGCTTCCTCTTTGTCCTCCTCGGTCATGTACCCCTGCACTTCATTGAGGAAGAGCCCGGCTGGCTTGAGCCGGCCGCGGATCAGCTCGGGATCGCCAGACATGTGGACCAGCGAGAGCATCAGGGTCGGGATGCTGACGTCGAGAAGTGCGCCGGCGATCTGCTCGTCGGACGTGTCGAACGGCTCGCCCGCGTGCGGGTTGCGCATGTCCCGGTCCCTTCTCGCGGGGGAGGCCTCGGCCGCGAGGAGTGTCATGGTACACAACATCGGGTTGGCAGCAACGTTGCCGCCCCTGGGGAGTCACGGCTCCTTCCGCTTAGTGGAACGGCCTTCTCAACTGACGGGCAAGATGGCGACGTCGTTCCTCGCGCTCGGACCGTAGCCTGGAGGCTCCCGGCCTCGAGGTTCGACAGGTCCGCAATCCTCATCCCACATCGGGCGCACTGCTACACCTATCCGGAGGCGAGGGACGACCGTGTCTCAGAGTTCGATGTGTCCCGGCTGCAACTTCAATCTTGTTCCCAGTCTGCAGCGGGCTCAGGTTATGAGCAGGCGAAGGCCAAGGTCCGCCACTTCGAGATCGAGGAGGTCGCCGTTGCGTTCGGCCCACCGACCGGATGCGAGGTCATCACGGAGGCTGCGCACTGCCCTCTGTTCGACGTCCGGCCCGATTGTGGCCCACACCGATATTCCGCGACGAACGTTCTCGTCCAGGTATGCCTCAGGCCGGCGCCAGTACGCCTCGAAGAAGCCGTCAACGCAGTCCCACGGAATGAGCACCGGCTCAACTCGAGCTCCGATCGCGCTGGCCAGCTCGGTAGCGAGGCCGATGCGGGAGGCAGCAACCTCGGGCAGGTAGTCACGAGTCAACCAGAACCGGCGGCGCCAGGCCAGGTCACTGGTGTCGCAGGTGAACACCACGACGCGGCGAGCCACGCGTTGCATCTCGCGCATACCGGCGATCGGGTCCAGCCAGTGATGAACAGTGGCAAAAGCCATCGCCGCGTCGAAGCGGTTGTCATCGAACGGGAGGCTCTCCGCGGTGGCAGCGACGCACTGCGCACCGCTCGCAGGACGCTGCGCACGCATGACCGTTGATGGCTCCACCGCGGTGACGTCACGGTCGGGGGGCTCGTAGCTGCCGGTGCCAGCCCCAACATTCAGCACAGTCCGTGCGCCGCCTAGTGCTGCCCAGACCTGCACCGCGATCCGCGGCTCGGTGCGCCGCGTCGCGGTGTAGTTGGCCCCGAGGGTGTCATACAACTGCGCGCTGGACATGGCACCTCCGTGGCTGGCCGTCACCACCCTAAGCGGAAGGCGTGATGTGCTCCCAGGCGTCGAAGTAGCGCGCCGGGGAGTTGGCGATCAGCACCTTACGCAGGTCTCCTGGAAGTGTGTGCACCGCCCCACCGGGCACTCGCGAGTTGCTCACACCATCAACCTTCGGGAAGAGCGGCAAAATCACGCTTGGTCTGCCGATACCAACCCATACCTTTCAGGGGGTTCTTCCATCGGCCCTTCATCTCCTTCAAGGCACCTTCGTGCGTCGTGTCACCGCTGGCGACCATCTCTTTGAGATGTCGATCTTGCGCCTTGATGACCTCGTCCGCTGTCGTGCCCTGGTGCGCAGAATCGCACGGGCCACCAAGTTGCTCACACGTCATAGTCTTCATGATCCTTGTTTCCCTTCGCTCTGTCTGACTGTCAACTGCAAGGCCCACGGAGTCCGCGCACATCAACCTCTCGACTTCCCCCGCACACGGACGATGTCCATGGTCGCCAGGACATCTGGGTCGGCGATCAACTCGACCTCGTGCACCAAACCCGACTCGAGATGGAATACAAATGCCACTTTGGTCGACCCGGCTTGGATCCAAGCGGCACCCAACTCACCATCGATGGTTACCGGCGCCGCCCCCCGGGTGCCATTGAAGCGAGCAGCCACCGCGGCTGCCCCCTCATATGCGGATTCCGAGCCCATCGTTTGCCCGACCAGGTCGGCACGCATGACGGCGTCGGGCGCGAGCAGCGACAACAGGGTGGCAAGCTCCCCACCGCGGGCCGCAACTAGGAACGCATCGACGACCCGCTGGCTCTCGGCGCGCGCTGCCTGCGACGCCACCGGCTCCGGCACGCCCTGCACCTTGCGCCGCGCCCGGCTCGCCAACTGGCGTACAGCGGTACTCGAGCGCCCCATGACAGCGCTGACCTCGTCGAACGGATAACCGAAGACGTCGTGCAGCACGAACGCAACCCGCTCGGCTGGTGCCAGGGCGTCGAGCACGACCTGCATCGCGTCCCCCGTCTTCTCGGCGAGCAACGCGTCGGCCTCAGGGTCAAGCGGAGCATGGTCGTCGGGCATCTCGGTTTCGATCACCGTCCTGGTACGCCGCTTGCGTAGCTGGTCAAGACAAAGCCGCGTAACGACGGTGGTGAGCCAGGCGGGGGGGTTATCGATAGCGTCGGTGCGGGTGAGCCGAAGCCAGGCTTCCTGCAGGACGTCGTCCGCATCGGCCTCCGACCCGAGTATCCGGATGGCGATCGCGGTCAACCTGGGCCGCTCGGCGTCGAATTCTGTCACTTCCATCGTGGTCACACCATATTGACGCAGGGCACGCCCGGAATGTGACTGCCACGCTTAACACGGGGAACATCCCTGGTCGCGGAACAACACACTCGCACGACTTGGGCCGAAGGGGTAACCCGATGTCCCGGCATTCCACCCTCGCGAGACGCCGCCGTCCCGAGGGTAGGGGCAGTCACCCGTCCGCTGAACATATTGGTCGCAAGGGTCGCTCAGTCCCAAGAACCTGAGGATTTTCCTTCCTGTGCCGCTCCGGGCCTGCGCCTTGATCCACCGCCTTCATTTCGCCACCGCTCGGAGGTCGTCAGGTGTGACGGCAGAGTCAGCGCATCGTCCCTGGTAGACACCCATTTAGGCCGAGTCAGGCCAGCTACGATTGAGGAGTGATTAGCGACCAGGTGGCGATGATCCGAGCTGCCGGTCTGGTCACCAGCCGCTACCAGACCTGGAAGCCAGCGCAAGGCGTGCCGATCCGCAGCACTGTCGGAGCGCCGAAGTTCTGGGACGGAGAGCCACTCGTCGTCGTCCCGCAGATTGCTCCGTTTGGGATCTTCGGCAGGCACCTGCCAACCGACGAGGCGCGCCGCCTCTACCTCGCCCGCCTCGATCGACACGGCCTCGAGATCCTGGCGGCGCTCGCCGCCATCGCCCGATCTCACCCGAGCCAGCCGCTCGTCGTGCTGTGCTTCGAGAACGTCAACGGCGGCCAGACGTGCCATCGCCGCTGGTTCGCCGAGTGGATGCAGGACCGCCACGGCGTCGAGGTCCCCGAGCTGCCGGCACCGACTCACGACGACCAGCCACAGCTGCCGCTCTGAGCGCACAACCGGCCGTTCGGGGGCACACATCAACCGTGTCCTAGAACAACGTGGCAATGGATCCTCCCCCGAGGAGCGATCCTCAATAGTTGATTCGGTAGTGGAGGTGGGCGACTCCGCTGCGGGATCGCCGCTCACTGAGAAGTTCGAGGTCGAGGCGGGTGCGCAGCGGTAGGGCGTGCTTGCCACCACCCAGCACGACAGGCCAGAAGAACAGGTGGCATTCGTCCACCACCCCCGCCTCAATCGCTTGAGCTGCGAGATCTGCTCCACCCACCGTGAGATCGTGGTCTGTCCTGGCCTTCAGGTGCCGAATCGACTCAGCCTCGAATTCCTGGGTAAGCGGTCCTACCGCTTGACACCGATGTCAGGGTCTTCGAAAACACAACCTTGTCAGCCGCTCGCCAGAGGTTGGTGAAATCCACGATCCAGTGCGGCTGGTCAGCAACGGGTGCGGTCTCCCAGTAGACCATCGTCTGATACATCCGGCGGCCGTACAGATAGGTACCCACCGGGCGCTCCAGCTCGTTGATGAAGCTGAAATACTCCTCATCGGGGTTGCCGAAATCAAAGCCCCCGTCAGGGTCCTCGGTGTAACCGTCGAGTGACATGTTGGCTATATAGATGAGCTTGGCCAAGGCGACTCCTCCGACCAGGATCCGGCTCACGATAGTTGGTGCGGGCCACAGCCGGAACTGCCCCAGCGATCTGGCGATCTGGGGGAGTGTCCCCCCGTCGGCTTGCAGGACCCTGGCGACCCGGAGCTATGCGCACTCACCCGACGATTGAGGCGAACACGAGGGCAAGCAGCAGCATGGCAGAGCCTGAACCACCCTTGTGGGCCCGCCTCTGACTGCCGCCAAGTCGCATCCATACTCATCGACGGGGTGCTCCTGGCCCTTTAGATGCAGATGGACGATGAAATCGTGGGTATCTCCGAGTCGCCTGGATCGGGGTCAGGGCATATCCGGTGTTCGTGGGCAGGCGGCACCCTTGCCGCGGTTCGAGCATCTTCGATTCACTACGTTCTTTGTATGGCGGAGCCTGAGTTCGACCCCTTTAGCCCGGCGGGAACCGTCGATCGATTCGGGGACCTCTCTCGGGGTCTGAGTCGTCGCCGTCAGCCGAAATCATCGGCTCTAGCAATCCTCGGCGCTCGATCACGAATATTGGGCTGCGGACCACTCCCTAGACGAAGGTCGGCCTAGGTGGCTGGTGTCTTTCTCGGGTCTCGATTCGCGTTCTCCGAGGCGACC
>JADEYI010001183.1_pt1 | contig 22206 bp, 12 predicted proteins | sample 8542331 | NCBI WGS metagenome assembly JADEYI01 (sample SAMN16510988, study PRJNA670497) | mine drainage metagenome | isolation source: biofilm near Copperflume 1 | place: Germany: Marsberg coppermine Kilianstollen | collected 2018-02
GGTGATAAGATGAGTGAGGTTTGCTTTCAATAGGGGTTATCATTATCCCCTCTTGGTCAAGATGATGCGGCGCAGATTACTAGCCAGGACGCCTAAGCCGAGCCAGTGTTCCATTCCATCGGGCCTGTCTGTGTTAGATAGACGCAACATCCCAGCCAAAATCCGTTTGAGGCTCACAATACGCCTCTCAATGCCCGCACGCCAGTGATAGTTCCGCCTCCATTGGCGCGACTGCTGTAGGGTCGGTCGTTTAGTGGTGACCTTCCCCATCTCTCGGACGGCTACCAGTTTCTCTCCCTTTGCAGTGAGCACGACCTCCATGTCCGCCGAGTAAACCTCGCGATCCTCTGCCACCAGGTACGATTCACGGCCAAAGATCTGCGGATGGCTGACCGCTTCCAACGCCTGTCTGTGCTCGTTAGGCTGCTCCAGGATATTGTAGGGCATCTTGATACCACCATCCATCTCATCGAGGATGATGTGTCGCCCAAACTCCACCTTGGCTCCTCCCCTATGGCGCGAAATGGGGGCGCGTGTGTGGCTCGAAGGGGCTGAGCCTCTTCTCATCAGAGGCTACCTTCTTGCCAGAGAGTACGCGCGTGCGTGTTTGAGCTGTGGCGCGCTTAACCAGGGGAGCGCCTGCTCGGCTTTGATGCACAATCGCTGCGCCTCGGCATGTTCGCCCAGCATCATGATCACCCGCTCAGCTTACCGCGCCATCTGTTCTATGGTCAGATGTTGACAGGTCTACAAGCGTGAAGTCGAGATAATTTGTTCCTAAAGATTGCCTCTGTCCTGGAAGCAAGGGATGAATCTCCTGACAACGTTAGAATTGGCTTTGGCCGACACCCTTTTTTGCGCCGTTAGATTAACTGAATAGTGACATTACGTGTTATAATGCTAACGAAAAGCATTCCGCTTGTGCATCAGATTAATAATTGGTTGAAGCTGTCCGATTATTAAACAGAGATTAGAACTGCGAATTTAGAGTTCATTAGTGCTTCAAATTCGGTACTGAGATGGCTAGATAGGCAGCATATGGTCAAAGATGACTTTTGGTCAGAGCCAATAGACGATTTTGGCAATGGAGAGGCTTTGGCTAATCAAAAAAATACATCTATTGTTAATTATAAGGCTGATGCTGCTCAGTCTCCTCAGATCCCTACGAAAGAGGATAAGGTTTCTGCATTACTGTCATCAGTAATTCCGAAAACTTCTCTTTCCGGGCCTATCATATACGAGGATATTTGGGGAGATGATGTTGAGGAACCCAGCGTTATAGAAACATCCTTCTCTCCAGATCAAACGTTAAATGCTGATATTGAGCCGATCAAAGAATGGACTGCCGATGAGGAACTATTGAGTGAACAAACTCATGAAACACTTGCGCTATTGGAGAACAGCAATGAAATTCCAGCTTCACCTATAACATCCTCATTTGCAGCATATGAAAATGCAACCGATTTTCTTACAAAGTTTGACGATTTTGACACATTATCGTCATTTGACAATGTGCTCGATCAAGATCTCCTCATGGGTGATCTTGAACTCTTAGATATTGATGCCGCGCTAGCCGAGTTAAACGAAGAAGAATTGCCTTTTTCACAAGCTGAGAAACAGGCCAGAGGAGTTATAATTGGGCAGGGAAATGTCTCCAGATGGATGGGAAGTTATGGTCTCTTTTATATCAATTGGGAGTATGGAGCAGAAGCTGAACAAGAAGCCCTCAAACGTTTGGGATACGCTGAAATCGAAATTAGCGAGTCTACTCGTGCATTTGTTATTCAGGCTGCCCGCGCTGCTAGGTTGCCACGCCGTCAAGAACGAGAACTGACTACTAAGTTAGATCATGCTCGCTTACTTCTGGCACAGTTACCCATAAGCCATGATTCTGAAAATGACCCTTATGGAGAGAAGAGAACGGTGCTCAAGGCAGAAATTGCCGATTTGGAACAGACGCTGGTCTACAGAATGCAATGGGTGGCGATAAAGAAAGCAGTCCAATATGTGGGTAGAGGTATTGACTTGGATGACCTTATCCAGTACGGTATGCTAGGGGTGATAGCAGGTGTTAAACATTATGATGTGAACAAAAATGCTCGATTGTTGGTTGCAACCAATTGGTGGGTTTTCCAGTCCCTTAATCGAGCGGTTGTTGAAAATGTGCGCCTGATACGTGTACCGGTTTATATTGCTGAAACACTTGCGAATATAAAGAAGCAGCACACTGCGTTACAAATATCTCTAGGGCGTCTCCCCAAAATTAAAGAGCTTGCCGATGTGCTACAGGTACCAATTGAACGTTTAAAAGAACTCTTACGTCTGAATGAAAGACACCTGTCTTGGGAATGGTGTAAGCTTGCTGAAGACGCTCGAAAGGGATATTCTTTTCAGCTGCTTGAGAACACTACTGCAGTAAGCGACGAAATTTTCGATGATGAAATAGATAAAATTGACTGGGAGCAAGATATCGAGATTATGTTAGAATTGTTGAGTACAAGAGAAAAGCAAGTTATCACGCTCCGTTTTGGACTTCCTGATGATGAGTTTCGAACTCTTGAAGAAGTGGGTAAAGTTATACATACCACACGAGAGCGTGTTCGACAGATCGAAGAGAGGGCTATTAAGAAAATCAAAAGCGCTTACTTACCAAAGAAGATTATCATTGCCCAAAGCTTTCCTCAAAAAAATGAAGAAAATAATTTAAAAACTACATCAGAGCATGAACCTAAGCAAAAGAAAACTTCTAGGGGTAGGAAGGCACCATTAGGAAATCAACTATCAAAAGCTAGCAGTCGATAAGGGAACAAAGATTTGCAGGTAAAAATTCTTAGAAGAGGAAAATTGTATATTTATGGCCTTACATTTTTTTGCGTCCATGACAGCCGCACCCAGTGACTTTCGCAAAATAGAAAGCCTTTTGGAGAGAGTGCAGCCAAGCAGTGATCCTTTAGCACATGTGCTGACGACCCCGCTATTTATGAATAAGGAGGCATTGGGGTTTGTCAGGCATTTTCAGCAGGAGCGCGGGAGCGAAATTTGCTTCGATAGTGCAGGTTACTATGTCCAGGTGGGAAAGATTGGGTATCACGAACTGTACATGAAGCTTTTGAACTGCTATCGAGCTAATCGATGGGCCGATCGGTATGTGTTGCCTGATTATGTTCCCCTCTCCAGCGATACTGATGAGCAGGTAGCAGAGAAGGTGCGTGAAACAGTGTATTACTCCTCTCTCTTTTATGCAGAGATGCCGGACGAGTTAAAGGTGAAGGCCATGCCGGTGGTACATGGTCGGACGAAGGCGCAGGTTGAATATTGCCTGGAGCATTATTTACGGCTCGGCGTACAGTGGGTTGGCTTTGGGAGCTTTGGTACGTTTGGTAAAAACAACGAAACAAATGTGGCGACCCAATCGGCGGTGGAGAACGCACGGCTGGTTGTACAGATTGCCAGTAGACATGGTTTAAAGGTGCATCTTTTTGGATTAGGTGCACCTGCACTGGTTGGTATGTTGCACGGTATCGGAGCGGCTTCTTTCGATTCGGCCTCGTGGTTTAAAGCTGCTGGCTTTGGTCAAGTGCATATGCCACTGATGCGAAGCTACAATATCACCTATAACAATGGGGTGTCAGAACTTCAACAGGGCATAACCTGGGAGCATTTTACACGGCTCAAGCGGATCACAGAACATGAATGCATTTACTGTGTGGACTATCACACTCTGTCGAGCCATAAAATGCATCGGGTGATTCACAATCTCCTGGTTGTGAACGAGTCAGTGCAAATGCTTAACGCCGGGCAATTTGAGCGAGCAAGGGCTATTTATGAACAAGGTTCAGTAAAATATAAGGAAGAGTATAAACGATGGCTACTACTACCTCTGGGCTAGTTTTTCACTTTCCTGTGGGGGCTAGTCCCGCGAAGCTACCGACATTGTTGAGAGTCCTGCTCTACGCGGAATCTGCAGTACGGAAAGATAGCGATTTGGATCAGATGGCTTTAGAACAAAGTACTGATCGTACGCGCTTTCTCGAAGCGCGTGGCTTGGCTGAGGATATTTTAGGCCTGATAAATAAGACGAAAGAAGAGTTGGTGCTGACTCCCCGCGCTCAGGCGATTCTCAAAAAGCGCGAGTCAGTTCAATTCGATTTACTGCATTATTTATTCTATACGGCATGGAACCCAGAAGAACCAACGAAAAATACTCGTTCCTGGTTTTACCGCACTATTTGTGATAATTTGTGGAATATGCAAGAGGTTGTGCTGAATAGAGATATGCGCCAGAGCTTCACGCAACAGTTGAGTGACCAGATTGTCCAGGAATTCCAGCAGGTACCAGGGATAGAGAGGGTATCGGTTGGTATTCAAACGATGGATGGGGCCAGGGAATGGTTGCGCAATCTGGCACCTGCTGTTATTGATACCTTCGGGAAAAAAGATGAAGTTTTTCATCGACGTATAACCTGCTCGGCAGAGTTGTTTTTGTTAGCCCTCAGTCATAGCTGTCAGTTGGGTGGTTCAGAAATAGGTATGGATGTGCTGCTTTCATCACGGAGACGTGAAGAGATCAGCCGCCTTTGCCTGCTTGAGCCGCTGCAAATCGACCGTATGTTGGATTGGGTACTGCCTATTTTTCCTCAATTTGTGGGCCAAGGAACACGAACCGGCTCGTATGGGCGCTTTGTACGATTGCATCACTTTGTTTCAGTAGAAGATTTCACCTAATTAGAGGGGGATTGCGAACGATGCTTACGGAAGAATTAGAACATTTGGATGTCGTCTTACAAAAACAGCCCATCATTGCCACGTGGACAGCTCAAGATATTCTTGACCACCCAGAGGTCGTACGCGACAATTATTTACAGCATGTGCGCTCCTTTGTGATTATAGGCAAGGTCAAGTCATCTACTGACGACGAGCAGTTTACGATCACTGATTATGAGAAACGGTTGCTCAAACTGGTAAAAAGTAAAGGAGCAGCCAAGGGCTATATTACAGCGGATTATGGCTACGGTAAAACGAGTACGGCAGCTTTTATCTGGCAGCAATGCGAGCAAGCCGAAATTGTGGCTGTACCCCCTTTTCAGATACAGAAACTGAATCACCTGCTAAGTGCAACCTTTGGCTGGGTACGATTTAAGCTGGAACACAGCTATCCTCATCTAGTAGATGAAGCGCAGCAGATTTATAACCGTTACATCAATCGGGATATTGACACCGAGAGCTCAAGTGAGAGCGAACGCGCATTGCTCCGCCGCATGTATGACGAAGGGCGCTATAGCCTGGATTTACGAGGTGTTGACTACGTCGGATTTTTTGAAGAGATGACAGAGCTCGTACTTAAAGCGGGCTATAATGGTTTAGTAGTTATCGCCGATGAGTTACAGCAATATATCGATCCAGATATTAAATCGGGTGTACGGGACCCTTTGACCTCGCTTTTTGACATTGTGCAGGCGCTGATGACTCGTAAAGGATACCTCCCTTTTGCGCTGCTGTTGAGCCTACCATTGAAAGAACTGGGTTTGATAAATGACCAGCGCGGAGATCTGGTTCAGCGCCTCAAGAGCGACGAGTTAGCTCTTGATTTAAGCGTGATTTATAATCAGACCTTCGCTCGCGATCTGTGGAAGCAACTGGCCCGCGAACTTCATTTTGAATCACTAAAAGAGAAGATAGTGCTACCTGAAACGTTAAATGCGCTGGGGCAGATATCGGCTCGTTCCGATTTAGCGACAGGGCCGCGCACGGTTGTCGATGTGTTTAAGTTGATGACCAAGCGATATCTTGACGCGCAGGGTGAGGTCGAGCCGTTTGATCCTCTTGACCTGATGAACGCTTTTTTACGGAGGGAAGTAAGCTATGATAACCTCTCAAAGCTGCAACTGGTAGTCAACGGCCACCTAACGCACCAATTCGTGCGGGACAATCCAGACTACCAAAGGGCTATAAAGCTGATGGCCGCCTTTCCCATCGATGGCTTAGAGGAGCGGTATTTTGACACTTATGGGGTGCGTAAAGCGATTGCTGGATTAATGCAAGAGGCGCAGGGAGACATTATCACCTTTGCTGGTGGTGGGATCGACGATGACGGTCGGCCAAGAGAGCTTCGCGCGTTGCTGGTGGGATTAGAGCAACAAAATGTCAACACACATTGGCTCGTTACGACCATTCGCGAGTTCACTCGGAACTATATTGAACAAAGTCCGCGTATGCGTGCTCTGGCTATAAGGGGCTTCCAGAAGTTGCTCAAGGAACAAATCTTTAAGGGGGATAACTGGAAAAATATTCGGAGTTGGGATTCTTCATTCACTCAAAACAGAACATACATATTTGAAGGAGCATTCCCCAATACAACGAGGAGAAATTATCCTGACCGCCTGATACAAATCCAGATTGTAGCAGAAGGAGAGCAGGTACTCGAGCCAATGGTCGAGGGAGATCTCGTTATCACATTCCAGCTTTTACTCAACTACGATAAGCCCGAGCAAGAGCGTCGTACTCTGCCTGGTGGTATTAGCTATTCTCAACCAAAGGTGACGAAGTTTATTCTGAACATGAGTTACAATAGCGGAAAGGAGAGTTACGGGGATTTACATTCGACGCTTGGTCCTGTAGTCGCTCCATGGAAGATAACTCCCACACTGCTCTTGAGCCTTTTCGCATACCTTGAAGAAAAACGGGAGAACAAAGCTATACCTAAAGTCGATGAGGAGTTCGTACGAGCAAACTACCAACCAGCTCTCATTGACCATGCCTATGAGCAGTTATTTAATCCTGAGCTGGGCGTTGAGATGGGGGCGTCAGGTGTACGCATAGTAGAAAATGTGATCAAGCGGGAATTGGAAAAATACTATGTACAGTACAGGACACTGATCACCAGCTCTCAGTGGAAACAAAGTTTGAAAAAGTACCATCTTGCACTGGAAAACCTGCCTACGCCATATGAGCGCCAGGGCTCACCGTATCCCTCTAGTAAGCAAGACCTTGCAGCTACTATTTTCCGGCAAAGCGTGCCTGCTTTAGAAACCTTTCTTGCTACCAATCCACTACTCATCAAGCAAGAGAGTACCAATACATGGCGATTCACCTTGCACCCATTGGAAGAGCAGATCATGAAGCAGTTGAAGGGGAGCCATTTAAGCGAACCGCCGCGGGTGCCTGGTGGGAAATCGCGTCCAAGCCTGAGTCGTGATGTGGTTATGAAGGTAGCACAGGATATCGGCTATCGCGCCGAAGAGTTCGAGGAAGTGCTGGTGCTACTTGAAAAGCGGGATCTAATCTCATTCAAGAGTAACCGGCTCAAAATAGTTGCAGAAGAGATGCGCGTACCGCAAGCAACAGAATTACGAGCAGCGCTGAAAGACTACCACGATCGGTTAAAAGTTGTCAAAGAAGCCTTGCAGGACAACCCACAAGTGGATAAATGGCTTGAGGATATAGGAAAGTATCATCAGCTTATCGAGCGTTTGGCAGTTGCTCCAGATGAGCAGCGACAGACTACTCTAGACAATACCATTCGGAATCGATTCAATGATCTAAATGCCGTAATTCAGACGGAGCAAAACCGCATAGCCCTGGACATTAAGAGATTGCTCAACCAGGTAATCGTCAGGCAGAATACTACTGCTGTACTCAACCAGCCGCTCCAAGAAGGATTTTTCCGCTCACAGTTGGATACGCAACGCCAAAGTCTTCTGAGAGAGGGGAGCGAGGTTGCTAGTACTTATGAGTCGCTGAGGAAGCAATTGGAGAATTTGTTGGATGTTGTAGACAGTCCATCTCCTCTGACGATTGAAGATCTACTCCATTCGGTACAAGTGCATCAAGGGCTGCAAAACAATATTCACCGCATAGAGCAGCAAGCTGCACAGCTTGAGAGAATGTTGTCCCACTACAGTAATGGGCGACTGTTGTTGCTGCATGCTGTGGACTTACAACAGCGATTTCAGAATGTGGCAGCCGATACCTCTGTTGTTTTTCAAAAAGAGTTGGATGCGTGGGCTTTAGGAATTTCCGGTGAGTTAAGCAGTCATAAATTAGGTGCATTGGCCAACGAAAGGGAGTGGCAGGAACAATTTGATGCCATCCGGCAACGCTTTGAACAGACGTTACAAACTGAACGAGAGCGATTTGCTCGTGTACAGACTAATTACAGAACATTCCTGCTGAGCAGACTCGTTAGTATACCTATGTGGGCAGAAGTGGCATATAATCCAGGGGAACCGCAGTATAGTTACAACCGCCTATGGGATGGGGTGCATGGGGTATTGCAAGAAGCCGTTAATAAAATACGCGGAGAGATGCAATCAGCGTATGATCGAGCAGCACGGCTTCAAGGAGGAGCATTGCTCAACCTGCCACAAACCGAACGCCCTGCAAAACAGACAGAGCTTAATGAGTTGCTGTCACACGTAAGTGAATACATCAGCAAAACAGCGAAATGGGCCGAAGGCATATCAGGGCCACGCTTTACAGAAAAAGTGAGTAAAGATGGCGCGATAAGACCTGCCGAAGAGGTTCTAGGATTTGTCATTAAACAAATCAGCGATCTGCGTGCATGGTTACAGGGGCAAATGCAGAGTCTGACCTCGATAGAGCAGGGCGTGATGGCTGCCAGTCCCTCTGATGAAGAGCAGGCTATTTTGACAATGCTGGCTAACCTGCAACCGGAAGGCGGTTCATTGGATGGCATCGAGATAGGATTGCTGTTGCAACATCTTGGCGAAAAGCAAGGGATAAGCTGGCAAAACATCGCGAGTTTGTACTCGAAGCAGCGTCTGCGGATAAAGATCGCATCAGTGACATTCGATTGAACGGCGCTGGTGGTGTAAAGCGGAAGAAGGGAAGCCTGTACATGAATGTGCAGTTAGTTTCTCCCACGGTGGAGATAGCACGTGTGGAACATCTGTCGGCAGTTAAACACCTGGCAGATAAGCACAAGCTCGAGTTAGGGTTTATCAATCTGGGAATGCTGCGGAAAGCCATTGAAGCTGACTCGCTGCTTATCGCTATGCTCGCGATCGATGATTCAGGGGCAGAACATACAGCGACAGAGGCTGGGCTTGTGGGTTTCGTCCACTTTTATGCACGGCGTGATAGTGTTGTGACGCTTTATAGTATTGTTGTTGCTCAGGATTATCGACAGAGAGGGCTTGGGCGCCGACTTTTTGCAGAACTGGTGAAAGTGGCTTGCTCTCGCGGAAAAACTGTGATCCGCTTGAAGTGCCCCATTGAGCTGTCGGCTAATGCGTTCTATGAGCATTTAGGGTTAAAGATTGCCTGCGTGGAAGAGGGGAAACATCGTCCTTTGAATGTGTGGGCATACACTATGGACAGCCGGTAACGCATTGAGCAGAGCCTTGAGGAGGCTGTATGACGACCTCTATGTCTCAGAAACCAATAGTAAACTTTCTGCGAGCCCATCTGCAACAGATTGCGCCGTTGTTCGGTGATGCGGAACTCACTCGCTCTGCGCTGGCAGATGTGCTTCGTGATAAATTTCGTGAAATATTATACAGTCCCACAACCGAGATACGTTTTTTGCCTTTTCTCCTTTTGAGTTGTCAAGCAGTGCGTGGTTTGAACCTGGCGAGCCTGACGCGTGCGCTGAGCGAGCATCTATACCCCACTCCTACTTTTATGAGTACACCGCCACCATATTTTGATAGTGTCCTAGTGCCGATAAATGCTGGTATCGATGCCGAGGCTGTGGGTAGTGGTTATGTGTTCTATTTTGAGGAGAGTCTACTCCCGCACGATATCTATTACCTGCTGGCACATGCGTATGGACACCTGGCGCTCGGGCAGGTACGCAAGGGTGATGTGTACAGCCACTTCGATGTTCTCTCTGAACTACGTTCGGCAGCAGGCCCAACTAGACGTTGGGATCGGGCAGTGCAGGCCCAACAACATCTGTGGTTTGTGCCGCTCCCCTATAGCTCTACTACTATACTTTCCGAGGCTATCGATGTTGAATGGAGAATAGAAGGCTTTGCAGAGGCATTTGACCGGCTACAGCGCGAGGATGTGGATGATAAGATGCAAGTCATACAGGCATTTGCCACCCGGCATGGGGAACATTTGCCGCAGGTCGATTTTGAAATAGGCCGTGATGCTCAGCTCTTCCCTCACCAAAAACGTGGGGCGGTTGAGCTGGTGGTGCGCTTGCAAAAGTTGGGCGTGGTTCTACTGGCAGATTCAGTTGGTTTGGGAAAAACCCGAACGGTTGCGACCACGATCAAGTTGATGCGCCAATATGGATTGATTCAACAGGCTGCAGTATTGACGCCTGTTAAGCTACAACATAACTGGTTGGCTGAACTGGATCAGCTGAAGCTGAGCGTCGGTTTTCCCGGTAATAGACACGCTGATGTAATTATTGTGAACAAGGATAAATTCAAGCGTATGGACGCGACGACAGCCCGTAAAGAGGTGCGGGGCTGTAATCTAATAGTGGTTGAAGAAGCCCATCAAGATATGCGCAATGTGGGTAATAAATTTCATCGCAATGTGAGAGAAGTGGCTTTCGATAAGTATGGCTTGTTAGTAACGGCGACACCCTGGAATAATCGGAGGGGTGATATCTTTGCGATGCTGCAACCATTTGCGACCAATTTACTGGGGCCGGAGCGGCCAGCGCAGGCGTTTAACTGTTTCTCTAAAGGTCTGGATGTTGGTCAGCAAGAATTCGAACAGGATACAGAGGTGTTCCGGCAGGTTTACAAACGAACGGCCTTGCAGCGCACACGACGCCAGCTTCGCGAAAGTGGGGATGCGCAGGTCTTCTATGCGCCACGTCGTCCCTATCTGGTGAATGTGGTATATACGGAGGAACAACGGAAAGCCTTTGCGAAACTCCTTGACAAGGTAGAGGATTTGCGGTTGCCGCACTTCGACCCGCTACGTCATGTTTTGACGGGGGGTGAGCATGAAAATCGGCTTTCCGGCATTCATCGTTTTATGCTGTTAAAGCGGGCCGAAAGTAGCATGCATGCCTTTGCATTATCGTTGGCGTCCCTGGCTGATAGAGCTCAAAATATGTTTGAGCAGCTAGGAAAAGTGAGTGATACGGAAGATGGTGTTGCAGACTGGCTGCGACAGCGATATAAGCTGGAAGAAGCGGCGGCTGATGATGAATTTGATCGTGAGAGTACGGCTGAAGTGCTGCCACCTCTTAAGGGCAGACAGGCACGGACACAACAGGCTATAGAGCAGGCCAAGCGTCGAGGCGAGTTGCGGGCATTGCGGCACATCCTTCTGAGCGATTGTCAGCATGATATACAGATTATTCAAACTCTCCAGCGTGATTTTCGATCACTCTTTAGCAAAGATCCCAAATTGGAGGCTGTCTTGCAGCAAGTTGATGCCGCTATCCAGTCTGGTCAGAAAGTATTATGTATTTCGCAGTTTGCCGATACTGCCTATACCGTTTATCGTCGCTTGCTTGAGCAGCCACTGTTGCAGGCGAAAGGTATAGGGCTGGTAACGGGAACCGCCAGAGACGGCAGTGAGCCTGTGCAGATCAACGGCCATGCCACTACCCGCGAAGAGGTCATAACCCGTTTTGCACCTAAAGCTTGGGTTACTGTTGAGAAGAAGAGGGCAAAAAAAATAAGCCAGAAAGACCAGCTGCCGGCTACTATTGATGTCCTAGTGGGAAGCGATACGCTTTCGGTGGGACAAAACCTGCAAGACGCGCGAATTCTGCTCAACCTCGATCTGTGCTGGAACCCGATGGTGCATGAGCAGCGTGTAGGGCGCATTGATCGGCCACGGCATAGTGATGACTCGGCTCCCATGGATATCTTTTACTTCCTCAACCTGGATTTGATTGAGTCTGAGCTACGTTTACAAGAGACGCTCGAAAAACGCTTGACAGCTACTTATCGGGATACAGCCTTTGATGATGAGATTCTACCAGGCTATTTCGAGATGATTGAGCAGTTCAGCAAACTACGCAAGGAGCGGGCAGAAGACCAGACATACATTGCTGAGGCCGACGCGCTTTTGGAAGAGATTGCCGAACGAAGCGCTAAGCCACCCGAGGTTGCGGCACTTGATAGTGAATTGGAACGCGAGGCACTTTTCCGCTTGCAGGAGGCCGCTAAGAATCTGGCTGGTGAGGCAAAAGAGCCTCTCACAGGCCATCAATTGGTGAGTATTGCTCGTGTACCTTATTACGATTGGCACGGTTCACCGCGCTCAAATGTGCCTGATGCCGCCTTAGTTGCTGAAGTTGCGTTTCGAGCAATGGATCGGCAGCACCATGCCATTGGACTGACCACCTATCGCTACTTCTACGCAGCATTACAAGAACAAGAAGGGATCAGTACAGATACATTCAAAGTTGCTGTAGAGAGCGAATCGCTAGTATCTGTGGTGGATGCACTACTGGCAGAAACCTCTTTCGTCCCCTTGAGGAGAAGACATCTGGCGTATCTTCAGAAAATGTTGCTCAGCTTAGAAGAGGGAGTGCAGCAGGAGCGAGATAATCAAATGGCTTTGTTGAAGCGAGCGAGACGTTACCACAACGATAATTCAAATGACCCAGGAGGTGAGGCGAGAAGTGAGAGGGATGGAGGCGCGATTGAGGGCTATGCTTTAGCTTCTACTATCGAGGCACGCCTAATAAATATACGCCTGCTTGTATGAAGTGAGCGTGTAGTGTAGATCGGTGGAATGCAGATGCATCAAGAAGAAGAGAGTCGGTTATCGGAGGTAGTAGACAGAGTTGTCGATTACCAGCCCTTAATAGAGGCCCTGAACGACTGGCAAGCCATCTTTGAATTAGCCCTGAGCGAGGCAGCTCTTCATCTCAACCTGGAGCAATTTCCAGCGCAGGAATTGAGCGCCTCTCTGGCTGAAATGTGTGACCTTTTACGCGATGTGCTGATAAAAAGCAGCGCATCACCGAATCTCTGAGATTGAGTTGAGGTACTCGATGAACCCACCTGGTAATCTTGATCCAGCACTGCAGATGCGCAAGGCTCTCGACGCTGCGTTCGAACAATTTCCCGAGCGTACAGCTACTATAGAGGCCCTTTTACTACCGGTAAGCCGGATTATACGTCGACAAGTGACGGTACGCCAACTTGAGACACTGATGCACAAATATCCAGCAGTTTATCGCCAAAATCATGCCGGCCTCTGGTCACTTATTTCTGAGATCTCTTTATCGACTGATCAAGAAGAAGCCGATGGGCAGAGGATGGATGACAGAAGGCGGCAGTCAAGATTCTCGCATATCGCGGCTAAGATGAAACCCGGCTCGTATGTAGTGTTTGATTTAGAGACGATGGGAAATTGGAATGGACCAGGGCAAGTTAGTAACATTGAGATACTCCAGGTAGCTGCCCAACGCTACATAAACTATCAATCCGTGGGAGAACCCTTTGTTTGCTTTGTACGTCCTCACGGTCCCATTCCCGCGCGTATTACGCACCTGACGCATATTCGTACTGAAGATGTTGCGGGCGGTGATGAGGTTTACGCAGTTCTCGAACGATTCTTCATCTATGTGGGTGATTTCCCACTCATAGCTCATAATGGTGCGATGTTTGATGGACCTGTAATTGAGACTGTAGCCAAAAGAATAGGATACAGATTACCCACCGAATATCTGCTACTCGATACTCTGCCTTTAGCCAGAGCACTGTTGCCTTTGGGGATGCCAAGTCGGATAGACGAAGTTCCCTTAGAAAACTACCGCCTGACAACGCTGGCGCGCTTTTATGGCTGCGAAGAAGCCGGGGCGCATCGTGCAGACATCGATATATCAATGCTTGGCAATGTCATAAAAGGCTTACTGGAAGAGTTTAAATTACCTGTTGATGCTTCTATACACATACCATCCCGTAATCCTGCCGCGCAATTCATGCGGGAGCTATTGCGGCGAGCGGCGGACCCGTGGTTCGCTCTTTGCGACACCGATATTCAGCGGAGTGAAGAAGAGATAGACCTGGCAAGATTGTTTCCTCTCTTCGGAGCCAGGGCTACTGCACTACTACCTGAGGCTCAGAGGGAAAACAGTGCCGGTCCAACACCACAAGCTGTCGAGCAGATGCTAGAGAGGTATGAAGCGCTTGGCAGGGAGCGGCGAGAGCCACAAGCCCGGCTGGCACAACTGACGGGCCAGGCCATGCAGGAACATTTCTTTGCGGTGATAGAAGCAGGAACGGGGACAGGGAAAGGGCTTGGCTATCTAGCTCCCGCTTATCTCAAGGCAAAGTCTGCCGGTCGCCCCGTGGTGGTGAGTACATTTACTCGTGTGCTACAGGATCAGCTCTATTCTAATGACCTACGCTTTTTGAGTGAAGTGGTAGATGGAAATCTCAATTGTGCGCTGCTCAAGGGGCGGCGTAACTATTTGAGCAGTCGCTGCCTGGCAGAGGAGTTGCAGGATGCATTTGAGGAAACTTATCTTGAACCTGGACGAGCCTGGGCCTTACTAACGCTCATCGCTTTTGCCATTGCTACTCCCGACGGAGATGTATCTACGTTAACAGGAGCATTCAATGGGCTGGAACAACTGCTGGGAACTCACCAAAATACCTATATGAGGTTGGGTAAAGGCGAGCAGCCATCGCATGAAAGCATGCAAAGCTCTGATGTGTGGAACCTGCTTGAACGGGTGAGGGTAACATCGGAAGTACCACACGCCCTCTGGCCTAAAGGTCTCCCCCGTCCATCAGAGCGACCTGATTTTGCCAAGCGCGCCAGAGAGAATGCCAAGCGCGCAGACATCGTCGTCGTTAATCACTCTTTGTTGTTACTCAAGGCTCTAAAGGAAGGAGAAACGGGGCAAAATGCCGGTGATACGACCGTTGATGGTGAAGCCGATGCGGCGGGTCTTATTTCACCATATCTCATCTGCGACGAAGCACATACACTTGAAGATGCCGCCACCTCCGTATTGACACGAACTGTGGCTTTAAAAAAGGTGAAGCGCATCCTCTTTGCCCTGACCGGGGCGCAAGGAAGGCAGGGAAGAGCGCGTGATGGGTTGGTAAAAGTCTGTCGTATCCTGGGGCTGGCAAGCGATGATCCAGCAATTGAGCGATTAAGCCAATTGAGCATTGAACTCGCAGCGCAGTTAGAGAGTTTAGGCCAACAACTACGTCGTCATATGGATAACCATACTATCGTGCATCGCGAAGACAGATTACGTTATGGGGCAAACACACAACTCACCAGACAGTCATTAACTGCGGCAGGTGGTCCAGCTTTGAAGCAGGGAGCCCAACAGTTTGTCGCCCTCTTAGGTGGCTTAAGAGAGGTAGTAGAGGAGCTAGCAGCGCCTATCGCGCGACAGGCAGCGGTTACTTCGGAATATATACAGGCTCTCCGAGCGGCACGTGCTGAGCGCATGCGCTTAGCGATAGCAGAGGAATTGCGGGAGCTAGCGCGAGATGCATACTGGTTCTGGAACTTCTTTGAAGATAATACGACTGTGCGGGTTGTCAGGTTCGAGCCGGGAGAGATTGATACTGCAGCATGGAGCTTGAGCGGTATGCCTATTGCGGTAGGAGCATTGCTCTATACCCATCTATGGTCTAAGTTAGAGGCGGGAGTAATCACATCTGCAACCCTCGCTGGTTGGGGAGACGGCTTCGATTTTTTCGTCAACAGAGTGGGACTTTCTCGTTTGCCTGCAGGGAAGCTGTTGACAGAGGCTCTACCGCATGTTTTTGACTACCATGCTCATGCGCTGTTTTTGATGCCCAATCATCTGCCTGCCCCGCGCGATATAGCATTGCGTAAAGCATACCCCGAGGCAGTGGCAACTGAACTCCTTCGCTTTATTCCTTTATTCGGCGGGCGCACACTGGTATTATTTACTGCACGATCGCGTATGGAACAGGTGCATGAAATGGTGGTTGGTGAATTAGAGCCACTGAATTTTCCGGTGATCACGCAAGACGAGGCTGAAGCTATTGAGAGGTTTAAGGCAGAGGAAAATGTTTCATTGCTGGGAGTACGTTCTCTGTGGGAAGGCGTAAATGTTCCCGGCCCCTCACTGAGCTATGTGTTGATTGAGAAATTTCCCTTCCCATCGTTGGGCGATCCTCTCGAGTCTGCTCGTATGGCAGCTATAGAACGAGCCGGTGGAGATAGCTTCTACGAATACATGCTGCCGCGTGCTATCTTTCAATTCAAACAAGGCTTTGGTCGCTTAATCCGTAAGAGAGACGACCACGGGGCTATTATTATGCTTGATAAACGCTTGCGTAGTGCAATGTATCGAGGAGAAGTGCTAGCGTCACTGCCAGGGCCCACCATTGGCTATGAATCAGGGATAGAGATGTATAAACGTATTGCCGAGTGGATGGATATTGGCTTCGATCCCGGTCAACTTCCTAATACTCCTGCGAACAAGTTGCAAGAGCTACTCGAGCAGAATCAACTTCCTACCAATATTGTGGAAAATGCTGAATGGGAAAACGTCGCATTGCCACGGATCGAGCGCGTGATGCAGGGCATCTGGGAGAATCGCCAGTTGCATCCTTTTCAATTAGAAGCATTGAAGGCTGTATTAACCGGGCGCGATGTACTAACACTGGCTCCTACCGGCTCCGGTAAAAGTCTGACCTATCAATTGCCGGCTCTATTGCGTTCTGGATGCACACTGGTCATTTCTCCTTTAATTGCCCTCATACGTGACCAGGTGACAACTTTACGCGAACAGTACGGTTTACTGATGGTGAGTAGCCTCGTGAGTGGTATGAGTTCAGCAGAACAAGAGGAAGTTCTGAATGAAACACGCGCCGGTAGGGTAAAGTTGCTATACATAGCTCCAGAGCGTCTGCGTGAACCACGGTTCAGAGCAACACTCGCCCAGTTACCATTGGTACAGTTAGTAGTAGACGAGGCACATTGTATATCTACCTGGGGTCACGATTTCCGGCCAGATTTTCTCGAGATTCCGCATTTGCTTCGCTCTGTAATCACAACACGCATACCGATTCACGCCTTGACGGCAACTGCTACACCGCAGGTTCAGCAAGAGATCACCACGTCGTTACGTTTTCCGATAGCGAATTGGTACGAAAGTGGTCAACCTGAGCCGCTCATTCATTCCAGCAAAACCGTACGGCAAAATTTAATCTACCGCTTGTACTCTTACAGCAATGCAACTGAGGGTGAGGAGCGTACCGTCGAAATGGTGCGCCAGATAGTTGCCAATCAGGAAAAGGGAGGATCGGGTATAGTCTATGTGGCCACACGTGCTAGAGCCGAAAGATTAGCACAATTACTACGTGCCAATAATATCTCCGCGCATGCCTATCATGGTGGATTGCGAACTGCTGAACGACATAATATTCAAGAGCTTTTTATGAGCGGCGAAATTGATGTTGTTTGCTGCACCAATGCTTTTGGAATGGGAGTAGATAAGCAAAATATCCGTTTTGTCATCCACTATGACCACCCGTCTTCAGTAGAGGCATATGCCCAGGAAACCGGTCGTGCCGGACGTGATGGGAAAGATGCCTATACCATTCTTCTTTATTCCTCAACTACCCAACGTACACATCGCATGATAGCCCGCAAAGGAATGCAGGATAGTGATAAGATCTATGCACTGCTGGCTGCACTGAGCGATCTTCAGGCTACATCTCACTTGGCGCATGATGAGATTCTCACTTCGTTTGAAGAATTGAGCAAGATGTTAAAAGTCGAAGAAGTAGCGATGCGAGTTCTGCTGCATGGGGCCGAACAAGTTGGGCTTCTGGAACGCGGAGCAGACGTGATCATGGAAGCTGGCATATTGCTCACCGGGAATATTTCAGATCTGGTGAGACGTCTTGAAAATGCGCAAGCTCAGGTTGCGGCGCTCAGATTATTTGAGCATTTGATAGCGAAAAAATATCCTCAGAATAGCGTTCCAGGCCTGCAATCGACAGAAATATGTTTACGCCTGAACTACAATGCGCAGGAATGGATAGCGGCAGGAGGGGACTGCTTTGAAACTATGGCTCTCCTTAACAAGTTAAGCGAGCTTGAACCGGAAAGATGCATCTTTCGCCCCTACACACGCGGCATTACTTTGCGATTACACTCATTTTCATCTGTGGAGAGAAGAAATGTTGAACAGCATTTGTCAGCGTATTACTATTCTCGTTATGAGCGATTCGAAGAGCGTCTACAGGCCATTTTAGATTATATATATCTACCGCATAATCTATGCCGACGTGTGTTTATAGAAAGTTACCTATCAGGGCGTACAGATAGCACTCCTTGTGGAATGTGCGATCATTGCGCTCAAAATTATACAGTACCTTGGAACGAGCAGTTAGTTGAGGCAAATATACTGCGTCGCTCTCCAGATCAACAGGTGTTTCGAATAGATACTGCTATGACCATACTAGAAGCGCTACGCGACCACAACGGTGCCTTTAGCCAGAGCACATTCATAAAAATGCTCTTAGGTGAAGGCTACGGACGGAGGCGTGACGGTGACACATATACGCTCACTCCCGCTGCCCGCAACTCGGAACATTTTGGGGAACTCAAATACCAACGAGTCAAAGAGAAGCTCATCCTTGATGAAATCGAACAGTTAGTCGGGCATGGATACATAGTATCAGAGATACGTATGAAGCCCGGCCGAGATGATACCAAGGGATCAGAAGGCAATACCTACACCGTATTGACACTGACATCCTCAGGAAGAGATGTACTGGCTGGTGAGTTGAACTTGCATCTGGCTGAATCGCAACAATAGAGTTTGTGAAGTAGGAGAAAAAGCGTGTCAAACTCCGGATCAGTGCCAAAGTATAGTGATAACAATCTCTTGCTTGAAGGGCCTACAGAATTGCTTGAATTGAATAATTGGGTGGAGGCCTGCTTCCAGAGCCGGAGACGTTTTACCTTTACTGAGGAGGAAGTGTTAAAGCCATTATGGGGTGAGGGAGAAGATATAAGACTACGTGAAGATAGCCGCTTTGAAGTGGTGGTTCTGCCACATCAACCGGGAATAATTCAATGGCGCCTTTCTGTGCAGACAGTCGCAAATGCCGCACTTCATGATCTGCTCGTGGATGAGAGTTGGGACGGTCAGGACCTTCGAACATGTTTGGAACGATTGGATGAGGCGCAAGGGACACCCTGGCACATATTTTGTCTACACGATCAGCGATTTCTACTAGTTGAAGATAAACAGGGCTTACACTCTTTGTCTCTAAATGCAGACAAAAGCAGGCCAGAGCTTACCTTGGAACAAAAAAGCATCATCGAGCGAGTAGCTCCTCAGTTGCTCACAATTGTTGCGCAAAATAGTAAAAAACCCTGGTCAACCACCTCCATAATGGAGGAATTGAAACGCTTATGTGGGGAGAGCAATGTCTTGAATGCGTGTGTACCTGCTGTTTTCGAAAATTGGTTGCTCACTCAGGAAACCTGGGTGCGAGTTGGGGTGGATACCTGGCTACCAAGGAGCGAAATACCAATCCTTGAGAAGAGACATCGCTATGCGGTACTTCCTGTTTCCCAGGCAGAAAATAGCCTTAATCTCTCCATACCCGAGATGGTGGATGAACATATTTTGACACAGGACACTATTCAGGCTGTAGAAGAACTGATAGGTCCGAAAGATGAGGAAATTAACTTTCCGAATACGAGTGTGCATTGGCGCTTGATATTGCGTACTGTACATCTCAATGAAGGGATTGTGCCTATTCCAAAGCAGGCTAGAACTCTTTATCCTCATGCGAGAAAACTTTCCAATAATATAGCGTTGGCGGGCATATGGTTTATGGATGCTAGCGAGATGACAGTCTGGTTAGATAGAGTAAACCATCAATTATACGGCAATGACCTACAAGAGCAGCTTGCTTTTTTAGAAGCCGGTACAGTGCTCGAAGTAACGTTGACTACGACAAGTATTGTGTTTGGTACACGCGGTGTTGATCAGCAAGTGGCTGAAGAAGAGGCTCGGCTAGTTGACCTGACTGATCTTGCTCAACGGCGCTCTGCGGTACTGGAAAGCTATAGAGGAAGCCTACGCACAATACTGGCACAGTACAACTACCCTCTTCGTTTTCAAGAACTCTATGAGGAGTTATGTAGCCGCCAACAGCATCAGCCAAATAGCGCATCCATACGAAGTATTTTATCTTCATCTCCTGAATTTATCTTCCTGAAAGTAGAGGGAAAATGGGGATTAGATACGACAATATCACCTGAAATGAGCCTGAAGAGTTTACGTCGAGCCGAAATGGTAGCGCGCTATGCCGAAGGTGATACTAGCGCAACTCACCAGGAGCCCGTTTCACTATCAGGAATGATAGCTAAAAACCGGCAACAGCTCACCGCTCTGCGTTCTGTGTATTTAGCTGATGTTAAAATTGGCCTTTCTTCTGAACCGGCAGATTAGGGCGGGCAAATTCGCGTACAGTATACTATAATGAGATAATGTTCAGATAAACCCTGCTGTGTTGATTTAGCAGTAAGGAGGAGATAGGTGCTAAGCCAGAAATCAGCATTGGTCCTGTTAAGCGGGGGACTAGATTCTGTCACTGCCCTTGCTTGGGCTCTACAGCAAGAGTATGTTTTTCGAGGAACTATTTCTTTTGTCTATGGGCAACGCCATATTCGCGAAATAGAAGCCGCGTCCGCTATTGCAGCGCACTATGGCCTGTCACATCGGGTAATTACCCTATCTACAATTAGCGGATCGCGCTTGACGGACCTGGGTGATATTCCGCAGGGGCGTGATTTATCTTCGCTCTCCGAAACTATTGCACCTACCTACGTCCCCAATCGCAATATGATCCTCCTCGCTTACGCCGCAGCCCACGCGCTTCTTGGTGACGCGATGTATTTGATCGGCGGATGGAATGCGGCGGATGCCCTCAACTATCCCGATTGCAGGGACAGTTTCTTAGCCTCTGTTGAGCAGACCTTGAGGCTAGCTACGCTCAGGGAGTTTACCGTCGTTCGCCCGCTGATTTACGACGATAAACCAGCGATAGTGCGGCGCGCACTGACTCTTCGCGCTCCGATCCACCTGACGTGGACCTGCTATCTGGGTGAAGCACTGGCGTGCGGAAAGTGCGACGCCTGTCAACTGCGGATTAAAGCTTTTCAAGAAGTGGGTGTAATCGATCCGGTTCCATATGCTATCGCTATCGACTGGTCGCAATGCCGCCCTTATAGCGAGCTGAATGTATGAAAACGGCACTCATCACCAAGGTCTTTCGCTTCGAGGCAGCCCACAATTTACCGGGGCACCGAGGCAAGTGTGCTCGCCTTCACGGCCATTCCTACCGCCTTGAGGTGACGCTCCGCGGGCCAATCAAGGATGTTCCCGATCAGTCCGATCACGGCATGGTGATGGACTTCGAAGACCTCTCGCGAATCGTGCGGGCTTCGATAATAGAGCGACTCGACCACTCTCTGCTCAACGAGGCGACGGGAATCCATACTACGGCTGAAAACCTCGTGCATTGGGTCTGGGATGCGCTGGTTGCTACTGGCCTCCCTGAAAACCTCCTCTATCGTATCCGGTTATGGGAAACGGATACCAGTTTCGCGGAGATTACGCAGGAAGAGCGGGGACAGCGAACATGCATGTGATGGAAATTTACCGCTCGGTCCAGGGGGAGGGAACTCTCATGGGGGTTCCAACGACATTCGTCCGCTTCTTCGCGTGTAACCTGCGCTGTTCCTGGTGCGACACGAAGTATTCATGGAGCGTGCGCGATGGAGGGACATGGGAAATGCTCTCACCCCAGGAAGTCGCCCAGCAAGTGCGCGAACTCAGCGCTCGCCATGTTGTTCTAACAGGCGGTGAACCTACACTGCAGAAAGAGTTGCTCCACCTCGCTGGGCTGCTCAGGCAGGAGGGTTACCACCTGACGGTCGAGACGAATACCACCATTTTCCCCTCACAGGTAGTTCCGCTGATCAATCTCTGGAGCCTCTCTCCAAAGCTCAGCAGCGCCGGTGAAAACTATTTGCGCTATCCTGTGATGGAGCGCTTCCTCGAAGCGCTCCATCCAGACCAGCAGCAGTGGAAATTTGTCATCCGTGATGATAGCGACGAGCATCTCCTGCGCACACTGCTGTGTCGCAACCCGTCATTCGCAGAGCGGCAACTGCCGATCATCTTGCAACCAGAGGGCGATACTGCTGCTCCAGATTACGCGTCTGCACTTGAGCAGCTGGCTGAGCGCGTGCGCGACCCTTTCTGGAACAGCTACTATG
>JADEYI010001184.1_pt1 | contig 22170 bp, 24 predicted proteins | sample 8542331 | NCBI WGS metagenome assembly JADEYI01 (sample SAMN16510988, study PRJNA670497) | mine drainage metagenome | isolation source: biofilm near Copperflume 1 | place: Germany: Marsberg coppermine Kilianstollen | collected 2018-02
GGAGAGGGTGTCTGGGCGTGCAGCAGCACCCTGATGCAGAATTGAGCGGGATGCGGAGACAGGTGCAGTCAGCGTGGATAAGAGAGACTGAGATTCTAGTGATGATGCTTTTGCAAAGAGGGACTCCTTGAACAGCCGGCGGCATAACCGGCAGCAAAGTAATGCAGATGTGAACGAGATGCAAAAACAGGTGCAGTCAGCTTGCAAAAGAGAGACCGAGGGGCTTCATGATGGACCATTGCCAGAGAGGGCTCGTGCAAACACCATGATTTTTTGATCGACTTTGATTCCATCATGGCCACCATGATGATGGCCAGAGACATGCAGCATGACTAGTACCACGCAATGCAGATGATGAGGTTTCGACAGTTTGCTTTTTGTTGCACTGGCCATTGGTCAAACAGGCCACATTGCTGAGCTCTGAACGTGGGACACCATGGTTGTACTGTTTGAATATAGAGGGAGATTGGGTAATATTGGGCAGGGCTCTCTAGGGGTGGCCAGACGCTTTGAGTTGTAGCTGGGGCCTACATGCGCCATGACGAATGCCTGTGCGTGTGTGTGTAATTAATATTCATATGCGACATTCTTGACACCAGCATTTCTCATGCTGCGGGGCCGCGGCGATACTGAGGCTAGCTTGCGCATGCATGCATATGCTAGCATGGAAGTTTTTTCAACCAGAATACCGATTGGCTGAGCACATCGAGAAGCCTTCAAGCCAACCCAGAAGCATGGACCATCAGCATGACAGTATTTTGTGGCTTAAAAGAGAAAGTTCGAAGGTTTGCATCAGCTTGGGCCTTCCAAAGAACCCTGTGACTATGAGATTGTAGAGGGCACGTGCGTTGACACCAGATCTCCCAAAAAACATCGTGCATACGCAATTTGATCATTGCCCTGTCAAAAAGTGTTTGAGAACGATCTTTCTGATGTCTTTGGATGACAGGCGCATGAAATTGGCGTCCTGGGAGGTGACCCGTAAGTTTTGACAGCGGGTCGTTTCTAGCAACCGATTCTGCTTGTCAAAGCAAGGCAAGCTGATCATCGGCGATCAGTCATGATGTATTTACACCGAGCATGTTGCGTAGTGGACAAGGATGATAGTCATATGCGTGCATGCGTGCAGAGAATCACGGAGACGGATACGTCAGCAGACACGAGCGGTTCAGAGCCTATGCATTTGACAGTTGCTGCAGGATCCGGAAGCACTACTCGTGAGGGATTGCCGAGACTGCAGGAATACATCCAATCCATTGGTAAAAACCTGGTCGTCCTCTGCATTTTTGGGGTCACCTCCTACACGTATCTAATTTTATTTTTGAGAGCTATGATATCGAATAGGGGATTTCCAAGATCTCTAGAGCACCAGCAGGTGGTGACTTGGGGCCTGGCTGGAGCTGCACGGCTGTGAAATCTGCTCTTGGGGCGGCGACCTACAGGTCCATTCCTCCAGAGGTAAGTGCTCATCTTCAGCCTGTAGCTTGTTGATGTCAACAGCTGTGTATATACTCACACGCACGAATCAGCAGCACCAAGCTGTGCCCTGCAGGGCTTCATGTCAGCTGATGGGAAGCAGCCCACAAAAACAATGGGTCTGATCAATGTTGGACGGGCATTGGGCCTGAAAGTGGTGGATGGGCGTGGCGGTTGGAATCGATCTCGAAATGCCACCATCCCAAGCACAGGAGAAGGACAGCAGGACAACTTGGACACAGGTGACCTGCTGTCTCCCACACTCCCACGCAGCTCGCATGCCGATGCTATCCAATTCCCAAACTTTGGTCTGCTGTTTCTGTGCACCCCAGATGATAGTGTTTTCATTTGACTCTATGCAGAAGCTGGCCTGCGCACTGTGCAGCATGCACCTGCACAGCGCAAACGCGAATACACAAAGCGGCAGCACGAACCTGTGGCATTGCACTCAGCCTCACAGGCGCATGCAGCATTGGATTGGGGGATCAATCAGCCTCAGGCAGCTGCACTGCCAAGCAGCTTTGAAGCAGATACCAGCCAGGACCAAGACACAGCAGCACTTCAGCTCGCAGTGGAAAGGATTCAGGGCCTGGAAGCAGAGCTCGCTGCAGCAAAGGCCGAGCTGGCTGCAGCCAAGGCTCAGGTGGCTGACAAGGAGACACAGCTGACAGCCATGAGCATGCTGGTCAGGGAGAGGGTGTCTGGGCGTGCAGCAGCACCCTGATGCAGAATTGAGCGGGATGCGGAGACAGGTGCAGTCAGCGTGCATAAAAGAGACTGAGATTCTAGTGATGGTGCTATGCTTTTGCAGCAAGATACTCCTTGAACAACTGGCAGCACATTGATGCAGAATTGAATGGGATGCAAAGACACGTGCAGTCACCTTGGATAAGGGTGACTGAGGAGCTCCTGATGGGGTATTGCCGGAGAGAGCTTCTGCCAACAAGAAGATGCGCTGATCGTCTCTGATGCCATGATGGCCAGAGACATACAACATGAATAGTACCATCCAAGAAGACTATAAGGCTGTGAACTGTTTGGAGTGGGTTGCACTGGCCAATGTCAAATGGGCCACATACATCATCACTGTACAATTTGCATGTAGAAAGATATTGGGTAAGAGGAGGCACACGTGTGCTGTCTGCCCTCAGCATGGCCCATGGCGTCCATCATACTCAGCATACTCAGCATTATATGAAAACTCAAGTACAGTGTTTCTTTCGGTACCCTGCCCAAGGGCACAGCCAAGGCCTGGCCTGCATTCAGTATATTAATGACAACGTTGTTAAATGATAGTCAACCGAAATGCCTCGTGAGCACTATATTAGTGATGCATATTACCATCCAGTCTTCTTAGCTCACTTCTGACTCGGGCATCTAGCAAAACATCATCGCTCACCACTTATTTTTAACATAATTATCTTCACGCCTCAAGACCCACGTGTGTAAGCATGGGACATAACAGCAAAGCCATGGAGATTACACAAGCATAATAAGAAAACAGAGCATCTCACACACGCCTTGGCAATAGAGCAGCAGTGTTCAAATGCAGTGCAACTTTCCAGACAACAGAATTCAACCGTCCAGACAATACAATACATACAAGCAGCAAACTCAAAGCAATCAGCACAGCAGGGAAATCTCCTGTCACTGTGTGTACATCCCATTCACCATTCTTAGCCAAAGCAGTCGTTTTAAGGTCCAGGGGTTGCAGTTCAGCTTTGAAGCCAAAATCCAAATTTTCAGTATCACTCAGTATCCAGATGATGGTACACACAGGCAAAGTGGTGAAGTTCCCGATTGAGTCAGCATTTTAGCACTCAGGTGTTGCAACATGCAGTGCAAGGACCACCTCAAGGGATCCAGGAGGGAATCGAAGCTGCTGTGTTTCAATGTTTTCACAAGTATCAATTGCACCAGTCTAAAGCCGCTAGTCAAGTCACTTGATGCCGGTGACTAACTTGCCAAGTCTTATATCCACCTCAGGGCTTCAAACTGGCCTGCAAATCACATGCCATGCAAGCTTGTCATTGCCTTTTACTCACAAGTGCCCATAATCCATGCTTGACAATCTCCCTTGTGTGCTGCGATACCCCTTGCTTTCTCATCCGGATGAAATCACCTGCAAGACGTCGTCAATTGCAGATTCCGGCACTCGTGCTTCGAGGTCACCCTTTGGCCACGTTGCGCCGGGCCAACATCAGCCGCGCGCTCCACTTGGCAGACTGGCTCCTCGGCAACATGTTGTGCCTCTGCAGCGCTCTCAGCGCGGCACTGTGGCGCTCGTTCTCTTTTGCTATGTCTGCGTCAACATCCTGCACCGCCTTCTTGGCCTTATCCACCTCCCTTGCGATCCAGTTGATGTCTTGCCGGCAAGCCTCATCTCCCTCAGAGGACTTGAACTCCAGCCGTGGTGAAGTGATAACACCCAGATCATTGCTGGAGACGGCTCGCACGGGGGCAGGCTGCGCGCAGGCCGCCTGCTGAGCTGGCACTGCCATGCTGACAGGGGCCGCCTGATCTGGCTCAACCTGCTGGACGAAGGACCCCTTGCCGGACCCCCCGGCCTTGCCACCACCGCTGCTGCCGGGAACACCGTCGCTGAGATTCAGGCGAATCGTGCTGCTGAAGGACCGTGACGGCTCGGGTTCAGTGGCGGCCGGCTGCCAGTAGCGAGGCAGTGGCTCGTTGTCATTCTGGATGGGCTGAGAGGGGCCCTCTGTGAGCTGAGGGTCAATTGAGATTTGTTGGGGCCCGCGGCCGTCGCTTGTCTGGCTGTTGCATGCGCTGTGGCCTGTCGACTGCAGGTCTAGTTCGCCTCCGTCTGCAATGATGCCGGGTGCGCGGCCGCCCTGCCCCGCAGACGGGATCATGAAAAAACCCTTGAGTATTGGAGGGGCCACCAGCGCATCATCGGACCCATCCTGCAGCTGACTGGGCTGCTGAGCTGGCTCATGCAGCTGACTGGACCGCTGAGCTGGCTCCCGCAGCTGACTGGATCGCTGAGCTGGCTGCATTCTCAGCGCCGGATCGTTCTTGCTGGCGTCGGCTGTGAATACCTTCTCAGCTGAAATGCTCCGCGCTGTCTCTGGCGCAGAATCCCTGTCAGCTTGCGTAGTGCCAGGCGGAAGAGGCAACGCCAGCAGACCGCCGTGGCCCTCCCGGCGCCTCGGCACCTGCCGCTGCAGCCACTTCGGGTCGTCCTTGGAGGACTCTGAGTGGCAATGCAGCACGCTCACACCTTTGTGCTGATTGTCCGCCGAAGCGAATTGCCACACCGGCTCGTGCGCATCCTCGCTGGCGGCCGGCGCCGCCTCTGTTGGATTCACGCGGTGCGGCCGGCCGCCAGATACTCTCTTGGCGGTCTCATTTGCGTCCGCTGCCTGCACCTTGGCGCTCTCTGCTCCTGCCGCACGTCCCACAGCTGCATTGATACTGGCGGCAAGCTGAGGGAGCTGAGGACTTGGGCGATGACTGGGCTGCTCGGTTGCCGGCTGTGTTTGCTGCTTGGCACATGGAGTGTTGTCTGCTGCCATTCCTGCCCCCTTTGATCCTGACTCGATGACGGCTGCCTCAGGGCAAGCAGCCTCCAGGTGCGGATTGGGCTGCAGAGCGTGCTCCTGCTCATCTAAGGGTCGAGCGCTGGCCATTTGCAGAGCTGGTCCCCGCTCCCCAATCATTGCTGCAGCTGGGTGTCCTCCCAAACCCTCCTCCGCTGCACCAGATGCCTTGAATTCTGTTGCAAGCAGCGCTTTCATCACAATCGTCGCCATTTCCTCAATGCCTTTGCCTGCGCTCCCATGTGCAGCCCATTGCTGAGTCTCCTCGATAGTGCTGCCTATTGCTTGCAGCGCAGGCTCGCTTGCAGCCGGCTCCTTGACCCTCTCATTGCTGCCGGCTGACTGTGTGCCTTGCGCTGCTTCAACTAGCAACAGCTGCTCCGTCCTGCTTTGGTATACATCCTCATTTGGCGACGCTGCCACTTCCGTCGCTGCAGCAGCAGCGGCCGCCGCCGCATCGGCTTCTGCTACAACGGAAGCTGCCGCCGGGCAGACAGCTCCGCCTGCTGAAGCGATCCCAGCCGCGGAATCCAGATCCTTGACGTCTGCCAAGAGGGCTGACTGCTTCACCTTGATGACACCCTCTGTGGGACCGTCAATTGACTCTGTGGGGGCAACTGAGTCACCGGATTGCTGCACAACAGCCCCTTGAACCCCAGAGGCTGTTGGTTGTGCAAGAGTAGCTCCGACTCCCGGATAGTCTGCCATGGCATGCTGCTCACCGCTGAGCATATTCCCCTCGTCCAACAGCGCCTGCTTTGGTCCGCTGCTCTGCTGGGCGGTGCCTGCCGCTTTGTCCTCTGAGCAGGCCTGCTTGGCTGACGCCTCAACCCCGGCATCTGCAGGGGACTTGCTCTGCTGGCAAGCTGCGGGTGGGAAGCCCCATGAGTCGATGTGGCAGGGAACCCCATCTGCAGACGAGGCTGCCCCTTGATTGCCATGCGGGTCAGCATCAAGCTCGGATATGGTGGACTTGCATTCAGCGTGCTCACCTTCATTGCCCATGACGGCATCGGCTTGGGACGCCACAATCACATGCCCAGCTTCAGAGTTCTGACAGGCGGCCCAGGACCCCTTGATCTCCTGTGAGATGCAATCTGCTGACCCCTGCACGACCCCATCTTCCTCTCCAGCATCCGCATGGCCCATGATCTCCTCATCAGGAACGCCCTCGTATAGCTGTCCTTCGGCCGAACCCCCCTGGGTGCCTCCGCGGCTGGCGCATTGTCGGCGTTGTCGTTTCCAGGCAGCTGCGCTTGCTCCGTTGTCGCCTCAAGAGGATCTCCTGCCTGGCTTGGCGTTGGGCTGGCATCTGCGTCCTTGCAGCCAGTGTCTCCCTGGGAGCTGGTGGTCCCATTTGAATTCACCTTACCTTCACCCCCTTGCCGGGACGCATCAATGCTTTTGGAGAGCATGTAATCGCCATATTCGCGATCTGATCCCTGCACATCCTCTGACCATATCTTCGAAGCACCCTCCACCGCTGATCTGTGGACACCACTCCCATCCCCATCCTGGCCATGCGTGCTACCATCCTCCAGCGGGCAATCCTGCTCCGCCGCACCAGGCGCTCCCTCTGCTTCTGCCGCTGAGTCAGCAGCGCTGTCATTGGCGGGCATTCCCTCCACTTCTGCTACGTCATCAACGTCATCATCAACGGGCGCTGACTCAACCTCCATCGCCTTTGCGCTGCCAGCCTCACCAGATGGCTCTTCACTGGCCGCCATTGCCATGTCCCCATCCGCAGCATCGTCTTCTGCGCTTGCTTCCGTAGAACCTCCCGGCTGCTCTGACTCATCGCATACACTGGGAGTACACCCGCTCTGGCGCCCCTCTCCAGACCCCTCCCCCTCTGACCTGGTAGCCCCAGGCCTGTCGCTGCGGTCAGCAGAGGAGGTCCTTTCAGACGCGGAGGCGGCATGCTGCCTCTTTCGTGCGCGCTGATCGCTGACGTGACATTCGTCCAGGAGCGATGCGGACCGCTTCTGGCTGCGGCCTCCGGTATCTGCGTCCGCCAGTGCTTGCTGCCCGGCGCAGGGTCCGGCCTCTGCGCATGCATCATGGAAGCATTTCAGACAGCAGATCATCGATTGGGAGTCTCAGCTCATGAGGGAGCAGCATCATGAAGAGACTTACTAGCAAGCGGTGAGCCACTGCGGTTCGCATGCCACTTGACAGACAAGCATACATTCAGCAACCTGCATAGCCGCATGCCAAGCAATTGCCCTCCTCAAGAAGTCAACAACCGCACGATGGAGTTGCTGCGAATAAAACCCACCTGATGCTGGCACAGGAGCATGCTCTGGGGACGCAGGTACAGACACATGCTGTGGGACCGGCGCGGGTGGCGCTGCAGCCTCCACACCCACCAGAACATCTGCAACAACATGCATCATTTTAAGATTCTACACAATGTTGCAAGTCCTGAACTGCCCGCGCTCAAGTAACTGACACATCACATTACAGGATTAAGTGGCATGACAAGGCTTGGTCAGTGAGTCAGTGCTTACTGACAGAACTAGGCAGGACCAGGTGTCCAAAAACAGAAGTGGCACCTACCCGTCGGAAGAGGGGGAACATGCTGTGTTGGGGCCGGGTCGGGTGCCAGGCTGGCGTCCAAATCAGCAGCTGTCGGCTGAGCTGGCATTGCGGCATCCGCAGCAGGCATTGCCTCCTTTGGCCGCCGGCGCTGTGCAAACAGAGCCGGCAGACCCATCGCGAGCGCCACGTTCGTGCGATTCACATAAACCTTGCGTGCTGGCGCACCGTCCACAGGCACAAAACCCTGATGCCAAAGCACTCAGCATCAGACGCAGCATGCAATTAATGAGTATGCTGCAGATCAAAGGGTCTTGGAGGAAAGTGGCTGTATGTATGATGCTGGCTCCAAGCTTCCAAGATGAAAGCAGACATTGCTTCAATTCGATGTTGAAAGTGTGCTTGAAGGGCGGCATATCCTGCGCTCTGACGATTGCCAGGGACTTCTGAGCAAGCAGACTACATGGAAAGTTGAAAGCGTTTATGAAGCTTACCGGGGGCGGGAAGCAATGATAGCTGCCAGACTTGTTGATGGTGACACGCCACCCATTGTCCAGCACCCCACCTGCATGCCGCACACTGCATCCCGTCACATGCCGCGCACCTGCACATGTACGGAGATTGCCACCAATTCAAGGCACTTGTGAAACTTTCTGCTTGGGTGGATATTTGCTTGCCGTGGGGGACAACAGAGCAAACGCAGATATCCTCAGTGCTCGTCGCTGAAGGCCCTAGTGACCTACCACAGCGCATGATGTATGTAAAGAGGCTGAGCTCTGCCACTCTGTCGTGCGGCCGCGCATGGGGTGCAACTTCCCTTGCAGCTTCCCCGGCAAAGCCATGCTGGCCGCCCGCTGCGCTCGGCTGCCTCTGGTTGTGCAAGTATTGCCCCCAAGCCTGAAGGGAGGCAGTCAGCCCTGGGGGGCCCAGCAGTGGCGCAGCTTGTGGTGGCTGCATTGCGCCGGGTCCGTGATGCGCTGGCTGCATGGCGGCTGCCGCCAGGGGGCTGAACGGGAGGTCCCAGCCTGCACCGGCCCCGGGTGCATGCCTAAGCGCAAGCTGCGCCTGCGGCAGCCACAGCAGAGTTGAAAGCATGGAAAGAACAATAAATGCCCAAATTGTGTTTGACTGCTCCCTACAGAGTCTGAGGTGGCAGGGAAACATGCTGAGCATTTATTCAAGATGCATGCAGGGATGATCGGCCAGAGGAGGTGCCCAACCATCATGGCGCAAAGTGGTGCTTCAAGCATGTCTCATCATAAAATCTCGCCTAGAGTGAGTCTTGTGATCATGCATGCTGAGATTACTGGCTGCGCAGTGCCTGATCCTTAAGAGCCAATGTTGATCGATTTCACCTGGTCCATGGCATGAAAGCTGGTGCGCCCCGCATCAACAGAGTCCTGTTCAGGCTGGTGGGATGCCTTAGCAGTTTCCTGCACAGACAGAAATAGCATCAGACATTTTAAGCCTGGATCCCAGCAAAATTGGTGTTTCCAATCAACCTTCTGATGTGCTGAATACAGAATACAAAACCTCGGACTCTTCTGCCAACCGGATTCCTGCACATGGGCGTGCATCAGCGCCCCTTTCGCGGGGGCGGGGTCGACGAAGAGCCCGTCTCAGAGGCGGTGTCGGAGACATTCGAGATAAAGAGCATTCGGATATTCTTTGCATGCTGACATGCATGCTGTTGTGGTGCTCTTGCAACTGGCAATTTTCAAAGCAGAGAATATCCTCAACATTTGATCATACCGCGCATGCATCTACGAGGAATGCATCAAGCTCAGCAAGGCATGCATGCCCTGGCACTCTGACTCATTTGGGACACACACACCTGAATGTTCATCAAGCTGATAGCAACCTCCTGCCCTGCTGCAGCTCCCATCTCCCTCACCCCAGGCCCTGCATTGACAGGTGCCTGCCAGTGACTCCCCGCTGGCTGCATGCTAGGGCCTGCTGCGCTGTCACCTCTGGCAGCTTCCAATGGCTGCTCAAAGAGCCTCTCTGTGGCTGCATGCTCCCTGGCTAGCCACTGCCTGGCTGCCTCAAGCGCATCTGGCTGCCCCTCTGCCTCTGATATCACGCTGGGGGCTTCTCGCTGGGGACCACCTTTCAAGCCTTTACGCTCCAGAGTAGCTGCTGGCTTCTCAGCAGCTATGGCCTCCATGTTGGCCACCTTTGCTTGCTGCTCAGGCCGGTCCAGGCTTGCTGCTTCCTGTCCGTCCCGCACAGCACTACCTGCGGCAGGTTGTTGGGCTCGAATCAGGCTGTCTTTGGTCGTTCGGCCCGACACGCGAAACAACGACTGGGACCTGCGGGTGCTCCAAGTCTTTCTTGTGCTTGCACGTCGAAACGGACCATCGCAACAGACACATCAATGCTTTCGATGTAGAAGACTGCAGCGGAATCTTGTATGGGATTTTTGAGCGCACCGTTGTTGTGTTCAGACTGCGCTTCTCCGCGGAGCAGCGGCGAGGAGACGCCTCCGTCGGCTGGACTAGTCTAGCTGCGAATGATTTGAATCTTCTTCAAATTGCTTCAGTGTTTGCAGAGCCACATTAAGAGCACGGTGGTTGATCAGACGGGGCCGAAAAAGGTTCATTCTCCTTCAGTCCGATCATCGTGCCGACGCACGGAGGAAGCAACAACTGACTTTAAGAAATAATTTTGTGTCGATGTTCCACGATTTTGCTTGGTTTCAATGACCTGGTGTTTGAGAAGGAAAAGTTCGCAATCGACCTTGGCCGCCGGGCACGAGCCTCAGAGTCCATCGGGAAACCTTGTACAACGTCATCGTCACATGCAATTTGTCAGCTTTACATGCAGCGCATGCTCAAATGTTGCAATCAGCCATCAATTCAAGTGGAGAAAGAGTGAGACAACCAGGTGCATTCTTGGTAACAGTGCGATCAGTGGCTTCTCTTTAAGTAAGTTTGTCCATCAACAGCCACTGAGTGTCTATGACCGCCAACAATTCACGCAGACACACTGATCGGCTAGCACACGCGCACTGTGATGATCCGGCAACAGTTAGAAGGCAAAAGGTTTTTGCACACATCAAATCCTGCAATTGCACACCACATAGTCACTGTGAAGCTGCATGTGTGAATGCGTACTGTTGCATCCAATGCAGCAGTGGTCCTTTGCTCAGTATGCATGATATTGAATAGCAAAACTCAGGAAATTCGCACATACACAATTACAAAGCAGCGAGTCTCACACAAAAATTGGCAATAGAGCAGTAGCATTCAAAGGAAGTTGTCAAACAACGGGCTTCAATCGTCCAGTTCCTCAAAGAACACAACCTGACTTCAAATCTATGTTGGAGGCAGCCAGCACAGAACACAAATTGCCTTTGCACATTTCAGATCAGCCATATCAGTCCAAACAGCAATAACAATTGATGCAGTCCAAATGTTCATATCAATAGTCACTTTTCTGTGCCACGGCCAGTCCAGGTTCGAGGGCCACAACATGTCATACACAAGCCTTCACGTGAAATGGTCATGCCGCGGGTGGTGTAAGGACCATCTCGATTGTCCAAGAAATCAGGCATGAGAAGGTGATACTGAATGCTGCAAGGTATCAACTGCACCAGTCAAACAGGTCAGTAACATCATGCCACGTCAAACAACACTTCAAGGCAAATCATGCGTCATTTTCGCGGCAGTATCTCAGTCAAATCTGCCTCTTGTAGCCCAACTTTGACGGTCTTCCTTGCAAGCTGCAGAATAAGAAATTCCTTGGTTCCTCGCCTATTTCATTGCAAGACGCCTTCACCTGCAATATCTCCTCGTTGGCGCGGTGCCCAGTGTCCTTGGCCGCATTGCGGCAGGGGAAACATCAGCGCCGCGCTCCACTCGGCCACCCTCCTCTCATTCAGCATCCTGCACCGCTGCAGAGCGATCAACGCAGCGCTGTCACGGTGCCCGTTACGGGCAATCTCCTCCGCGATCTCCACCTCAACATCCCGCACGGCCGTCCTGGCCCTCACAACCTCCAAGATACAGAGCGCATCTTGGTGGTATGCGGCACATATCTCCAGCAGGGGTGCACTGGTCCTGCAGACAATTTGTTGCAGAGCACGGTGCGCGCTGGCCTCCTGCTGAGCTGGCACTGCCATGCTGGCAGGGAGCACCTCATTTGGCTCGCCCAGCTGGACAGGGGGACTCTCGCCGGACCCTCCGGCATTGCCACCCGCGCCGCTGCCGGGATCTACACGAGATCGAGAGATATTCAGCCGCCGCTGCAAGACGTCGCCCTCGGTGCAGCCCGCCATACACTGCGGCCGGCTCACTTCCTCGTGCTCACCGTCCGAGGCAGTGAATTGCCACACCGGTTCGTGCGCATCCTCGCCGGCAGCAGGATCCGCCTCGGCAGGAATCACGCGGCGCGGCCGGCCGCCAGATACCCTCTGTGAGATTTCAATGTTGTCTGCTGCATGAGGACTCGGGCCGTGACTGGGCTGCTTGGCTGCCGGCTGCATGTGCTCCTCGGCACCTTGTCGCTCTTCCTCTGCCATTCCTGCCTCCCTTGATCTTGACTTGATGACACCTGCCTCAGCCTCCAGGTGCGTATTGGGCTGTTGAATGTGCTCCTGCTCTTCTGGCGGTCCTATGCTGGCCATGGGCTGAGCTGATCCTTGCTCTGCAACCATTGGTGCAGCTGAGATTCCTCCAACCCCCGCAGCTGTTGCATCAGGTGCTTTGAAATTTGTTGCCCGCAGCGTCTCTGACACCTTTGACGCCATCTTCTCAAACCACACACGCGCGCTCCCTTCTGTGGCCCCTTGCTGAGTCTCCTCGATGGCGCTGCCTTTTCCTGGCTCGCATGTGGCCGGCTCCTCGCTGACCTGCCCATTGCTGCCGGCCGAGTTTGTGGCTTGCGCTCCATAAATTGGCGACAGCTGCATCGTCCTGAATTGGACCTCGTCCTCTTCTGGCAATGCTGCCACTTCCATCGCTGCAGCCGCCGCCGCTGCCTCAGCTTCTGCTGCGGTGGAAGCTGCCGCCGGGCAGGTAGCTCCGCCTGCTGAAGTATTCTTGGAATCCAGATCCATATTGTCTGCCATCATGATCAGTGCTGCCCCCTCCCCCTTGGATGCACCCTCTAGAGCACCCTCCAGATCATCTGCAGCCGGCAGCACTTGATATCATTTTGACAATTCATGAATCTGCTAAAAAGCTTGGACAAGAGACACATCACGTCCCAAGCGCCAACATGCCAAGAGCACTGACAGATTTGCTTTGATTAATAATCAGCGCTTACAAAGTAATTGTCATTGACACGGGTGGGAACATGCAACAAATTGAATATGCACGCATCAAAAAGGAAGGTTTAAAGGAAGCTTTCTTGAGCGAGCTGCATTCACCTCCGGGTGAACGTGCATCTTGTGAAGAGGCCGGCACGGATGCCGGCAGGGGTTCAGCGTGAGCCGCCTCCGGCAGCAGCGCGGCCTCCGCCTCTGTGGCAGGCAGATCGTTGCGGCGGCGGCCGCGGTAAGAGCGCCAGGCCCCGATTGGAGGAAGTCCCATCGCGCGCGCCACGTTGGTCCGGCCGCAGTACACCTTGCGCAGGCGCTGGTTGCCCACAGGCACAAAGCCCTGAGAGCATAAAGAGCAGATGCCGGTCAGTGCTTGCATGAACTTGAATTGAGAGGGCCTGGCATTGGTCTTGACAACATGCAATTCCTCTTCAATTCTGCTTTGGTAAAATTGTCTTCCTTTTTGCAGAAAATTCCTTGCACTCATCAGAAGCTGAACACCAATACGGTACTCTGAAGGGTGCTTGATGTGAAGGCATACCTTTGGAGGGTAGCACATATAGGCGTTGTACTTTTTCTGGACCTGCCAGCCGCTGCAAAGGACTCCTCCTGCATGCCACGCTAGGATTCTTGAGCATGCACTCATCAGGCGACACCATGCTGGCTGTGCTGAGCCTCAAGCCCAGATGCAGTGACTCATTTATGATGATATGTGACCATGTAACAATCCATTTTGCAATGCAATGTTCTGCCAGCCTCTCATTCCAACATTCTCACAAAATGGGCATGTAAGGTGGCAAAATTTTTACTGACACTGGCCGAGTAATTCAAACATACGCACCCCCATGCTTCACGATATCATTGACAGCGGTCCTGAAAAAAATGTCAGGCCAGCCTTAAAAAGGGGCAGAGTAGGCCTGCCGTGGTAGTCTCTGACACTTTGGGGCATCCCTGAGATTTCAAAGATTTGTTAAAAAGGGGAAACCAAGATTTTCAATCTGGCCTGTGAGTCGTTCAATTTGCCTATCAAATCTGCCCATGGGATGCCTCTCAGTCAGAGCCTGTGGCTCCGGGGCATTGCCTGACTCAATTTGGCCAATTTTCATCTTTTGCCGGGACTGCCCTGAAAGCTTGCCCCTAGCCCTGAACCAGCTTGTCCAATCCCTTGGGAGGCCCCAGGGCTGTCAAACTTTGCGTTGCTCTGTGCACAATACTACCAAAGAAATGTGTGCATGTCGGAATAGAAGATGCTGTTGAGAGGTGTTTGTTCTGACCCACCGCATAGCTGGATGTATTCGAACAGGTTGCGCTCGGCCGCGTTGGTGTGCGGCTCGGGATTGGGTGCAGCTCCTTCTGCCCCAGCCCCGGGGGGATGGCTCTGCGCCAGCTGCTGCTGCGCCGCTGCCTGGAGCGGTGTTGCAGCCCCCTACGGCAACAACCACAGCAGGCTGCAAACAAATGGGGAAGCACAACACCCTGCTGATGTTGTTTATGATCGCTCCCCTCAGACTCTGAGATGAAAAGGGACATGGGAAGGATATTATGCAAGCTGCACACAGTGCATGATCACCCAGAGGAGGTCCCACGGTTCGTGGTGCAGAGTGCTCCTTCAAGATCACTGGTCATTACGTCCTGCTTGGAATGAGTGACACGCGTCATTCATGCTGGCTGCGCAGTGCTCGAGTGCTGGGATGTGTGAATGTTGCTCAGGGCTTACCTTGCCCATTGTATTGGTGCGCCATGCATCACCAGAGTCCTGTTCGGGATGATGGGGAGCTTGAGCAGCTCCCTGCACACACAAAAACGGTTTCAGGTTGGTGACTTGCATGTGCTGGACAAAACAAATAACCTCTGACTCTTCTACCAACCATCGATCCAAACAGAGGAGTTTCTTTATCCGACATGCATGCTGTTATGGTGCTCTTGCAACTGGCAACATGCATGGCAGAGAATGTCCTCAACATCTGAGCATATTGCGCATGCATCTGTGAGGCATGCCTCAAGCTTAGCAAGGCATGCATGCCCTGGACATCCACATTTACTTGGGACGCACCTGAATGTTCATCAAGCGGACAGGTGCATCCTGCCCAGCAGCAGCTCCCATCTCCCTCACTCGAGGCCCATCATTGGCGGGTGCCTGCCAGTGGCCCCTGGTTGGCTGCATGCTAGGGCCGGCTGCGCTGTCATCTCTGGCAGCTTCCCATGGTTGCTTAGAGGGTCTCTCTGTGGCTGCATGCTCCCTGGCCAGCTCCTGCCTTGCCGCCCCCAGTGCACCTGGCCGCCCCTCTGCCTCTGAGAGCTTTTCTTGGCTGCGGGCTGCGTGCTGGGGGGCACCATCAAAGGCTGCACGCTCCAGAGTAGCCACTGGCAGCTCAGAAGCTGTGACCTCCATGTTCGCCATCATTGCTTGCTGGTCAGGCTGGTCCATGCTTGCTGCTTCCTGTCCGTCGCGCACAGCACTACCTGCGGCAGATTGTTAGGTTCGAATCAGGCTGTCTTCGGTCGTACGGCCCGACTCAGCGAAACAACGGCTGGCACCTACGGGTGCTCCAAGTCTTTCTTGCGCTTGCGCTTCGAAACGGACCATTGCAACATTTAGAAGCCTGATCAAACACACGTATCAATGCTTTCGATGTACAAAACTGCAGCAGAACCTTGTATGGGATTCTTGAGCGTACCGTTGTTGTGTTCAGACTGCGCTTCTCCGCGGAGCAGCGGCGAGGAGACGCCTCCGTCGGCTGGACTAGTCTAGCTGCGAATGATTTGAATCTTCTTCAAATTGCTTCAGTGTTTGCAGAGCCACATTAAGAGCACGGTGGTTGATCAGACGGGGCCGAAAAAGGTTCATTCTCCTTCAGTCCGATCATCGTGCCGACGCACGGAGGAAGCAACAACTGACTTCAAGAAAACATTTTGTGTCGATGTTCCACGATTCAATTGGTTTCAATGACCTGGTGCTTGAGAAAAAGTTCGCAATCGAACCTTGGCCGCCGGGTACGAGCCTCAGAGTCTTGATGAAATCCTTGGACAACGCCATCATCACATTGCAGTTTGTCAGCTTTACATACAGCACATGCATGCAGCAATCAATTCAAAATTTGAATTCAAAGGCGATTTGAAAACCAGTTGCCCTCTTGCACCTACATGGTAGCTCAACAATGACTGGCTTCTGATGAATGTCGGGGTCCCCTTCAACAAATTGTGCCAAAGCCAAGAATGCACGCAAACAAACTCAGCCAGCACAGGCGCACAATCATCCAGCAACATGACGAAGATGAACAATATGTTTGCGCACATGAAATTCTGCAGCTACACACCACACAGTCATTGCAGAAGTGAATCAATCGGTATCACATGATCACAGTGCTGCGCATGCACAACCAATGCAACAGCGGTAAGTTGCCAGGGTACCCAGAGAGGAAGGCCTGCGCCTTTCTGCGCCTTCCTGTGGCTCTCTAAGCACGGCTGAGCACTGAGCATTGGCACGTTGCTGGCAGCAGTAGCCTGCTATTGTAGCAAAAGGAAAGACAGGCATGTGTTCTTTGCCCAGTGGACATCAACATCAGGTCATCCCCTCTGACAGCATCAAGGACAAATGCTCTGGTTCAGGATCCAGGTTCATCTCCATCTTCCAGGGACCTGACTCTCAATCACATCATGGTAAACATGCAGCAGCAGCTGCTCTGACTGCAAAGATCAATGCACCAACCTTGCCAGTTTGCCACACCAACGACATGCATGCTCCAGCATTCCTTCCTTCTGTCAACACCGGCTGCTGCATCTGCAGCTCAGACTTGAGCCTTCTGGTGATACTCAGCCCAGAGGGCTTTGCTGCGGCTGCCTCCAGTGCGCCTAGCGGACGGCGGTGTTGGGGTGATGGCCTGGAGGGAACACTGACGTACCAAACGGCGCAGACAGCTCCAGTTCCTTGAGCACATCAACCGCCGCCTGCGCGCGTACGCGTCACTTGTCTCAGAGTGTCCAGAGTTGGAGGAGGCTGGCACTGTAGTGTGCACGCACCCAGGGCGAGCTGCAAAATTACTACATCGTTGTGTCCTAAAATTAAATAAAATCAAAATGGAAATTTAAAATTGCTACACAAATGAGTTAAAATTAAATAAAAATTTGATACTTCATCAGTACGCATGCCCTCATGATGGCCGCGCTTACAAAGAGATTCCACATGAATATTCGAGCCTCATGACTATTTGAGCCTATCTGCATGCACTTTAGCTCCACGCGTACGGCTCCTCAGAAGTACTTACCCACTGATTGCTCACTTCCGTGAGAAACCATTCCTACACCACAGACCAGTCCTACACCGTGCACGTGGACTCTTCTAATAGAAAGTAAAACACTCTCTCTTTGCCTATGGATGGCTGTCGTACGATAGCGCTAACGATGATAGTAAAATTAATTGATCTAACTGGCATCACGACCTTCCACCAGCTTCTGCTGCTGCGGCATAACATACTTTGGGCCCTTTGCATATCGCCATTGTGCCATGAAGACTTTGTCAAAGTGCCTTCATGGACATGCATGAGGCAATCGTTGCGCATGCATAATGATTAACCCCTGTCAGGTACAGCCTGCAGGGCGCCAATGGGCTGCCACTTGCCAACTTAAGAAATCAAAGGAAAATTTTGAAACTCTATCAATATTGCACAGCCATCCATTTCATGAGTGCCTGCCTTTGAGCTGCAGTGAATAAGAATGGTTAATGAACAATTGAGAATGGATAATGGAAACCCATTATCAGCAGCCAAATCGGCTGCAGCTGCGCGACCTCCCATCCTCATGCTGACACACTTCAGTTTGCCATTATGATGATGCTGTGGCCAGACAACTGGGCTTTGGACAATCAAGCGCTGGCAAAGATGCACAGCTGTATGGTTCTCATGCATGAGGATGATCATGATCATGATGATGTGATGATCAGATGCAGAGCTTTGCCTGGGCGCATCTGCCATTCGTGACCCTCGGCAGCATCTGATGGCCCGTTCAATAACGGTTCAATTGTCTCCGTCATGCTACAGCCAGTCGAGACAATTGAATCGTTGTTGATTGGGCGATCAGATGCTGCCGAGGGTCACGGTCATAAGATGCTAGGATGTCAGAGGGCGTGCCTGGGCGCAGGCGGCGACGCCGTTGGCTCCACGCGGGGGCAGTGTGCCGCCGCAGTCCATGGCCTCCATGCGCGCGATCATTATCACCGTCTGCGGCTGTTGCGCCACAAGCACCGCCAACTCATCGCCGCCCACGCGCCGCAGCTTGTTGAAGTTGCGCGCCGCCCGCTGCACGCCAGCAAACCAATGGGTGATCTATGAATTCCAGGGGCAAGCTCAACAGGAGCTACCGGCAGGCGACAGCAGATGACAAGATTTTGTGATCATGTCATGCCATGCATGAGGGCAGCATGCTGACAGTCCTGCAGCGGCATTGTCTGGCAACTCACGCCAGCTTGCAAAGCAATGAAGAGCACTTGCATGTCGTGTAGATGCAATGCATGTCCATGCTTTCTATTTGTATGCTGTTTCCTGGCATGGCATGGCATCCCAGGATTGGCAAAAGCAGAGATGGCATTCAGTTTCACAGGCTGCATCAAGCATCACATTAGGGGCCTGTCCAAGTCGATCACCACTGGAAGTATTGAAGAATTTGTGAATTTGAAAGCTTCCAGTCTCAGAAGTTCTCTAAAAGGTGGACATGAATCCATACAAGTACTGGTCATAACTGGGCCAGTTCAACAGTGGCATTCCTGCTGCCAGCTGGCAGCGCTGCCTGAGGGTTGGGCACGCTGACCATGCATGCATGCATGCAAATATCCAGTATAATTTGGCAACTGCAGAGCTGCGCAAAAAGGAAGTCGAACAGGCCCACCTTTGCGATATTGTACATGGCGTCTGGCAGCACCGAGAGCAGGTGGGACTTGCCGGCCACCATTAGGACGTCCTCGGGGGTCCAGTCCTGGCCACGCATCTCCTCTGCGCGCGGGAGCAGGCGGCGGCCGTCAAAGGCAGGGGGCGCGGAGGGAGGGAAGGAAAGGGCGCTCGGGGATTTGGCGCCAACGGTCTTCTTCTGCACCTGCGCGCATAGCAAGCAGTCTCATATTGGTGGCAGTGCCGCAAATATTGGTAATGCTAACCAGCGACCCCATCTTTTCTCTATATCTGATCAAATGAGTACTGTCAACTTCATGGAGTTGAAGAAGCACATCTGAAGGCACTCAGTGACTGCTGGAAACAGCTGTAAAGTTGACAGGCATGTCAGGCATCTCATGCCTCAGCTTGCATCATCCTGATTGTTGTGCACTTTATGTTGCAGCGCTCAGCGGGTGGCTCTTCAAATGCCAGAATTCTGTGCTCTCGGAAGGATCCTCACCTCTGCTGCGAGCTTCTCAGCCTCCTCAGTCAGTTTCTGCAGGTAGTGGGGTGGCTTTGAGTCAGCGGCCTCATCTGCCTCACGGTGTTCGCTGTGCCTGGGTGGCCCTGAGGTGACGTCCATGTCTCCTGATCCCTGCAGATGCAAGCCAGTACACGTGAAATCTCAAGTACAGACTCAAAAACTCAAAATCCAGACTTTGACCAGAGCACCAATGGGAGCACTGGAAGGCAGCTATTATAGATACAGCACAGCTAGCAACCACCAGCACATGATTCAATGAGTTTAGTCTTGACTGCCTCGTTGATGTCAATGGACGAAGTCCTGTCACCGTGCCGGTGGCCATCTCCGGCAGGATGCGTGAAGCAGCCTCTTCAACTTGGTCGGGGTTCATCCTGTTTCAGGCAAAGCAATGTCGAAAGTGTAACACAAGAAAATTTGTGACAAGATTGATGGCAGTCAAGGTGTGCGAAGCTTGCGTTGTCAAATTTGACATGCCTCGGTTGTCTACTGCAAGCTTCAAAATTTTAGAACGAGCGATGCCAGTCAGACTCATCTCAGAGCCTCAGAATCTTTCAAAGGACAAGTGAAGCTTTCAGATGCAAGTCAGATTGCGGCAGGATTTCGGTAATTCTTACCTTGGACGAGGATCTCGCCTGAGGCCGCCTAACAATGTTACGAGGATCTGCTGTCGCTCAAGACACGTCTTGGATGCTCCTTGAAAAAAATCGAGGTAATATTGGCCAAAGGATGGTCCACAATTTCAGGGTTGTCACCGATGAAATGTCTTGGGCCAGTCACACGTGGAGGGGTGAAGTGGCACTCAAGTAATTTGTTGTTAGCATGCAGTTTGGTCGAGAGTTCCTGCTGCTCTCAACATGTGTTTTTAAGTCAGCTCATGAGATCATGAGCTCATACTGATCAGTATTACAAGTGGGAGCGACAATTAAAGGTTCCCCATTTGCATGCGTGGCTAAATGGCCACATTGTGCCATGGCTGCAGTGCATTATGCAAGGCATGCATGATCATGATACCCGCATCATGGCGCCATCATATGCTGTGAAAGACAGTAAGCAGGCTTTGCCTTGAGGGAAGTGGGCAGAGTTAACTGTCTCAGAGAAATCGTAACAATCGCGAGGAGTCCCTCACTGTCAAACATGCCCAAGACAGCTCGATTACCAAAGTTCTTGAAGCCCAGAACACAGTCTAGCAAGTCCTCATATGGGATCATTTCCTGTTTGCCTCTAGCCCGACATCCTACCGGCCAGGAAAGACAAGCAGAAGCCGGGCACAAGGAAATTGGCAAGGTGGTTTAGGGGCGCCCAATGCAATAACAGGGACAGAAACAAGGTCTGTCAAGTCGTGTGATGTCTGCCTGGCTGGTAGTGAAGCCCAAGCAAGTTGATGTAGCAGCCTGGACCAGGGTAAACCCCCCTAAACCCCTGGCCAGGAACCTGCACAAGCGGAACGGGAAAAAGAACACTGTCCTAGGGGGGGGCGCCTGTGCAAGCGCTCTGTTGCATCCGGCCTGCAGTCTTGCAAAGCCTATAATAGAGCAGAGCAACCATGTGTCAAACTATTGCCATCGTTAGGAGTGTACTGTGTCTCTGTTGACTGGACAGGAAGGCACCCTCTATCACTGTATGTCACACTCTTCCTCTCAACATGAACCGAAAGCACAGAACAAAGTGTTTGGCCGTACAACATGCCACACAGGTGCTCCCATTACAGTGTCTTTATAGCCTGTCTCCAAGCTGGCCTCTGTTGCTAATCAATAGGCTACGGGCAGATGCTAGCCGCTAGCCGCTCGCTGCTCACGGTGCTGCTGAGGAAGATCTTATGATAAGGCAGGCGGCTGAGGTCCAGCCTTTCCCAAGGGGGTCCCCTCCCCAAGAGCTGGGGGAGGGGACCCCTATGCGCCTACACAGCACACAACACCCCGACAGCCTGGCATCACAATTTGCACTCTTGCACGCTACTTCACTGGGTGAAAGTGGAACAGACTGGGGGTCCTGGCTAGCGCTGTGAGCATGATCCAGGCCAAGGCGGGCACCTTGATCTGCGAAAAATCTCGAAGGCCATGGAAGGGCAATGTATGCACACAAGCAAAATCTGACAAAGGGAGCAATGCAGGGTCTGGCAGATTGGATGCGCGTCACCCGATGATGAGCAGGAGCCGCCCAGTCCAAGTTCCACCGCCCCAAGACTCGGATTGCGCTCCAATTTTCCAACTAAAGTAGTAGCCGCGAAATTCCCTCTGCGGCAGATTGCGCGCCTCCAGGCACGCGTGCATGTCACAGCCACCGACAGAGACGCACCCAAAGTGCAGAGTCTATACTGGAAGGTAGGTGTGCAGCAAAAGCAAAAAGAGAAGAAAATAGAACAAGGGGGTCCAGCTTGCAGACTGCCAATCTTGAGTACAAGGGGCCTCCTCCACAACCGCGCGGCAGCCATGCCTCACACAACCGCGGCCAGAGCAGCCTCTTGCGCGCGCGTCTCCCTCTCGCGCGCTTCCCTCACACCGCAGGCCATTGCTTGCAAGCTAGAAATCTTCATTTTCGTGTTCAGCAGGTTTTCAAAACCAAGACACCAAGGTTCTTTTCAGCCAGTTCGGATGGTGCTCTGAGAGAAATGGTGCAAAATACAAAGAGGGCTATTGATTGAATCTGATAGGGCATCCTGCACAGCGGCCTGAGAGAGATGGGAACTCCTACGAACGGTGCCATTTCCAAATTAAGCCAACCTCAATCGCTCAAGTCCGGACGACAGCTCCGCTTTGTACACTTTCGAATAATTGCGAGGCAATAGATTTGAATGTGTGGAACGAAGAACAATAATGTGGTGCTTCAATAGTAGGTGGATCCATTGGAGGGGCGCGTCGAATGATAGGAATGGCCAGCAGCAGCAGCAGCAGCAGCAGCAGCAGCAGCAGCAGCAGCAGCAGCAGCAGC
>JADEYI010001185.1_pt1 | contig 22109 bp, 20 predicted proteins | sample 8542331 | NCBI WGS metagenome assembly JADEYI01 (sample SAMN16510988, study PRJNA670497) | mine drainage metagenome | isolation source: biofilm near Copperflume 1 | place: Germany: Marsberg coppermine Kilianstollen | collected 2018-02
CCGCCGCCCTGTGGCACCCCCCGGTGACCCTCCCCGTCCTCTGCCCCTTTGCCTTCCGGCCCTTCTGACCCACCCGTGGCTCTGCGCCGGTCCTCTCAGACCCGCCCTGCCCCTTGCCAGCCCCTTCCTGGTTCCCTCTCCTTGCCCCCCCCCATTTCCCATTTGATGACGGGGGCATAGCCCTTCCAGGTGATGTTCCCTGCTCAGCCATTCTGGCTCTGCGCGTATGCATGCTAGGGTCTCCTACGGGGTTCCCTCTAGTGCGTTCTTTCTTTCTTTCTTTGTTTCTTTTCTTTTGACCTGGAAGAACGGGAAATCTATGCAAGATGAGGACGATAAGAAGCTGTGGGTGATAGAAATGAGTGGTGGTACGACGAGGTGCCTGACGAGGTGCCTGGCGGTTGCTGGCTGTGAGTAGAGACGATGTACGGCTTGGGAAGGGCAGGCGATTGTTTTGAAGAGCAACGTGGTGCGTGAAGTTGTCCGTTGCATGTTGCAGTCAGAATGTTGCAAGCAGTATGTAAGTCCTGTGTGGGTGCGTTCTGAAGGGGACCTGACACCGCTAAGGAGATCTGTGTCTGGCCCTCGTCCGAGAACATTGCAGGGTAGGCACTTTATCATTACGGTATGTGGATGGGTGGGTGTATAGGGCCGGGCAAGAAGTTGGTGTTGAAGTTTGATGATACGATGATGGAGAGTGCGCGGTTTGGACGCTGACCTGAATTATTCGTTCAGCAGGAGGATGGGAACGGGAGCGACCCTTGGAGGGTGTGTCTAGACACAGATCTGTCGGCCACAGAGGACGGCTGATCACTAGAACGGCGTTTGTGGTGCGTGGCATGAATCTCTGAGACTTGGGGAGTGTTTGGATGAAAGGTGGTAACTGGATTTTGGGTTGGGTGTGGTTGTCCTGAGAGGGCTTCAGTGTATGGTCACAGCTCAATTTTTGTGATGTGGCTGGATGAAGGATATTGGGATGATTTAAGGATGATACTGGCCCTTGTCCAGGCTTGGTAGCGACAGTCAAGTGCGCCTGACTTCCCTGCCTGTTATAGGAGATCGAGACACTTTGGTTTTGAAACAATTCCTTGTCATGCGCGCACATAGCGCCGAGAGGGTGGACATGTGCAGACAGGGGTGGTGCAAGCTGTTCAAGTGTTGTAGATGGGCTGTGACTGATTTGGGGTCTTGAATGTGTGCAGGTGAGGCACTTGCCCACGGTGTCCTTGCAGCCCATTGTGGGTGAGCTGTGCGACCAGCGGTGCTGCGGCATTGGCTCCGCTCTGGCCGGGATCAAGTTCAATGCCAGAATGACTACATGCTGCCTCATATCTGCTCACCTCTGAAGCTGACAGCCTGTCCTAACAAGCACTTGCAAACACATGTACACTTTGCTTGCAGATGAGAGAGGGCCCTCGAAAGCAGTAGACCCACAGGAGTGCGTCCACCCTGGCTGCCCCAAGTTTGCTTTCAAATAGAACATGTCGACAAGCGAAATAGCCTGAAACGTTTCTGCCAGCAGTCCTCTGCTGGACAGCTGGCAGCAGAGAGGTTTGTTTTTCAGCTTGCGTTACTTCAGGCTTCAAGCACTTGCAATCTGCCTGTAGTACCGAAATGACCTGATTAGCTTACTGTTTTTTCTCAGAGTGCCTTCGAGGTGAGTGGCCCGATGATCTGTCCGATGAGGTCCTGCTGCGCATGCGGAGCTGGATTACTGACAACGGAGGCTATGTGCACCCTGACCTGAACTTCAGTCTCTCAGCTGCCAGGTGCTAACTCACTCTCATCAAATCAAACCGTTCTTTAATTTGCAGACAGGCAAACATTAGCTGACATGGTCAGATGTCACGAACATCCTTTCAGGGAACTCAGATATGCAATGCAGGGGTTGGGTGGCTGAGAAGCTAATCGACCTGGAGACTGTCTACACAGAGCCGCTGATAGTCTTCCTTTTGGGTCTGCGGCTGCAGGCAGCAGACGTTGTTGCAATGCTGCAGCGGTTATGGTTGAGGTCGGCTGGAAAGGGAGACTGGAGGTGTACACATGTGTGATATGCCAGTTGTGCATGGCAAGTGATATACATGGACATCGCATGCCTCCCATGCACTGTAAAAGCCCAACCGTTTCCTGGCCTCTGTGCAACAGTGCGGCACAGTTTGTCATTGCAGGATGCGCTGTGTGCCAAGTACTACCTTGAAGGAGAGATCCCTCTGGCGGTCTGCCTTGCCTATGAGCGCAAGAAGGGGAGGCAGTCACCCTTCTACCCCTTCATAGCAGGCAGCAGGCAGGCAGCAGGCAGGCAGCAGGCAGGCAGCAGTAGCAGGCAGGTGACAATTCCATGAGTGACATGTGGCAAAATAGAGCATGCTTGCTGATCCAGATTACTACATCATGTAGCAAGCACAATTTATACATTGAGCACATTTCATCACACTCATCATTAAGAAGTTATCATGGAGCATACCGTAGCCAGCAGTCACACTCTTCATTGAGGTATCATGCTTGATTGAGTACTTTTTACTTTGTAAACTAGGGAAGGTGGCCGAAAATAGCCACTTGTGGTGTATTCATTTTTTGGGCAGACTGCTTGTCTTGCCTGGGCCTCACCGTAACAACCAAGCTCACTATTGCCGACAATAGCCTTGTCTACAAAGCCACAATTGCCTCCGAAGAATATTCGCATCAAGTAGGTGAAATGTACAGTGCTTATAAGTTGACAAGCTTATAAGTGCTAATTAGAAACGGAATAAGGCCACAAAGTGCCTCGAGGTGTCGGTGCTTGCTCTTCGGCTGCAGCATCGGCACTTTCGAATACTTCTAGACGCCACAATTTTCGGTTATAGAAGTCACGATGGAAAGCTCTTATCGGCGCCGTTCCATCGCACCCGGGTTCGTGCAAAACGGTCGCGCACTCGCAATGTTATGAAGGATCTAAGGTTTCGCTGCGCTGTGTACCCGAAAATATGGTTTCGGCTGAAAAAAACAAGTGCAAGCGCCCGCGGGCGGCCACGAGGTCATACGCGATTAGGGGGAGCAGGACCTAGGGGTCAGGCTAGCGCCTACGTGAGGAAGTGGCCGATATCAGACGACACAAAAAGCACACTAGACTGCGGATGCGCTTTCTCAAGGCACTGGAGTGGATCACGACTCTTCGCCGTATCCGTAAAGCCAATCGCCAGGGACATGATTAGAGATAATTTAGGCCTAAAACGGGGCAATCCCCTCGAAACTTCTGTGACCTACAATGGCCTAAGCTTGGAGTGGCACGTACGGCTTCTATTTAGGCGCTCAGTGGAAGAGGTTTTAAACTTGGTTGCAACATAATTTCTGCTGTGAAATGCTTGGGAAACGAAGGGACCTTACACTCGAGTCACACCTCAAGATTAAAAGTGAAGCAACTATCCGGGTTCCCGTGCACGTGCTAGAGCCCCACACATTCGTAATGCATTATGCATTCATAATGGAAAAGGTGTATTCGTCATCTCATCTCTTTGAGTCACCCCTAAACGTGAACACAACGTGTGACATTCATAATAAACCGGAGCCGCTTCGTGCAGCTCGGCGTCCTGACAGCAAAAGCACAACTGGCAGGAATGTCCTATTTGGCAATCGTACACCCTAGTCACCCATACACCCCTGGCGGTCACACTTCGGTTCGCGTTCCGTATAGCAAGTGTGACCGTCTGCTCAGGAGCCAAATGGCCTAGTGAAGGGGCAAAGTATAGATAAATCGTACCAGGTTGGGCGACCATTAAGGGCATTCGCCTTAAGGCGAACGACCAAAAATTAAGGGTTCATTATAGCAATTGATTTCCCTGAAAACTCATCAGTATCTGCAGAGTCTGAAATGAAACAAATCTCAAAAGTGGAACGAAAATAACTCCAAATTTCATATCTTTATAAATACGCCAGCAATTTGAATGAAATCAGTTGCTCTGGAATCTTCTAAGCGAGCTCTCTCAGTTGCGACATCGAGCGCCGAAAACAGCATAGTGCGCATGAAGTTGCGCGGTTGGGCTGCAGGCTGCGGGAAACTTCGAATCTTCATAACTTGGCGAGAAGGTGCCGTTTCATACGAATCCGGGTGCGATAGAATCTTCTAGATGAGATGTTTTCACCGCGACATCGATCACAAAAAAATGACTTCGTATTGAATGACCTGTGTGTACTGTGATATCTGCCGATGGCTGCGAAGGACCCTTCCAAAATGCACACATCCCCTTCATGGACGCCCGGTTTCAGGGCCTTCTCTAGTTTCACGTAGAATTGCTGTTATTGCAAGGATCTGGGCAGTCTTTACAATGACAGCAAATGGCTGGACCCACCCGCAGCAAGCACAATTTTTCTGGAATGTAATTTGCGTCCATGTCCTGCCCTTGACTTGCCCTGATTTTGGACCGACATACATCCACAAGCAGCCTTGCAGTCCTTTATGGCTTGATATCTGTCTGCGTGCTAGGAGGCATATTCTCAAGTATTCATGATGTGGGTTGAAATATGTGTGACGCTTAATCAGCGCTGGAAAAAGTGTATCTCTCTCTCTCCCTCTCTCTCCTCTTCACTTCACCTTGTGGCACCTTCTGTTTGCAATACCACTGTGCTGATGCTATTCATGCTATGCCCACCACGGCACCGAATTGTTCATAGAAATTGCCACATTGAGAAGGTTCCCTCCAAGTCATATGCTGTATATAGAAGATTCCTCTAAGCGTCTCAGTAAACGAATTATGGAGGTTGACACATTCGTCTGCAATCTCTTTCCTGTATTAAATAGACCTGTAAGCTCTCAACGGATGCCTGACCAATGTTCTGCACTTGCCTCAACAACGTCGTAGTCATGCCGTCCACACCTGCGTTTATCTCCTGGTGTATGGAATCCGTTGATTGAGTATACATTGTGAAAGTGTGGTGATAGGAACGCCCCCACACGTCCAAAGCCGCTTTCTTTGGAAATGACCTGTCATGCATTAACACAAACTTTCACAATCTTTGGTATATCACACACCCCAAAGGTGCTCACCATTCGTATGAAAGTAACAAGCTTGGTTTACGTAAGGACCGTAAGGACATCCAGGTACCTCACATTTGCCTATTGATGTTTTGTCGGAGATCTAGGCTTTTGACTATTTGGAATGCATAAATTTTCGATTGTAAGGCAAGATCACGGTGATATGAATGACACCACCTCTCAGTCTAAAAATGTCACTTATACAAATGATAAGAGTATCTTGCCTGAATTTCAGTTGCAGAGAAAACCCAGAGCTGACCAACAGCCAGCTGCAATGCGTGATCAGCCGTCCCCTTGGGATCGCAATCAGTGTCTTTAAACTGTTTGCAGTTCATGTGTTGTATCACAGTAGAAACGTCAGTTATAATGGTCCTGTCTTTGCCGTATTTTTCTTTTATTGCTTGTCGTAGCTCCAGAGACTCGCTGATTAGGTACCTGTGATGTGAGGAGTTCACGTCAATAACCTATGGCAGAATTATCGGATAGGAATAGGCATACATACCACACCTGCTGGAAACAGCTGCTAGGAGGGCAAGTTGACTCTGCCAATCAAGGCTTCAATCGTGCGTAATCATGAGCACCTCGCGCTTGAGACCACTGCAGGTCCCCTTTCCTTCTTAAAGATGTAATCTCTGGGTGGAAAAATGTGCTGTCATTCGAGAAGCGCACCAGATGACGGACTGGTTGGTCTTCTTTCGTGACGCCTCAATTTGCAGAGCACAATCAATGTATGCATCACCGAAGCTTTCAGAAACCACACTTCCTTGGAACACACCATCACCAGCCCTAATGTTCACTCCAATTTTCAGAGCACTTGTGGAGCTCTGGATGTCAGCCATATACGGACGGAACAATTTTTTGACGGTTTCGTTTGGCTCAAACAGGTATTTGTAGCCGCATGCAAATATTGTATCTGGTCGTAAACCCATAGAATATAGTTCCTGCGAGTGGTGGGGATTTTCGAACAGTTTGACAACTCTACCCCTATTTGAGCAAAGAAACACGTTCTCCGCGTCACCTCCCTCAGGCCAGGACCTCAGATTGTGTGTTGAAAACACCTCATTTATGTCGTTGTTGTTCACCATGTAAACTCCTGCGTACTTCTTCGGATCAACTTCGGGGCCATGTTTGCGCTCCCCCTTGTGTGTATGTCGCACAGGCATCACCACGCTCTCAGGGTCGATGACATGGCGGGTCCAATTTATATTTGGAGAATCGAAAGCGGCGCTAAAGTCTGGAAGGGGATGATGGCTGGTTATTTGAAAAGCTCGGTTTGTGAGTAGCGCATAGAAGAACTCTGTGATAATCCCTACAACGTTGTCGGCAAATCCTGCCTCCACTGCGACCGACACGACATAACGGGCGGGGGCTTGTCCGCTCACAATACTGGCGTGAAGGCGAGAATATTCTGATTGCCAGTCACCGCAAGTTAGGCTGCCGTCATCACCGATTCCTTCTACCGATCCGAATGCGACCAATAATAACGAAAGCCACAATATATTCAGCCACCTAGGCGACATTTGATGGACGTTTATTGGCTCATGAATCATTTAATTATTCCGCCTGCTCGTCTTCTTTTGTAATTAAACTTCTACAACTTAGACTTATAAGCAAACGCAAGTAGACTACAAGCAATTGCAGGATGTTTTTAATTACCTTTCACGCGTTCCTTCCCTTTGCGGGTAGGTTAGGACCCCGAAAACCGGAACAGTATCGCCCCCCTGGGTGACGGCCGGAAAGGTGGGGCAACGGTGCTCCAGAAAGACCCTATAACTGAAAATCCTAAATCCTTCCATTTTAAAGAGATCTCTAGAGGGAATGTATAAAAAAGCATGTCGATGAGAGCGCAGTGCACCTCATTTGTTTACATCTCAAACTCAGAAAATCTGAGCCACTGCAAGCAGTGCAGGCCCTAAAGCGCACTATGGAGATATTACAATTGTTTTGTAAACACTCTGCACAGTCATTTACCCCCGAGCCGTTGTCATCACTTCAAGCCCAATAGGTGGAGGGTGCCACGGCTGGCTCAAGCAAACCTGCTGGTCCTAGTAGCACTGAACAGACCGAAGAAGTTATCAAAGCCATTTTCGAGTCTCGTCTGAGACGGAAAATAGCGATGAACCCGATGCCAACCCAACCTCAAAACCAACTAAAAGCAAACGCCGGACATATGAAGAGATATCGCTGCAGGGTATCGTCACTTCCAAGATAATGAGGAATAAAGAAGAAAATTAGAGAAGGTGTCCAGGAATGGCCACTAGGGGTGTGTACATTTTGGGGGGGGTCCCTCGCGGCGGTCGGCAGACATCACGGTACGCACAAGTCATTCGATACGCCATCGATTCCTATGATCGATGTCGCGATAAAACGGTCTCGTTAGACAGTTCTATCGCACCCGGGTTCATGTGAAACGGCCGCGTACTCGCCAGGTTATGAGGATTTGAAGTTCCTGGAGTCTGCAGCCCCGACCGCGCAACTCCGTGCAAACGTCGCCGTTCTGAGCGCTCGATGTCGCAACGGAAAGGGCTCGCTTACAACGTCCCACAGCAACTGATTTCGCTCAATTTGGTACCATGTTCGCAATGATGTGAGTTTCGGAGTTATTTCTGTTACACTTTTGATCTTTGTTTAGCTTCGTGATGCTATGGGACACCTTCCTGAATTGTTGGGCTGCTTTTCCCCAGTTCGTTTCGTGAACATCCAGGATGTTGGGTTGGCAACGGCGGTACAGACCGCCCCCGACACCCGCGACTGCTCAAGAATATCATACTTATCCATACGATCCCTTCTACATGCTGGGTCGATCCCCTACTGCTTCATTATTAATATTGAGGCACAAAAGAGGCAATATTGCCTCTTCTTCCTCCTTGGCCTTAGCAAAGGCGTGGGCACCAATTTAGGCACCCTTCAACGGTTAATTGACCACAATTGCGTCCGACACTCTACTTATTCCAGATGCTGAAGGCCACCGCGACCTCCCCAACGCTGCTGCTCGCACGCCCACTGTACCCACTTGGGCATTGCCCGCCCCTGAGTCTCGGCCTGATATTGTCTTCTTTCCGGACATCCCTACCTCTGTCACCTCCTCCACGCTCGCCTCATGAACCCTTGCTCAACGTGCCTAACACACCATTCTTCTCCTTGAGCTCTCTTGTGTCACCGACTCCTACATTCACAGCCAGGCTGTCACCAAATGTCTTCAGCACGGCACTCTCCGACGTATCGCCAGCTTCTTGCCCAGGGCTGGGGCACTGTTAATGTCCACCCCCTCATTCTCGGCAAGGCAGGCCTCATTCCTCCACATTTGTGTCCGCCTCTCGCCCGTTGCGCAACATGCGGCCTTCCCTATCCCTCCCGAGTCCTTTCCCAGGTTGAGGTCTCCCTCCACCTCTCCATCATTGAAGCCACCAGGCCTGCCGCGTGCGCAACAATTCCCATCTCTAGTGCAAGCGTCGCTGCTTTCCTTCCCCCTCTGATGTCCCCCTCCCTGGCCCCCTTCCTGCTGGCGGCAATTAGGCCTGATTGGGTGGTTGCGATGTTGGCCTGCGCGCGCATGGAAGCCGGTCCCGGTGGCGCCTGCAGACTTGCAGGACACAGGATGGCAGTCACGGTATTCCGTGTTGGAGAGCAGCCAGCAGAGCATAAGTGCATGCTTCTGCCATGGAAGAAAAATTATAATTGGTAGGCAGCGACAAGAGACAGTGTTGTGCCGGCTGTGCTTTCAAAAAGGAAGAAAAGCCATCACGGCACCGCATGTAGCACACCCGATGTGATATTGATCCGGGGGCCTCTCCGGCCATTTGGCCATTTGCCTGCAACAAGGATCCTTGTAAGTTACTGTGGAATTAATTATTGCTGCACCCCCTTCATGATGTCCCGTTCATGCTTCCTCAAATATTACTCCCTCGTGCAGGACACAGTAAAGTTGCCTTGTTGCATCTGCCGCAAGGCGCATTGATTCCATGCAACAGCCATTCCTGCCCAATCATGTGAGCCCCGGCCCATGTGATGCGGGTACAACTCGGCAATAAAGCCAGCTCTGCAGGCTTTGAGACAGGGCCTGATATATCGCTCAGGTGTAATAGGCGGGACGATGCCTGTCGTTGTCTCAAAAAGCCAGGTCGCACGCCGACAGCAGCAGCAGCAGAGTCTGCTCTGAGCCCTGGGAGAGGTCCTGTGACAAGCAAGAATGACAACGTCAGGTTAGCGACAGGTGCTCAGGTTTCCAGGACGCAGACCACAACCAACAGGCTTTTTACCAAGTGCACGTCTGCGCCGGGAAGACGTCCAGTCCTCCGGCGTTTTGGGCATCTGCTCGAGACTCCCAGCCCCTATGGATAGGCGGAGCCTTGCCCTCTCGCATATTGAGTTGCAGAGTTACCCTCTCCTGGAGTCGAGTCACCCTGCTCCCTCAACGGTGGAGGGCTTGCTGGAAGAACAATCAGAGAGAGTCAACAGTGGTCGAATTTAAGGATGTTGGGCAAGGAATGACTCCAGAAAAACCAAAACGCGGTCATCATGTGGACTGATTGTGAGGTGGTGAGAAGAGAGCAACAGAACACCTGCAAGCGTTGGGGCAGGGGCCGAATCCGCAGCGGCTGGCCGTTCAGCCCTGTTGGAAAGTTCTACTGCGATCTCCTGCAGGGTCGTGCACTTCATGGGTAGGCCATTGGATGTCAAAATTTGGATCTTGAAACACAAAATCCTGCACACTTGCAGCGTTGGCGCAATTCAAGACACTCCCGCTAAGTTGCATGTGAGAACCCATACCTGTTGTCGAAGCAACACAGGCTGACAGCCCGTGCAAGCCCCGGCCTGCTCACCTGGCCACTGGGCCAGGATTTGCCGGGAGCGCACCTCTGCAGAATACACACTGCATAGCCTATATCCCGCTGCCAGTCGCGCTGTCTATTTTGAAATTATAAGAAGAGATTTAGGTCATCCCTTGATCCCTAAATCCCTTGAATCAGCACTAATGACCCACGAAAGACAGCAGCAGAGCAACCGATTTCAATTAGGCCAAATTCCAGCCAATCAGAAACCAGGAAGGCCCCGACCTAATTAAATTAGGTTACGCTTGGACCAACTAGGCTACCCCCCGCGTAGGCCTAATCCTTTGCTGCCCCTCAACGTTGGGGAGGCGGCAGCCCTGCAGGTCTGAGTGGTTGAAGGTATCGGTCTCGAAAGTGCGACCTGAGAGGAATTCCCGGTGGAATCTAACTCCCTTTCTCGCGCCTCAACTTGTGGGGCTTTGACGTCAAACCTGATCACCGTCAACGGCGCTGCCCGCGTCTGCAGCCCTGCCTCTTCCACTGCTCATCAGCTTGCAGGCGCTACCTCAGGAGTTGAGCAGTTTCTCTTGGTCACCTTTCATCTCAGCTTTTGATAGCAAAGCCCAAACAGTTCCGAACAAGGAGTCCCGGACGGCGATTAGTGCACGGCGATCCAATAATTGGATGTGAGACTGATGTGTCTCAGAATGTTGCTTTCGCTCAAATTATGTTCGCTCACATGGTTGCACAGAATGAAAGATGCGCTGCTATAAGGGATTGAGAGAGGAGCGTGCCTTGTTGCTTATGTACATGGTGTAAAATTTGTCCATGCGTTCATGAGACAATGACTCTGAATGTCCCTGTCGCAGGTTGCTTGCTCAGCCATTGCCAACATCAACGCCAACACTCTGAAATCCGACCCCATCCTGCGTCACGCACGGTGCGCACGGTGCTTTTGTCCTTAGCAGTCTGTATAGTGATCAGTAGCTGCTTGTTGAGACTATGGAGGGTACCACAAGACCTTAGGGTTTTCCTATTGTTGCCACTCCCTCCCATTCTTCCCATTGTTCCATAAATCCTACTTCTCCCATTGCTGCGATTCCTGACATTCCTCCCATTCCTGACATTCCTCCCATTCCTCCCATTGCTCCCATTGCTGCCATTCCATCCATTCCAGCCATTGCTCCCATTCCTGACATTCCTCCCATTGCTGCCATTCCTGCCATTCCTGCCATTCCTCCCATTCCTGACATTCCTGCCATTGCTGCCACTGCTGCCATTCCTGCCATTCCTCCCATTGCTGCCAGTTCTTCTGGTGCCTAGAGTGCCGCAAGTGCAACCTCTTTGTGGTAATGGGGGATGCTGAGTCACCTCGCACGCTCTTTGAGGCACTGTACATGAGGTTTCCATCAGCACCGCGGCGCTTCTGCTTTGACAATGGATGCAACGTGCACAACGACATCCTCAACCGTGAGCCACTGCACTTCAGGGAGATGGAAGTGCACATTGACGAGACCCCCTGGCAGGGCCACAGCACTGCTCAGTAGGGTACAACACCGGTGAGTCAATTGTTGTGACACTCCCCAGAAGACATTGCACCGCATTGGACATAGCTAAAGCAGCTTCTTTGGAGCCCTAAGGCCTTGAAATCCTGGCATGCATGTCTTGTGTACTGAGCATGTGGTAATAATGTGCAGAGAGTCACCTGAGATTCAATTCACAGATATCTGGATGACAATTAGGAATTTGATCGAGACTCCATGCTCAACTTCTGCTGTGCATGTGAACAGGGGAGTACAAGGATTTTGTCAACTCCCCGCTAGCGGAAGAGAAGAATAGATTCCTCGGGATGGCTCGCACGCAATGTGCTTACATGCAGCAGATTACTTTCTTGAGATATCTGAGATATTTCTTATACCGCCTCAACAAGCTAGAAGCAATCACCACCGCCGGTCAGTGCTGGTGGCGGCGGCCGTCCAAAGGCCTGAATGTATGATCACTTGAGGTATATATAATTGTTGCATGTGTCAACAGCTGTGGGCCTGCAGGCCCATGACGAGTGTCGACCTCTATTAAATACAACATTTGCAAAAGGTCCATGGTGGTTCAAAATGGCATTTTGGACTCTGCAGATGTTAGTTTTGCCATTGTCACACTCGGTCACATGCATGCATATGATCTTCCCTGAATCATGAGCGTCACATGTACATCCATGTCATTATTCTTAAAGTGTGCATGCACTTCACCTTGATAGACACTATGGCATGCAAACATGCTCACATTCAAATCCGATTGCATACGCTTCCTTTTTATACATTTGTGAGAACAGATTCCTTGAGGAACGCATTTACATTTGGTAGACGGTGTGCATGAAAAAAGCTTCTCTCTCCATCATGGACCTTTTGTCTCAATGCTCTGAAAAGTTAATGTCAGAATCTGAAGAGTTAATACTTCTAGGGTACAATGAATGATCATGCATGATATGAAGACCAAAGGAATCATAGATTTGGTGGTCAGTGGCTGCCATGCATACTTTGTGTGCAAGGAATTCTTTGTGTACAAAATTCTAGTCAGTCACCTCAAAATCAAAACCCTGAGCTACACGCAGGTACCCCATTTGCTGGCGGTTTGGCAATGGTTGCATGCAAGATCAATATCATGTATGGCATGAGGTTATTCTATGGTTGGTTGTTGAGTGTCAAGAACAGTTTCAATCTACATCAGAGTGATCATGGCAAAGTCTCTGGTGGGTTTCATTTTATGAAATATGCTCATAGTCACGGCCACAAATTTTGGCCGCTATGCACCTGATGTTTTTAATTGTTGGCATCCTTTGGCTATCCTGTGACTATCCTGTGACTACGAGTGTAGATCATTCTTTTCAAATGCACTATTTTATCACAAGCTTATTGCCCTATTGCAATGAGAACGCCACACTCATGGGCTGTAGGCCACAGCCGTGAATCTAGTGGATGGCTTGCGGGGACGCAGGTGCAACTCCGACAGGCAATTTTATTGACATGACATGTGCAGCCGCCATGGTGCCTGGTGTGGCAGGGGAGGCAGTGCATACCCTGCCAAGGGAGTTGCCCAGCCGAGCCACGTCACCTGGAATGCACATGAACTTTGCAATCACTGAGAGCAGGGACATCTTGACATGACAATGTACACACGCTATAAATTGCTCCAGCGACGGGCTATCTCAATGACTCTCTTGAAATATGTATGTGTATATGGTCATGAGAAGGACATTGGGAAGACTGCTACCTGTGCTGTTGTCATGCGCCGCATCAGCCCAGTGCACGCGCCTGACAGGTATGGTGGCGGTCTCAGCAGGTCCCCCCGTTGATGCTGCTTGGCCGCGAGTCTGCTGAATCCTTGCCCCCCCTAATTTCCCCAGAGCGCAATTTGAGAGGTCCCAGATATACGGTAGTACCGGTCATGGTCTGATATAGACTGCTTGAATGTGCAGTATGCTTTTCTTGCTGAGGGGATGCGATAAGTTCAGTCCACTCAACAAAGAATAACCACCTGCCAGCCGTGCCCCACGCCGAGTGGTGCTGCCATCAGTAGTTGGGCGAGGAGGAGTAGGCACGCCATCCATTGCAACACAGTCTCCAGCAGGAAGCGCAGACCTAACGCGCCCTGCGCAGGCATGCCAGAGGCATCAGGCACCTCATTTCTTGCGCACATGGAGTATTGCATGCATTTTTGGTACGTGAAGAAGATAATCTGCTGAAACAAGCTCGCTATCAAGTTCGTGCCATGCCTTTGCTAGGGGCGCACTCTGGCTCAGCTGCCTGACGGTGCTGCGCTCCTTCATTGAGCAGGCCGCTTCATCAGGGTCCCCAGCAACGCCATCCCCTCCTTCTGTGGCAGCCCCGGTTCCACCACTGACCTGCACGCCCGCATCGTCTCGAAGGTCTGCGGCAGCGTCAGCCCCATCTGCTGGACTGTCGCTCGGAACAGGCAGATCTGACTTGACAGCCCCCGCTGGCCTCAAGCTCACTGGCAGCTCCACCCTCAGCGACATTTGCACCACTGGCTGTGGCATCTGGGGTCCCCTCACTGCTCACTGATCCCAACCACACCAGATGTGAGATGAAATTATTTATTTTGAGCCACAAGTTAATTTGCACTGACCAGCAATTTTTGCAAAAAGTCAGTAATGGACAGAGCCAATCCCTCTTAGGGGAGAGAGTGCTGTTCACCTTCGCCAGTGCCTGGCACCAGTAAAGGTGTTATGTGCTTGCGGTAAGCTTCCAAGATTGCCTTGAAACGGAAATTGTTCTGATTGATACCTAAGACCACCCTCAGATTTTTTTTCTTCTTTCCTGTTGGATTGATATTCTTGACCTACAGAGCAAGCTTCATTCAGATCAGCAAAGTCCATCCACTTATTCTGAAATGGGTCAATTGCAGCAATTGAGAGCAACAGCCTCAAGCGTGACTTACCACAGCAATACCTCCAGCAGCGTGCACAGCGTTGTGCAGGTCATGCAGTGCTATCGTGGTTTGCACAAAGTGATAGTGCCATCCCGCACATACATCTTTTATGCTCTGCCTGTGGTAGTATGCGGACTTGGCACTCTTTGATGCCTCCCTGTGTTGTGGCCCCTCCGTCCAGCAGCCACTGTCCATCCACCTTCACAACTCCAGGCGCAATAGCATCACCTGCAACAAGGGAGCCAAGCTAAGAGTCAACTAAATCGGGTGCATGGCACCTACAAGCGTCAGTGTCACTTCTGCAGAAAGTATAGAGTTTATGTAGGAAGTCTGACTCTCTTTGAGGTTCAGTGAATCTCACCTGCAGCGTCTTGCTGCACCTCATCACTGCCCACTGAGCCGTTGAAGCGTCGCATTGCAGCAAGGATTGCCTGCTGGGCGAGCGGGTCAATTCCAAGACTGCCCACCTTTGCGGTCAGGCGCTTCAAGAGAAAATCATTGGCTGGCTGGGCTGCATGCTCCATGATGGCTTTGAAAATCTCTGCTGAGTCTGCAGGCTCCATCTCACGAGGCCGCATGTATACAACATCAGCAGGGAACCACGGCGCAATTCTCACCACGCTGTCATGGTCTGGCAGGCTGTTGTAAGGCAGCTTCCCTTTTCTGCCCTTGATGGCCACATCCAAGAATTCCTCCAAGACTTTGATTTGCACTAACTTCTCCAATTGCTCAAACGTCTGATCTTTGAAGCGCTGGGCCTGCTCTGCCAATCGCACCTACACAGTGATGGATCAGATGGAGTTTCAAGTAGCAGTGCAGGAGAGCCATGATTTCACATCATAATTAATCGAGTTGAAGCATTTCACACCTGCATCTTCGCCTGAACTTGGAAGGCGGGCAACACCTCCTCTATGTTCAGCCAGTTGGGGCCGGCAAGCCCTGCCAGCCCCTTGCTGGCTGTGCTCTTTATATTATTACTGGTGTTCACAGTGACCAGCATGAAATCTAAGCCGCAGGTCCTGCAATTCAATTCAAATTTAGCAAAGGCTGTCAGCTGTGGGCTGAGAAACATAATAAGATGTCTTGCAGGCAGAGGCAGGTACCTGTGTGTGTGGACGAGCTTATCCCTCACAATTTTTAGCCTGTTGTTCTCTTCTTCATTCCTCCTTTTCTTGGAGGTGATGATACCCTGCAGCGATATCTCTTCATTTGTCCGGCGTTTGCATTTAGTTGGATTTGCGGATGGGTTGGCATCAGGTTCATCGCCATTTTCCGTCTCAGGAATGGCTTCAGTAATTTCTTCATTCTGTTCAGTACTACTTAGATTAGCAGGTTCGCTTGAGCCGGCCGTGGCACCCTCCATAGACACCTACCGTCTGTGTTTTGGCAGCCTGAGAAATCCCAGGAATTCTCCTGCGACTGGGAAAACACGTAATATCCCATTTTGCTTTGCGTTCCCACTTGTCGCGCACAGGAAAAGCCGGTCTGTCAAGACTGAGAATCCCCGATCGGCTTCTCGTCCCTGGCAGTTCCTAGCCTGAACCAGGCCCGGCATCCCCTGCAATTTCCCATCCTCGGGGATTCGCAGGTTCGGTGGATCTGGTTTTTTGCAGGACCGGGGCGTCCCGGCGCTTCCCAGTACCAGGGAATCCCGGGATTGCCCAGCGCCGAGCGCAGTCCCGGGGTTTCCTGTGTCGAATCGCGCAGGAATCCTCAGCGACAGGGAATTTTCTAGCAAAATGCAGTGCTACATTCCCTGGTAAATCCTAGGTTCGAAAGCCTGTCGAGGGTCCCTACGTTACAAAAATAGAGACGTACACCTATTGGGCTTGAAGTGATGACAACTCCTCGGGGGTAAACGACAGTACAGAGTGTTTACAGAACAGTTATAATATCTCCATAGGACTCCTTAGGGCCTGTACAGCTTGCATAGGCTCAGATAATTTGAGTTTGAGATGTAAGAAAATAAGGTGCACGGTGCTCTCACCTACATGCTATTTAGTACATTCCCTCTCTTTATCTTGGTAGGTTTTAGGGGGGTTTTCTAGCTCCTGGGATGGCCGATTGCGATGCAAGTGCCGGCGGGTGCCGGTCTTGATGCGTGGGTGCTGTTCTGCCGCTTAAGAATGCCGTCGTTCCGCTTAGGAATGCAGTCTTCCGCTTAGCTTTGCCGAGAATTTGTTTACAAGCCGCTTGCCTTGGGTTGAGTATATTTATCACGAGGACTCCTGCTCACTAGTGCCGGCCGGCACCTGCATGCAGGCCCCCACCGCAGGTGCGCGGCCGGCCTTGGATGTCATTTCGTCACATTCTAGAATTTGACTAAGGTAGAAACGAAACACTGTTTTGCCAATAACTTCGCGCACAATCAATTGTTTCTCGAGATTGTTGATGCGATCGAAAGCCTTTGCTGAGACCTTTCGATCACGCCGTCGCTAGCTCAAAACGGTGCACTCTACCCTGACTTATGCGTGACAGGCTGTCGGGCAATGCCGACGGTTTACAATGAACTTTTCTCCAGCGCGCGGCTCAAGGCCGCAGCGCTACACCAATTAACTTAGGTACTTAACTAATAATTTTAGAGCCATAGCAGTCACCACTCGCACAAATATAGACCAAGCACTAGGGGTGAGGCTCGCGGCCGATGGGCGAGCACTAACCCCTAAAGGCGCCCTGCGAGCGGTTCCGGTGCGCGCCGCAGTCCCTTCTAACTCAGGTAAATACACTAAGTGTCATAGAGTCTCTATAGTGCACTCCAAGCCCAAGTGGCGACCCGTGCATGGCCCACTCCACAGGCGCCTATAGTGAAACAGCTCCTAACATTTTGGCAGATGCATACGCAGCTTTCAATGCCAAAGGTGAACACACCACATGTGGCTATTCATGGCTACTTTCCCTACTTTTACAAAGTAAAAATAATACACAATCATCCGTGCAACTGTAAGCTGCACAGACTCCAAAGCTCTCGACTGAGTGGTGGTGGGCACAAGGACCGGTGACCTCAGTGGCATAATTTTTAGCATGGACGCAAGGCAGTCAACAAAAGCAGTCGCTTAGCGCGCACTGTGAGGTAAGCGTCTGTAGAAAGTGGCTTCATGGCCGCCACACGTGCATTACCCTCCTTGACAACCCTCTGAATTTGTGCGTCATGCGAGCCATCTGCTGAAACTAGGGCATAAATTCCTGAACTCTGCTGGTCACCCCAGAAGAACTAGTGGGCACGATCCTGCTCAATGGCGGGCTCACAAATCATGACACCGAACTTAGCATTTGCTCTATATCTGTATTTCCTAGCATGGTCATAATAAGGCCGAATGGCCTTCTCCTGTAAGTCTGAGGCACTAGTGGCAAATTCAACTAGTGTGGTCCGCACCCGGGGCATTGACTGACAGCAGTGATGGCTGTGGTGTGCATGCTGCATTGAAGCAGGCATTCAAGAGGGAAATAAGATGATTACAAGGGTGCGGCTGAATTGACACGCGTGCATCATAATTTTGCCGGACAGCATCTATCAATCATATTGAAATATTATAACGCACTGATTGAGCGCACAATCTTCAGTGCACGTTTCCGCAAGCACTGTTCTCAAACTGTACTCCCGACACCCGTCTTCTGACGCCTCTTTCTATATTTCTTGACTGAACACTTTGTTTGTTAAGTGCTGCCACTCTCACCTGACCCTCTGCCATACGCCGGGCCCCCTTCGTGAAATCTAAGTTGACTTCTGAAACGCTCAGTGCCTGCATGGCACACTAGGTTGCTTGCATTTCTGTTGCTGCTGCTCTGCATGCAAAAGCACCTGTATAGAATGCACACTTGCAGCTCCATAGGATTTGAAGGAGACAACAACATATGTAGGTAATGACGGTGCACCATGCATTGGCACAGCGTAAGCCTGACGAGTATTCCTGTTGGGTTTGTCTTTGCAAGCGGGACAGATGTTCCAATCTCTTAAGACTCCCAGATGGTGATTCCCTGCTGCCTGCACAATACACCAAAAGTTGTCACCATTCCTGCTTTTCTATAGCATGCATGGTAATGATGTGGCACTCTCTGCTCATATTGCCACTCACCTCTTGAAAGTGCCAACAAACTTGGCAAGAAATGGGTGTGATGCCAAAAAGGGTGGTGGGTTCTGTTTTTCTGCTGCCACACACTTGAAGCGCCCTTCGCTGGTGGGTGTTCCCTCAAAAGATCCACGTCCACAGAAACTGCATATGAGTAAAGCTGTCACAACCTCCGCTATAAATTTGTGCCACTCATCCCACATGCCATCTGCTTCCTGCCGCCTTTTGTATGGCACTAGATGTCGACAGCTCTTGCTGCTCTGCAACCTGGCTGCTATCATCTGCCAAGCACACCTGCACATCAGCAGGTTATTTTCGTCAAAGTCACTACTAGTGTCCTTTTCCCCAACAGGCAGGTTTGTCTGGTCTCTCTGCGATCTGGAGTGATCCAGTATTATGTTATTCGGTTTGCTTGCTCACAGGGTTTGTCTATCACGATGCACTTATAACAACATCTGAATTACACATTCACTTCGCAAATGCACCCGATGTACTGATCCACGTTTTCTGTTCGCTTCATCACATGTGCGGGCACACTTTGCTGCACAAGTTTAACCTTACCTCACACTCCTGAGCGAGAATGAGCGCACAATCTTCAGAGCAGGTCACGTTTCCGCAAGCACTGTTCTCGAACTGTACTCCCGACACCCGTCTTCCGCAACGACGCCTCTTTCCGTTCCTGCCTGCCAGTACTTCATAGTTCGTGCACCTTGACGCTGCGGCACAGCGCGATCTTTCTGACATTTTCAGCTGCTCTGCAGTTCCCAGATCCTTCAGAAACACCTCACGTCTCTGCTTCGTTGCAATTCGTCACCGTCGAATTTGATTTGGGCAGGCAGGCCATATCCTGGGGGACTCACATTTGGAGGTGCTCCCCTAGATGGGCGGACTAACAAGGTCATCGCCATACATGACTCATGTATGCTGATGACTCATGCACTCGGAGTGCAAGGATGCCTGCCATGAAGGACACAGAAGCATCCTCCCCTGAATGGAGCGTCTGGAGCAGTTCGTTCTCAAGGATGGCATACTATGTAGTATAAGGTGGGTGACGAAGGGTCTCCCTGTGCAACACCTTGCTCAATGGGGAAGAAGTCAGATTGGTTGCCGTTCACAAGCACGGCTCTGTGTGTTGGCATAAATATTCTTGAGCAAACTCCAGAACTTCCCTCTCACTCCGGTGTCCCACAGCTTGGCAAACAAGCCATCCCTCCAGACAGTGTCAAAGGCCTTCGCTGCATCTCTGAAAAAGATGAACGTTGGCAAACCCTGGCGGATTTAAAATTTGGACCCTAGGCGCCTGCTCTGGACCATCAGAGACAAACTATAAAAATAATCAACGCAACTGCGCTTCCGGCGAAAACCGGCCTGACACGTGTGCAGCCTCTAGTGAGTCTCCGGCCAAGACATCAAGCGTGTGTCAAGGAGTTTGGTGTATAACTTACCGACGACTTTCAACCATGTGATGCCACGGGAGTTACGTAACCAGCGGTTTACCAGGGTTTGCCGTATTGCCCTTTTTGAAGATGTTGAAAAATAAATATAGACACCCTGATGAAGTCTGGGGCGTGATTAAGGAGACAGAGGGCAATCATGCCAAGAGGATGATATTCCTCGTCACCGTGAGGGCATGGGTAAACCCATATCCCCTATGAAGACCTTGACAATGTCTCCACTGATCGCCAATGTTGCGAGACAGACTCGGTGGCCCACAAGACAGTGACGAGGCGGTGGAACATAGCGACAAGGGCACCCCTCCAGAAATCCTTTGCGAGCCCCTTCCCGTAGGTGCTCGTTGCACGTGTGCATTTGCTTCCGCCGCAGCTCCATCTTCTGGTGTCGCACTCGCAGCTTGACAAGCAAGCGAGCCTCCCTCCACCTGTCACATATATGGAAGGCTATATATGGAAGGCCACATATGCGAACCCAAAATCTGGGACTCACGCGCTGCGCAGTACGCAGCACGACGGCCGTCAATCAGGGTGCGCAGCTCTGGCGTCCACCGTGGGGCAGCCCAGCCCCACTGAGTGCGTCCCTGCACACATCGCTTTCTTTCAAGAGCAAGGTCAGCAGTGCTCAACAAGAGGGTCTCAAACTCAATAACGGCAAGACCGGCATGCATGTGCCGGTAAACTGCTTCTCGACAAACAGCAGCCGAGCAAGCAGTGGAGGCCCTCAGCCGGGCTGCCAGAACTATGCAATAATTCGCTGAGAATAGATTGCTTATCGTTTGTGGTTGCTGTACAATAAAGAAACAGCACAAACAGCCCTTGCTAGTGTACTACTAGTAAAGGATTTTTTGGTAAATGAATAGGCGCAGATATCGCTCTCACTAAATCCAAAGAGCAGAGGCACCCAAAATTCCAAGTGACCTCTGGCAGATGTTCTGCACCACCCTAAACGCTTTGAGGAAGTCTGTACGCCACGACAAGGAAATGTGGTGGAGAATAATGTGTGAGGCACTGACTTAGGCTTACAAGAGAAGGCAAGGTGGCCCTATGAGCGCCTGAGCCTCCGCCTGGAGCGGGACACTGCCGTTTAAATGGGCACTGACAGTCATACCACCGGGTAGCGAGAGCGTGAAGAGGCCAGATGCATCCATGGCCACAGATGCGGCTGAATGCGCGCGCCTTAGGCACGACTACTTCCACTTCCTGCTGCACTGTGAACGAGCGACACTCGATTCTGTGACATTTTGCCAGCACATGCCTGCCTGCCTGCCACAAGCGTTTGGAGAGCCCCTGCCGCAGCTGCGGCTGCAGACGTTTGATCCGCCGTCGACACTACAGTTTGGATGCCAGAAAAGGACTTCAAGTTGTGCCAGGCTCCTCATCTGGGTGAAATTCTAATAGGAGCAGCAATTGATAAGAATCACGCATTGTTGTGACAACACGGGAACTTGACTGACATGCGCTGCTAGGAATATGACTGACATGCGCTGCTGGCTTATTTCCGGGATCCAGAGAGAATCACTCACCTCAGGGCCACGCAAACAGCTAATCCTGTCAGAATGCACCATGTACAGATGTGAGACCGTGATGCAATAAACTTACTGACACACGATAGTGATTATAAGTCGAGGGCCACGCGGCTGTGGGCCAGCTCCCTCTCTTGGGGAATTTTGACAGCCTGAGGCAGATTGGAGGTGTGCCTGTTCTGAAATATTTGGGGATCAGGCCTCCTTCAAGGTAGATGACAGTTTGACAAAGTGCCCTATTTTTGGTACTCACAGATTCATTGTACAAACTGCACTTTTGACTGCATGTCGGACATGGGACGTCACTCGGATGTAAGCGGTGCAGGCTAGGTCTGTGCATAGACATCCACAACAATTGGTGGCAATCTGGTCTGTGAAGGGCTTCATCTTGGTGCTTCACACAGGACCATGAAAAGATTGCTTGATGAGCCTGTTTGTTGGAAAGCTTTTGGCAGAACTGCCACGCGTTCCGCTCACTGAGGCATTTGGATTACAGGTCAACGGTGCGCTGAAGAATGGGATCTCAGCGCAACGGTGACCTGTAATCCAAATGAAGCAGTTCGGGTGTGCTTGTAATTACTATTGACCCTCATGTTTGCACAAAAAGATCACTTCCTAACATCACATAGCTACAATAATATATATACAATAATACTAATAAATGTATACAACTTCCATGTGTTGCGCTCATTTGGAATACAAGTTCCGCTGCGCAAAAGAAAATGAATCCTGGATCCCGTCGATCAAAGCAGATCGTGTTTGCTTGTAGTTACATTTTGACCCAGATATGAGGGCCCTCATATGTGCACAAAACGTTGACGGTCAGTTCCTTATATTAC
>JADEYI010001186.1_pt1 | contig 22104 bp, 27 predicted proteins | sample 8542331 | NCBI WGS metagenome assembly JADEYI01 (sample SAMN16510988, study PRJNA670497) | mine drainage metagenome | isolation source: biofilm near Copperflume 1 | place: Germany: Marsberg coppermine Kilianstollen | collected 2018-02
AACTGCATACGCCGCCGATGCGGCTGCAGTTCGGCCCGTCGCATCCGGCGACCCACGGCACGGTCAAAATCACCCTCGACCTCGAAGGCGAGCGCGTGGTCTGGTCCGACGTCGAGGTCGGCTACCTGCATCGCGGCTTCGAGAAGGAGTGCGAGACCGGCTACTACTACCAGAACATCCCGTACACCGACCGGCTCAACTACAGCTCGCCGATTCTCAACAATATCGGCTATTGCATGGCGGTCGAGAAATTATTTGGCATCGAGACGCCGCCGCGATGCAACTATATCCGCGTGATCGCCGGTGAACTCTCGCGGATGGCCGATCACATGCTCTGTATCGGCGCGTCCGCGATGGAACTGGCGGCGTTCACGCCGATGCTCTACCTGATCGAGGGGCGCGAGCTGATGCTCGACCTCATCGACTCGCTGTGCGGCGCGCGCGTCACCACCAATTACATTCGCATCGGCGGCCTCTCGGCCGATATGCCGGAGAATTTCCGCGACTTCGCCGTCGAGCGTATCGAGCAGGCGCTGAAGCTGGTCGCCGACGCCGACAAACTGCTCACCGACAATCCGGTCTTCCGCCGCCGTATGGAGGGTACCGGCTATCTCTCGCCGCAGGATCTCGTCGCTTGGGGCGTCACCGGTCCGATGCTGCGTGCGGGCGGCGTGCCCTACGACATCCGCCGCGTGCATCCCTACCTGGTCTACGGCGATCTCGATTTCGAGGTGCCGGTCGGCGAGCATAGCGACAACTTCGATCGCTACCTGGTGCGGATGGCCGAGTTCGCGCAATGCCGCACGATGATCCGCCAATGCTTCGACAAGCTGCCCCCAGGTCCGGTCGACGCGCACGATCCGCGCGTGCGCTGGCCGGCCAAGGGCCGCGTCTTCAACCGCATGGAAGAGCTGATCGATCAGTTCAAGCTGGTCACCGAAGGCGGGATGGCGCCGGCCGGGGAGGTCTATCACGCGGTCGAGGCGGCCAACGGCGAGTTGGGTTTTTATATCGTCAGCGACGGCACCGGCAAGCCCTGGAAATGCCGCTGCCGCGCGCCAAGTTTCTCCAACATCTCTCCGCTCTCGAAGATGATTACGGGTGGGCAGCTCGCCGACGTTGTGCCGACCTTCGGAATGATCAACATGATCGGCGGCGAATGCGATCGGTGACCTGATGATCCTGTCGGCTGCGACTCACGAAAAGATCCGCGAGGAGATCTCGCATTACCCCAACGCGCGCGGCGCGTTGCTGTTTGCGCTGCATGCCGCGCGCGACGAGACCGGCGCATTGGGCCGCGATCTGTTCGCCGAGGTCGGCCAATACTTCGGGATGCGCGCGGGCGAGGTGGCCGAAGTCGCCTCGTTCTACTCGCTCTTCAACCAACCGGCCGCCGCCGCCTCGATCCAGATCTGCACGGGATTGCCCTGCTGCCTTAACGGCGCGCGTGGCCTGGTCCGCGAGGCCGAGCGCTGCCTCGGCACGCCCGCCGGCACCGCGACGCCCGACGGCCGCTTCGCCATCGTCGAGGTCGAATGCCTGGGCTCGTGCGGCACCGCGCCGGTCGTCCAGGTCAATCGCAATGTCTACCTCGAACGGATGACGCCCGAAGCGCTGGCCGCCGTGCTGGCTTCGCCGGCCGCCGCGATCGCCGCGAATCCGCCGCCGCCCGAAATCTCGCAGATTCCCGACGGCGTCGAGGGCTACGTGCTCCCGCCCAACGGCGTCAAGCGCCTGACGGTAGACGAATATAAACAGGCGGGTGGGTACGAAGCGGTGGTCAAGGCCGGCGCGATGGAGCCCAAGGATATCGCCGCCACGGTCAAAGACGCCGGCCTGCGCGGCCGCGGCGGCGCAGGTTTCGCCACCGGCCTCAAATGGACCTTCATGCCGCCGCCCGACGGCGGTCCGCGCTACCTCGCCGTCAATTGCGACGAGAGCGAGCCCGGCACCTTCAAGGACCGCCAGATCATGGAGCGCAATCCCCACCTCGTGCTCGAGGGCGTGATGATCGCCTCGATGGCGATCCAGGCGAGTGCCGCCTTCATCTATATCCGCGGCGAATACGTCGAAGCCTACCGCGTGATGCGCGCGGCGATCCGCGAGGCCTACGCCACCGGCATCCTCGGCGAACAGGCGCTCGGCTTCAATCGCCGCTTCGACATCCATATCCAGCCTGGCGCCGGCGCGTATATCTGCGGCGAAGAGAGCGGGATGCTCGAATCGATGGAGGGCAAGAAGGGCCAGCCGCGCAAGCGCCCGCCCTTTCCCGCGCAGCGCGGCCTGTGGCAGCGGCCGACCACCGTCGACAATTGCGAGACCTGCGCGCAGGTCCCGGCGATCATCAATCGCGGCGCCGAATGGTTCAAAAAAATCGGCATGCCCAACAGCTCCGGCAACACGCTCTTCGGCATCAGCGGCCACGTGCTGCGCCCCGGCATCTACGAGATGCCGCTCGGCGTCAAGCTGCGCGACCTGATCTACAAGTTCGGCGGCGGCCTCGCCGACGGGCGCACCGTCAAGGCGGTAATTCCCGGCGGGCTGTCGATGCCGGTGCTGCGCGGCGATCAGATCGACGTCGCGGTCGATCACGAATCGCTCAAGACCGTCAACTCGCTGCTCGGCACCGCCGGCGCAATCGTGATGGACGATCGCTCGTGCATGGTCCGCGCGGCGCTGGTCATCGCGCGCTTCTTCGAGCACGAATCCTGCGGCCAATGTACCCAATGCCGCGAGGGCACTGGCTGGACCTATCGCACGCTCAAACGGATCGAGAGCGGCGACGGACGCGCCGAGGACCTCGACACCCTCGCCGACACCTTCAACTTCATGGACGGCAAATGCATCTGCGCGCTGGCCGACGGCGCTTCATGGGCGTCGCGCGCGTTCCTGAAACAGTTTCGCGCCGACTACGAGGCGCATATCGAACAGCACAAATGTCCGTTTCCGGAGAGCTTCGAGGTATGAGCGATCACGTCATGCGCAACGCCGTGGTCGCGCTGCTGGGCACGCCCGATCGGACCGAGGGCAGCCTCAACAGCCCGGTCGAGCGTGAGGAACACGGCCTCGTTTACAACGAGAAGTGGAGCTACACCCACCTGGTGAGCGATCCGGCGGGCGTGCCGATGCGCATGGTCTACTGGCATCGCTACGACTTCGTCGCGACGATCGTGCGCGGCGGCCCCAATGAAGCATGGCGCACCGACACGCAGCTCGCGGAGAAGGCTACCAGCGTGCCCGATCGCCTCGCGCCCCTCAACGATCGCCACGCTTCGATCACTCCGTCGGGCCTCTACCATCCCGCCTCGGACGTGCAGGATGCGCAGGATCTGGGCGGCTACATCATGGGCCAGAAGAAATCCTAGTCAGCGAACGCGGTGCGGAGGGCGGCGCCGGCGTCAGCGATCGCGCGGCGCGACTGCTCGAGAATCGACGGCATCCCGAAGAAGCCGTGCGTCACGCCCTCGTAGCGCTTGAGCACGGTCAGCATGCCGTCGGCCTCCAGCCGCCTGGCGTAGTCCTCGCCCTCGTCGCGCAGCGGATCGAACTCCGCCGTCATAACCGTCGCGGGCGGCAATCCCTTGAGCGTCACGGCGCGCGCCGGGCAGGCGTAGGGATTCTTCGCGTCGGCCGCATCGGCGAGGTAGTGTTCCCAGAACCATTCCATATCGGCGCGCGACAGAACGTAGTAATTGCCCTCAGCAAACTCGAACTGCGACGGAGTATCCAGTTCGCGCCGGGTCGCCGGATAAATCAGTAATTGATAATCGATTCGTGGTCCGCCGCGATCGCGCGCCATCAGCGCCGCAACCGCCGCCAGCGTGCCGCCCGCGCTACTGCCGGCGACCGCGATGCGCGGTGCGGCGCCCAGCGCCGCAGTGTTGGCCGCGGTCCACTTCACCGCGGCATAGCAATCCTCGGGCGCGGCCGGAAACTTATGCTCAGGCGCCAGCCGGTAGTCGACCGAGACCGTCACGCAGCGCGACGCATTAGCCAGTATCCGGCACGGCTGGTCGACCATGTCGAGGCTGCCAACGACCCATCCGCCGCCGTGAAAATAGACCAGCGCGCCGATCGGCGCGCCGCCAATCGGCGTGTAGATACGCACCGGCAGATCGCCGCCGGGGCCCGCGATTGCGCGATTTTCGACGCGCGCGACCGCGGCCGGCTCGCCCTTGGCGGTCTGCCGCGCCATCTGCGCCCGTGCGGCGGCCGGCGTGCTCTGGTAGAAGGCGGGCGCCTTGGCCGCCGCCTTGGCCGCCGCCATCTGGTCGAGGATCGTCTTCATCTGCGGATCGAGCGGCATTATATATATCCTTGCGGTACGAACTGAGTATTGCCAAATTCACGGGATGCGGGCACCGGGCTCGCGCTTCATTAGCCAGTACAGGATCTGCCGCCGGATCTTAAAACGATCCGCCACGCCGGCAGTCGAATCCGCGATCCAGTCTATATATAGAGCGACGCGATACGCTCGAGCTCAGCCGCATAATTGTCGTCGTTCAGCCGATTGGCGATCATCATCACGACGAAGCGATGGATTCCCAGCTCCGCGTACTGGCGCAGCCCCTCCTGCACCTCGGCGCGATTGCCGCGCAGCGCGCGCATGATCGTCAGGTCGAGCCGATCGTAGCTGGTGCCAGCTTTCGTACATTCCTCGCGCAGCTTGCCAAGATGAGTTTTCATTTCGGCGGGCGAATAGAGTATCGGACACCAGCCGTCGCCCCATTGCGCGACCCAGCGCAGCGCGTTTTTGTCCTTGCTCCCGATCAGCACCGGTGGTCCGCCCTTGCGCGCGGGCTTGGGATAGAGCCGCACCAGCGGGAAGTTGACGTACTTGCCGGCGAACGACGCTTCCTCTTTGGTCCACAACTCGCGCATCGCCGCAATATACTCTTTGGTCTGCGTCCAGCGATGCGGGAAGTCGGCGCCGAGCATCTCGGATTCTTCCTTGAGCCAGCCCGCGCCGATCCCGAAGAGCACACGCCCCTTGGAGAATGCATCGAGCGTGGCGACTTCGTTCGCCGTGATGATCGGGTTGCGCTCGGGCACCAGGCATACGCCCGTCGCGACCATCAGTTTTGTCGTAGCCGCAGCCGCCATCGACATCGCGATGAACGGGTCGCACATGTGTGAGTAATGGTCGGGGATTTCGCCTTTGCCCGGCGGCGTCTCGGGCAGCGGCGTGGTGGTATGCACTGGCATCACCGGATGGTCCGGCAGCCAGAGCGACTCGAAGCCGAGCGCCTCGGCCTTGCGGGCGAGATTGGCGGGGCCGACGCTGTGTTCATTGACTACCGCGAGGATGCCGATCTTCATTGTCATGCCTTTGCGATCATACTGAGTATTGCCTGCCGCCCGCGCCGACGGCGCGTGGCGATGCGTTCAATCCGCCGCTATGCTTTCGGCTTCTTCGGTTCGGTGACCTCGCGGAATGCGCGCATCGCCTCGACCGCGGTGGGCACGCCGCTGTACTGCGAGAGATGGAAGATCATTTCCTTGAGTTCGGTGTGCGTGATGCCGAGGTTGAGCGCGCCGCGCATGTGGACGCGCAGTTCGGGTCCGCGCCCGAGCGCCATCAGCGCCGCCATTGTGATCATCGAGCGGGTTTTGGTTTCGAGGCCGGGCCGGGTCCAGATGCCGCCGAAGAGCTGTTCGTTGAGGAAGTTGGCAAAGTCCTCGTCGAACTCCTTCAGGTATTCGTGGCCGGCCGCGGCGGCCTTGGCGCCGAATAGTTTGGTGCGCAGTTCCATGCCTTTTTTCGCCAGATCGTCCGCCATGTGAGTAACTACCTCCGCAAATATTCAGTAGTGAATAGATTGGCTAATGCGATGACTACGGCCGCGGACGGCCGCCGTTATCGCATTAGCCAGTTACGAACGTGTCTTCAGTTGCGCACCTTGATGCCCGCGCGATCTTCCTGCACCGTGACCACCGCGGTCATATCCTTGTCGCCGAGTCCGTGAGCCAGCGCGGTCAGGAAATCCTGTTCGACGGTGGTGGCGATGGGCATCGCGACGTTGACCTCGCGGCCGACTTCGGTGGCCAGCGCGAGGTCCTTGCGCGCAAGCTTGAGCGCGAAGGTCACGCGATCGAAATTGCCCCGCATGACCATCTTGGGCAGCGCGCCTTTTAAGATCATGCCCTGTCCGTACGCGCCGTCCTGCACCGCCTTGAGCAGGGCGTCGGCCGGCACGCCGGCCTTCATGCCCATCGTGAACGCCTCGACCAGCAGTTGCGTCGAGCAGATCGCGACCATGTTATGCACCAGCTTGGCCACTGCGCCGGCGCCGGAGTCGCCGATGAACGAGACCTTGTCGCCGATCGCGTCGAGTGCCGGTTTGATCTTTTCGTAGACCGCCTGGTCGCCGCCGACCATCACCGACAGCGTTGCGCTGCGCGCCCCCGGGATGCCGCCGCTGACCGGCGCGTCGAGCATCGCGATGCCCTTGGCCTTGAAGACGGCGTGGATGCGCCGGATGACGCTCGGCGAATTGGTCGACAGGTCGGCGTAGACGGAGCCCTGCGGGATGCCGCTCAGGATGCCGTTTTCGCCCAGCGCCACCGCCTCGACCTCTTTCGGTCCCGGCAGCGACGTGAACACCAGTTCGCTCTTCGCCGCGACGGCGGCGGCGGTGTCGGCCCATTGCGCACCGCCCGCAATTTGCGGTTCGGCCATTTCGCGCCGCACGTCGTTGACCACCAGGCTGTGGCCCGCCTTGATGAGATTGAGTGACATGGGGCCGCCCATATTACCCAGACCGATAAATCCGATTCGCATGTTAGATCTCCCTGATGATGTGAGCCGGCAGCCGCGAGCGCTGGTGCGCCGCGATCAGCTGGTGCGCCGTATGTAGCTGCGACAGGAGCGCCGCGTCGTCCATGCGCTGCATCAGCTGGTGCGCCGCGATCAGCTGGTGCGCCGTATGTAGCCGGTGCGCGCTACGCGATCGGCCCCGCGCGTGCCCCAAAGTCCGCATCCGCTGGCTAATCGCGCCGTCGCATCCGCCCGCGACCGCGGCCGGCTGCGCGAAAATAATTTGTTCCGCTGCCTTTCTTAAAGCACCCGTTTCCGATTCCCGCAAGGCAAACCGCGCCGCTCAGTCGGGGCTGGTGACTTCCTTGAAGGCGCGAATCGCCTCGACCGCCGTAGGCACGCCGCCGTACTGCGACAGGTGGATGATCAACTCCTTGATCTCGGCGGGCGTGATGCCCAAATTGAGCGCCCCGCGCATATGCGTGCGCAACTCCGGTCCGCGCGCCAGCACCATCAGGGCGGCCATCGTGATCATCGATCGCGTCTTGATCGGCAGCCCCGGCCGCGTCCAGATCTTCGCGAAGACCTCTTCGTTGACGAAGTTGGCGAAGTCTTCGTCGAAGCCCTTAAAGTTTTCATGCCGTTCGCGCGCCGCCTGGTCGCCCCACAATTGCGCGCGCAGCTTCAGCCCCTTTTCCTGCAGATCGTTGGCCATGGTCAGGCTTACCTCCTGTCGGATGCGAGCAGACGCCTCGCGCGCGGCGCAACGATCCGGTGTGCGGCGTGGTGCGAGCGCGCGTCGCCCGCTCATGCTTCCTAAAGCATCGGCGACCGAATTCCGCAAGCCGCGCGGCCGCCTGACCATCCGGTCGGGCGATTGACATGCGCGCCAACCTGTAGCACCCTGACTATCAGAGTACGGCCTTATCCAGAGCGGCGGAGGGACTGGCCCTATGATGCCGCAGCAACCGGCCCGTAAAGGGTGCTGGTGCTAAGTCCTGCGGGGCTCCCGTCGATGCGGGGACCTTGTGCAGATAAGGCGAGAGTAGAACTACCCTCGTCTTATCGCCAGACGGGGGTTTTTTGATCCCCGCCATTTCGCCGGACGCCACGCATCACGCCAAGCTGGAAGATGGCCGCACCGCTGTACGAATCGGCGGATCGCCCGGTGGATCGGTGGATGGACATTTGAAGTGTCGGCGGACAATCACAACTCGCGCATCCTGATTGCCGGCCTCGGCGGCCTCGGCGTGCCGGCCGCGACCGTGCTGATCCGCGCCGGTTTCGATCGGCTCACGCTAATCGATCCCGACACGGTCGAATTGTCCAATCTGCCGCGCCAGGTATTGTTCGGGGCCTCCGATATCGGCGCGCCCAAGGTGATTGCTGCGGCGCGCCGCCTTGGCGAATTACGTAGCGGCGCGCCGCCAATCGCGGAAGTTGCGATCGAGGCGCACGTCGCGCGGCTGGATCATTCCAACGCCGCTGAATTGATCGGCGCCGCCGCCTTCGTGATCGACGCGACTGACGATCCGGTGACTAAATTTCTGATCAACGACGTCTGCGTCGCGCTGCGACGGCCCTTCGTCTATGGCGGCGTGCTCGGTCTGGCCGGCCAGGCGATGACGGTGATTCCCGGCGTGACCGCCTGTCTGCGCTGCCTATTCGAGGAGCCGCCCGGCCCCGACGACGCCGCCAATTGCCGCGAGGCCGGGATTATCGGCCCGATCGCGGGCGCGATCGGCGCGGCGCAAGCGTCCGAGGCGATGCGCATGCTGGGCGGCCGAATGCCCGCGCTGGCGGGCACGATATTGACGCTTGACGATAGCCTGACGGGGCGGATTCGCCTCACCCATATTGCGCCGCGCGCCGGATGCGGATGCGGCGCGGCGAGTATCAATGACGAGGCCGGCGCGATCGCGCCGGCGGCCCGCTAACGAGGATCCGATGAGCTACGTGACCAATCTCAAGTGCCGCGAATGCGGCCAGGAATATCCGATCAGCCCGCTCCACGTCTGCGAGACCTGCTTCGGTCCGCTCGAAGTCGGCTACGACTACGCGAAAATCCGCGCCGCCGTCTCGCGCGCGGCGATCGAGCGCCGGCCGCATAACCTGTGGCGCTACCGCGAATTGCTGCCGGTCGAGGGCGAGCCGCAAATCGGCCCGTGCTCGGGCTTTACGCCGCTGGTGCGAGCCGAACGGCTGGGCGCCGAACTCGGAATCAAGAAGCTCTACATCAAGGACGACACGGTCAATCATCCAACGCTGTCGTACAAAGACCGCGTGGTCGCGGTCGCGATCAGCAAGGCGCGTGAATTCGGCTTCACTACGGTGTCGTGCGCGTCGACCGGTAATCTCGCGACGGCGGTCGCCGCCCACGCCGCGCGCGCCGGCCTCAACTGCGTCATCTTTATGCCCGAGGGCGTTGAGATGGGCAAAATCGTCGGCTCGACGATCTATGGCGCGCGGGTGATTACGATTCGCGGCAACTACGACGACGTCAACCGCCTGTGCAGCGAGATCGCCGACAAGTACGGCTGGGCCTTCGTCAATATCAACCTGCGGCCGTACTATACCGAGGGCGCCAAGACCTTCGGCTACGAGGTCGCCGAGCAGCTCGGCTGGCGTGTGCCCGACCATATCGTGGTGCCGACGGCGGGCGGCACGATCCTGCCCAAGATTGCCAAGGGCTTCAAGGAACTGCGCGAGGTCGGCCTGCTGCGCGACGGCGAATTCAAAATCCATTGCGCGCAGGCGGCCGGCGCGGCGCCGGTGATTCACGCCCTGCACAAGGGCACCGACCTGATCACGCCGGTCAAGCCCGATACCATCGCCAAGTCGATCGCGATCGGCAATCCGGCCGACGGCTACTACGTGCTGCGCGCCGTGCGCGAGTCCGGCGGATGGGGCGACGTGGCGACCGACCCCGAGATCATCGACGCGATCAAGCTGCTCGCCGCCACCGAGGGCATCTTCACCGAGCCGGCCGGCGGCACCACGCTCGCCGTGACGATCAAGCTGATCGAACAGAAACGCATCAAGGCCGACGAGACAGTGGTGGTGGCGATCACCGGCAACGGCTACAAGACGGTCGAAGCGGTCGCCCAGTCGATCGAGCAGCCGTACATAATCGAGGCGCGCCTCAAGGAGTTCGACGCGCTGTTCGCCCGGCTCGACGGCACCCGCCGCGCGCTCGCCGGTGCGGCCTGAGCCTTGCGGGAGCGCCGCCCAAAGCATAAGCATCGAAGTTCGCGTTAGCGCAATTTTGCGGAGGATTAACTCATCACCATGCCAATCAGGGTTCGCGTTCCCACACCGCTGCGCCGCTTCACGGCGGGCGTCGACGAAGTCTCGGCCGAAGGCGATTCGGTGAAGGCCGTTATCGAGGATCTCGAGCGCCGCCATCCCGGCATCAGCGAGCGCCTGCTCGACGGCGGCGGCGAGCTGCGCCGCTTCGTCAACGTCTACTTGAACGGCGACGACATCCGCTTCCTCAACCAGCTCAGCTCCAAGGTCAAGGATGGCGACGACATCTCAATCGTCCCGGCAATCGCTGGCGGACGTTAGCCGCGAGACCGTGCCGACCGCGCGCGCGCTCAGCGTGCTCGATCTGATCGGCAATACCCCGCTGCTCGAGATCACGCGCCTGACCGAGGGGCTGCTGCGTCCCGGCGTGCGCATCTACGCCAAGCTCGAGGGCTTCAACCCCGGCGGGTCGGTCAAGGATCGCGCCGCGCGCAAGATGATCGAGATCGGCCTGGCGCGCGGCGAACTGCGCCCCGGCAAGGTGATTCTCGATTCGACTTCGGGCAACACCGGAATCGCGCTCGCGATGGTCGGGGCGGCGCTCGGCTATCCGGTCGAGCTGGTGATGGCCGCCAACGTCAGCCAGGAGCGCAAGAAGATCATCGAGGCCTTTGGCGCCAAGCCGATCTACTCCGATCCGCTCGAGGGATCGGACGGCGCGATCGTCGCCTGCCGCAAACTGATCGACGCCAATCCCGATCGCTACTTCAAGCCCGATCAGTATAACAACGAGGCCAATCCGCTCGCCCATTTCGAGTCGACCGGACCCGAAATCTGGCATCAGACGCAGGGCGCGATCACCCATTTCGTCGCCGGTATCGGCACCGGCGGCACCGTGATGGGCACCGGGCGCTACCTCAAGTCGCGCAACCCCGCCGTCCAGGTCATCGCGGTCGAGCCCGACGACGCGATGCACGGGCTCGAGGGGCTCAAGCACATGGCCTCGTCGATCGTCCCGGGCATCTACCACGAGCGCGAACTCGACGGCAAAATCGCCGTCAGCACCGAAGACGCCTACGAGATGGTCTACGCGCTCGGCCAGTATGAGGGTATGCTGGTCGGGCAATCGTCGGGCGCCGCGATGGTCGCCGCGCTTCAGCTCGCCGGATCGTTGCGTGAAGGCACGGTGGTCACCGTCTTCAGCGACTTCGGCGATAAATATCTCTCCACCAATCTCTGGATCGGATGGCAGGAATGGCGCCGCGAACGCTTACAGCGCATGGTCCGCAAATGGAACGTATCCGCGAGCGCTACTACCTGAGCTACCCCCGGGCCCTCATCCGCGAGCCGATCCTGTATCAGCTCGTGAAGAAGTTCGACCTCGTGTTCAATATCCGCGGGGCGAGCGTCTCGGAGGATATGGGCCTGGTCGCGGTCGAGTTCGAAGGCACCAACGAACAGATCGAGCGCGCGATCGCGTGGCTGCGGATCACCGGCGTGACCGTCGAGCCGATCGAGAAAAACGTCATCGAATAGCGCGCGCCGGCGCAGCGCTCGCGCCACGCCGCCGGGCGCCACGAAATTATTTCGCCGGATATCGCTACCGTGGCGCTGACCAACGATCAAATCGAAAGATACAGCCGGCAGATTATCGCGCCCGGCTTCGGCGGCGCCGCCCAGCAGCGGATGCTCGGTGCGCGCGTCCTGCTCGCGGCCGATAGTGCCGTCGCCGGGTCGATGCTCGCCTATCTGGTCGGCGCGGGCGTCGGCACAATCGATCTGATGGTCGAGGGCGACGCCCCGGCACTCGGCTTGATCGTTGGGCGCATGCGCGATCTCAATTCCGACGTCGCCGTGCGCATCGTCGACACGCCGCCCGCGCGCTTCGACCTCGCGCTGATCGTGGCGACGACGGCGCGCATGCTCGAGCGCGCCGCCGCGATCGCCGCATTCGGCGACGGTTCGCCGGCGTGGGCGACGGTCTTCGTGCGGCTCGACCGGCCGGCCCGGATCGCGGTGATCGCGGCGCGTCCGCCCTGTCTGCGCTGCGCGGACGCCGGCGCACTGCTCGCGCCGCTCGAGGAGCCGGCCGAAGAGATCGACTTCGTCGCGAGCGTCGCCGCCGCCGAAGCGATCAAGCTGCTCGCCGGTTATGGTACGCCGCCACCACCCACGATTATCGAGTTTCGCGGCTACGCGGCGACCGCGCGCCCGCTCGCCGCCGCCGCGCCGGCCGCATCGACGGGGTCGGCTACCTCAACCGCATCGACCGCCGCCTGCCGATGCGCCGCGCTCACGATGTGCCCCGCGTGATCCGCGTCACATTGCGTCCAGACTCCGCGGCTTCACGCCCCGTTGAATGAGATGATAACGCCGAATTCCGACGCGTCGGTCTGGCTCTTCGATTTCGATAACACGCTCGCCGCGCTCGAGCGCGAGGTCGATTGGCCGGCGGCCCGCCGCGAGCTTGAGGCCGCGCTGCGCGCGATGGGCGTCGCGGCGAAGATCTTCGCCGCGATTCCGGTCGGCAACCTGCCGCTCTATGCGGCGCTGCATGCGCGATGGCTCGGTGCGGACGCAAGTTTGCCGCTGGTCGGCGACGGCGTAGCGGCGGCCGATCGCGGGCCGTCCGATCATGCGGCGGCCGAGGCGATATTGGCGCGCGCCTCGGCGATTATCGAGAGCTACGAACTGGCCGGCGTCGATCGCGCCGCGCCCACCGCCGGCGCGATCGATCTGCTCACGGCGCTCGCCGCGCGGGGCAATGCGATCGGGGTCGTCACCTCGAATTCCTCGCGCACCGTCGTGCGCTGGCTCGAACGCAATCGCGCCATCGGCTTGATCCGCGCGATCGTCGGACGCGACTCGGGACTCGCGCTCAAGCCGTCGCCCGCGATGGTCGGCCGGGCGCTCGAACTATGCGCCGCGACGCCTGCCGCCGCGGTCTTCGTCGGTGATAGCGAGGCCGATTGGGGTGCGGCCTGCGCCGCCGGCGTGGGCTTCTATGGCGTGGCCGCGAGCCCGGCGGCGCGCGATCGGCTGCTCGCGGCCGGCGCCAGCGCGATCTTCGCCGCGCCCGCCGCCCTGCATATTGGCCTCAACCTGCCGGCTGCGGCGATCGATCCGGAGGCTGGCGAAGCGAATTAGGCGGGCGCATGCTTGCCACGACGCGCAGATATATATAACTTATACGACTCGTAAAGTAATCTATCTCGGAGCGACACGCGCACACCATGAACGAAGGCTTCACACTCTGGTTCACCGGCCTCTCGGGCGCCGGCAAATCGACCCTGGCCAATCTGCTCGCCGACGAGCTGCGCCTTCGCGGCCATCGCGTCGAAATCCTCGACGGCGACGAGGTCCGCACCAACCTCTCCAAGGGGCTCGGCTTCTCCAAGGAGGATCGCGACACCAACATCCGGCGCATCGGATGGGTCTGCCGGCTGCTCGCGCGCAATGGCGTAATCGCGATCTCGGCGGCGATTTCGCCCTACCGTGAGATCCGCGACGAAGTGCGCGCGATGCATGACAATTTCTTCGAGGTTTTCGTCAAATGCCCGGTCAGTACGCTGGCCGAGCGCGACGTCAAGGGACTCTACAAAAAGGCCCTGGCCGGCGAGATCAAGAACTTCACCGGAGTCTCCGATCCGTATGAAGAGCCGCTCAAGCCTGAACTGATCGTCGAGACCGACCGCGAGACCCAGGCCCAGAGCTTCGCCCGCCTGCTCGCCTCGCTCGAAGATAAAAAAATGATCAACCGCAAGGGAGCCGCACGATGAGCGCGCTTACCGGTGATATCACCCTCGATCCGATAACCGCGCATGGCAACGGCGACCTGGTCGACCTGAAGGCGCCCGCCGCTGAACGGGCGGGGCTGCGCGCGTATGCCGATAAGCTCCCGGTCGTGGCGCTCGGTGCGCGCGAGCTGGCCGACCTCGAGATGCTCGCGTCGGGCGCGTTCTCGCCGCTGACCGGCTTCATGGGCGAAGCCGACTACGTCAAAAGCCGCGACGACCTGCGCCTCGCCTCGGGGATCCCGTGGTCGATTCCGATTACGCTCGGCGTCGACGAGCCGGCCGCGCGCGCGCTCGGCCCCGGCCAGGACGTTGCGCTCAGCGCCGGCGGCAACCGGCTGGCGATCCTCAAGCTCGCCGAGATCTACAAAGTCGATCGCACGCGCGAGGCCACCGCGGTCTTCGGCACCGCCGAAGATGCCCATCCCGGCGCCAAAAACGTCACCTCGACGCCGCCGTATTGCCTGGCCGGCCGGGTCGTCCTGATCGACGACATCCCCGGCCGCACCTTCATGCAGTACCGGCTCGAGCCGCGCGCCACGCGGGCCAAATTCCGGGAGCTCGGATGGCGCAAGATCGTCGCCTTCCAGACCCGCAACCCGACCCATCGCGCGCACGAGTATATCCAGAAGGCCGCGCTCGAAATCTGCGACGGCCTGCTGCTCCATCCGCTGGTCGGCGAGACCAAGGGCGACGACGTGCCCGCCGCGGTCCGCATGGATACCTACGAAGTGTTACTCGAACTCTACTATCCGAAGGGTCGCGCGATGCTCTCGGTGATGCCCGCGCATATGCGCTACGGCGGCCCGCGCGAGGCGATTCTCCACGCGATCATCCGCCGCAATTACGGCTGCACGCATTTCATTGTGGGCCGCGATCACGCCGGCGTCGGCAGTTACTACGGCACCTACGACGCGCAGAAAATCTTCGATCGCTACGCGCCGGGCGAGATCGGCATCGTCACGCTCAATTTCGAGAATACCTTTTACTGCGCGAAATGCGGCGGGATGGCGTCGTTCAAGACCTGTCCGCATACCGACACCGATCGCCTGCTGCTCTCCGGCACCAAGGTACGCGAGATGCTCCGCGCAGGTGAGGCCCCGCCGCCGGAATATACGCGCCCCGAGATCGCTGCGATTCTGGCCCGCGCCATGCGCGTCACCAGTTAGGCGACTCTTACTTTCGGCTTTGCGCGGCGGATGCGGCAACGGCTGTGCCCGCCGCGCTTTTTTGGCTGCAACCGCCCCGCTACCCCACGCCTAATCCTCCGGATGGGCCGCGCCGCTACTGGATCGGCGGCTCGTCGTCGGGCGGTGCCATCACCGGCGACCCATGATGAATCAGCATCAGCCACGCGCCGTCGACCCGCTCGAAGACGTTGGTCGCCAGCACTTGCGAGCGCGACGCGCCGTCATAGCCGCGCTGAGTCAGGTTCTCCTCGATCAGCACCACCGCCAAGTCCCCGCTGACCGTGACGTTGGGGTCGCCCAGCTCAAAGCGCATCTCGAACGCGCTTTGGAAGATGCGCTCCCAGCTGGTCATGATCGGGCCCCATCCGGTCAGCCGGCGCCATCCCGGATGCACGCACGCAATGCGCTGGTCGCGCCGCCACACGCGCTCCATCCGCGCCACTTCCAGGCTCTCGAAGGCGCTATAGAAGGCGCGGTTGGCGGCGAGCACGGCTTCTCGATCAGACATCTTGGTTCCTCAGGGAACGTTCCTTAAAGTGTGCCGCTCAGCGCGCGCGGCACGCTGCCGACGGCTTAGAAGACTACCGCCCGCCTTGCCGATACGCCAGAGCTTCGCGGTTCGCGCTTCAATTACCGGCGTGGCGGCTGTTGACGCGATCGAAAAACGCCCTCGGATCCTGCTCTCGATCCTGCGCGAAAGTCACGGTCCCCGCGGCAATTGAAATCGCGATCGCCGCGATCAGCATCGGCCTGAATTTCATGGTGTGGAGCATCCTCCGGAATCGGTCACCGGCAAATACGCCGGCGGCGGCGCGCGGTTTCGCGCGAGGGCATCGCACGGTGACGCGCGGAGCGGGAAAGCGGCCAGCGCGGGCGCCGTTTCAATACTTGATATATCTTGATTAATATGAATATATCTTGATTCTGATCGAGCGACGAACCTTACGACCATTCACTCCGCAGCGGCGATTTTCCCGGAGGACACCATGACCAGCCCCGCCAACGTTGTTCATCTCGATGCGATCGGGTGGGTCGATTCCGCCCAGGGCCGCTTCCGCAGCCGCCGCAAAGCGCTCGGCGCGGCGGCCGGCTCCCGCATGCTCGGCGCGAGCGTGTATGAGATCCCGCCCGGCGCGGCCGCCTGGCCCTATCACTTCCATTGCGCCAATGAGGAGGCGATCTACGTGCTCGAGGGCGCGGGCACGCTGCGCCTGGGCGACGCCGAAATCGCGCTGCGCGCGGGCCATTTTGTCGCGCTGCCGGCCGGCCGCGCCAACGCCCATCGGCTCGACAACACCTCGGCGGCGCCGCTGCGCTATCTGTGCGTCTCGACGATGATCGAGCCGGAGGTTTCGTTCTACCCGGATTCGGACAAGTTCGGCGTGATGGCCGGCGCGCCGCCGGGCGGCGACAAAGCGCGGCGCACCTTCTCCGGCGTTTTCCGGATCGGCCCCGCGGTCGGCTACTTCGATGGCGAACCCGACGCCTGACGCGCGCGATCGCGCCGCGCGCATGCCGCCGCGAAATCGACTAGCCTCGGCCGGGCGAGAGGTGCGGCATGCGCGAAGCGAGTTGGGGCGCGAGCGAAATCATCACCAATCTGTTCGTCGGCGATCTGCAGGACGCGGATCGCTTCGACGGCATGATCATCTCGGTGCTGCCCGAGCGCTTGGCGGCCGAGCCGGCACGCGCCGTGATGCTGCCGTTTTTGCAAAACGGCAGCGCCACGCTCGACGCCACCGCCGCCCTGATCGATGCGGCGCTGGCGCTCGATCTCAGCGTCCTGGTGCATTGCGAAGAGGGCTGCGAGCGCGCGCCGCTGACCGTCGCCTGGTTTCTGCATACGCGGCGCGCGATGTCGATCGACGCGGCCTACGCGCTGCTCAAGCGCCGCCGCCCGATCGTCGAGGATCGCCGCCGCTGGCTCGGCATCTACAACCGCTGAGCCGCGCGCGCTCCGGCGGCTTCAGAACGCCGCTTCGAGCAGCGAGACGATCTCCTCGCGATTGACCGGCCGATCGACCACCTTCGAATGCTCGATCTCGGACAGCACCGGCGTGGCGATCTCGGGGATTTCGTCGCGCTTGACGCCCGCCTCTTTGAGCGAATGCGGCACGTCGAACTGCGCGATAAATTGCTGCACGCGATCGGCGCATTCGAGCGCTCCGGCGCGCGCGTTGCCCGCATCGAATTTCACGCCGAGGCCCTCCGCGATCGGGCCGAAACGCTGCGGCGCAATCTCGGCCATGAAGCGCATCACGTGCGGCATCGTGATGCACGAGGTTACGCCGTGCGGCACGTCCCACTTGGGGCCAATCTGATGTCCGAGCGCGTGCGAGATGCCGAAGCGGGTATTCATCCCGCCGAAGATCGAGAGCCACGCCGCCATCTGGCAGTTGCCGCGATGGGCGAGCGAGTCCGCGCCGGCGCTCTTGATCGAGGCCGGCAGATGTTCGACCAGCAGGGCGATCGATTTGGCCGCCAGCGTATCGGTCAACATCTGATGGCGCATCGAGTAGATCGCTTCGACCGCATGGTCGAGCGCGCGCATCCCGGTCGCAATCCAAAGCCATGCGGGAGTTTCGACGGTCAGCGCGGGGTCGTTGATCACGGTGCGCGCCTGCAGCCGCGGATCGATTACGCCGCCCTTGATCAGCGTGTCCTCATTGGTCACGCCGCCGACCGGCGTGTACTCGCCGGCCGAGAGCGTGGTCGGCACGGCGATATGGATCAGGTCGCGGCCGTCGGTGGCCTTATTGGCGCCGGAAAAATCCAGCCCGGTGGCCTGAGCGGTCGCGTCGTGGCCGGTCAGGATCGAGGCTGCGGCAACCTTCGCCGTATCGATCGGGCTGCCGCCGCCGAAACTGATCACCGCGTCGGCGTCGACCCGCTTCATCTCGGCCGTCAGTTCACGCACGGTCGAAGCCGGCACGTGCTGGGCGGCGCCCTTGTAGACGGCGGCGCAGCGCGTGCCCATCGCGGCCGTCACCGCCGTGAGCAGACTGGATTTGCCCAGCGACTTGCCGGTGACCACCACCGCGCGCTTGAGTCCGCGCCGCTCGAGCTCCTTGCCCAGGCTCGCCACCGTGCCGGGTCCGAAGATGACCTTCTCGAGCCGCGTGAAATTAAATTCGCCTACCGGTGCGTCCATGTCTGAATCCTCCCGCGCAGTGGACGCCCGCTAGCCGCGCGCCCGTTTCGCTAGGGCTTGATTATCACGAGAGTGCCGATCGGCAGAAGCGCCGCGATCTCGCCGATCGCCGCGTTGTCAACCGAGATGCATCCTGTCGTCCAGTCGACGTTGCCGAGATTGAGGATCGGCTCGTCGGTGCCGTGGATCCCCACGTTGCCGCCCTCGCGCATGCTGCGCGGCACGTCGCCCGCGGCTTTCATCCGCGCGAATTCGGCGTGATCGATCGCGTTGGGATAATTGAGCTTGAGGAACCAGCGGAAGCGCGCGCTGCGATGCTTCGAGATGATCAGGTAGTCGCCCTCGGGGGTGCGCCGGTCGCCTTCCCATTGCTTGGGTCCCGCCCAGCGGCTGCGGCCAAAGACCGCGTGATAGGTCTCGTACAGATGGGTGCGGTAATAGACGTCGAGTTCATGGCGCGACTTCCACGCTGTCACCGACCAGTTGAGCGGATTCGCGGTGGCCGAGCGCGGGTCGTCGAGGTACATGCGCAGGCCGTCGAGCGGCCGGCGCGCCAGATTTGCCGACGGTACGGCGGCGGCCGCGGGCGTCGGGCTTGAGGTGGGCGCATTCGTGGGCGTCGCCGCAAAGGTCGGTGTCGTCGTGGGCGTCACCGTCGCGGCCGGCGTGGCCGATGGAGCGGCGGTCGGAGTCGCGGTCGGCATGGCCTTCGCCGTGACCGAGGGACTCGAGTGCGCGAGTCCGGGCGATGGCCTGGTGGGCGGCGCGGGCGGCGCCGCTACTTGCGCGGGCACCGGCGGCAAAATCGTGCCCGGCGCGCCGATCGGCGTCGGGCTCACGGTCGCGGCGGGCGGCGCTGGTGTCGCGGGCGACGGACTGGCGGTGGCGGCGGGCGTGGCGCTCGCACCGATCGGCATCGCGGCCTGCGCGATTGCGCGCGCACTGGCTATCACTATCGCGGCGGTTACGATCAATGCGGATACGAACGCGCGGGCTTTACCCATTTCCTCCACCACCGGCCTTGGCCACCGGTTCATTGTGGAAAGGGTTGGCCGCCCGGTCAATTGCTATTACGCTTTTGATTGACTTTATTTGCGCGAGGCGGATGCGATGGAAAGTTCTGTGGCGCAGGCGTTTGCCAATCTCACCACCGGAATCTACGTGCTGACGGTCGCCGACGGCGCGCAGCATCACGGCATGTCGTCCTCATGGGTGACGCAGGTCTCGGGCGCGCCGCCGCTGTTCAGCGCGGCGGTCGACAATAAACATTTTTCCCGCGCGATTATCGCCCGCACGGGAGTCTTCGGGATGAACATTGTCGGGCGCCGCGGCCAGAGCCTCGAGGACTATTTCTACTCGGCCGGCGCGCGCCGGGCCGACAATCTGGCCGGACTCGACTACCAATTGTCGCCCGTGCTCAAGGTGCCATGGCTGGCACAGGCGCGCGCCTCGATCGAGGCGCGGGTGACCGCCAGCATGCTGGCCGGCGACCATACGATATTCGTCGCCGAGCCGGTCGGCGTGCGGCTGGGCGCGGGCGATCGGCCGCTCACGTCGCTCGAGCTCGATTACGTTTACGTCGGCGGCCAACAGGTCATCGCGCGCGACCGCGCCGGATGGAGCTGAAGGGCTAACGTGGACTTGTGGGTCAATTGAATGTAATTGACGCCCGCCAAAAGCCTTTGCTAGCATCCGCCCGCGGGAGCCGAGCGGGGGACGTAAGTATGCCGATTGAGAAAAACGAATTACGCCGCGTAATGGGCCATTTTGCGACCGGTGTGACAATTATCACCACGGTCAATAAGGAAGGCCAGATTCACGGTTTTACGGCCAACGCCTTCACCTCGGTCTCGCTCGAACCGCCCCTGCTGCTAATCTCGGTCGACAAGAAAGCGGAAAGCTGGCCCGCCTTTGAGGAAAGCCGCATTTTCACCGTCAACATCCTGGCCGATTCCCAGGAGGCGCTGTCGCGCAAGTTCGCGGTCAGCGGCGGCAACAAGTTCGAAGGCGTCGCCTACCGCATCGGGGCCAATCGCGCGCCGATTATCGAGGGCGCGCTGGCCTACATCGAATGCACCCTGTGGGCGGTCTATGATGGCGGCGACCATACGGTTTTCCTGGGCGAAATCCAGCAGGCCGAAGTCCGCGAAGAACGGCCGCTGCTATTCTTCCGCGGAGGCTATCGCGCGCTGGGCGACTGATATAGTATCCTCAGTTCCTAAACCGATCTGATTCCATTCCCGCTATTCCTACTGTGGCTGTTACACGAACCGAGCTTTCCGCGACCGACTTCGACACGCCTGAACCCGACGGCGGCGCCGTTGCGCCCATGCCGGCGATCGGAGCCCAGGGCGCCCGCGGCGCCGCGATGCGCCCGGTGACGATGCCGGCGCGGCTGGCGGGGCTGACGGTCTTCCTGCCCTCGCATAACGAAGAGGGCAACGTCGAGCGCGTGGTCAGCAGCTTTCTGGCCGAGTTGCCCAAGGTCGCCGAGGTCTTCGAAGTGGTCGTCATCGATGACGGCAGCGTCGACCGCACCGGCGAAATCGCCGACCGTATCGCGGCCGACGACACCCGCGTCCGGGTGGTGCATCATGCCGTCAATCGGGGCTACGGCGCCGCAGTCGCGACCGGCCTCAAGACGGCGCGCCAGCCCTTTATTCTGCTCTGCGATGGCGACGGGCAGTTCGATCCGGCCGACATGGAACGGCTGGCCGCCCGCATCGGCGACCACGACGTGGTCATTGGCCGCCGCGCGCGGCGCGCGGACCATCTGATGCGCCGGATCAACGGCAAGGCCTGGACGACGCTCTCGCGTATCCTGTTCGGCCTGCGCATTACTGACATGGATTGCGGCTTCAAGTTGTTTCGGCGCTCGGCGGTCGAGAACCTCGAACTGCATTCGAGCGGCGCGATGGTGACCACCGAATTGATGGCGCGGCTGGCCGGCCGCAACGCCCGCATCTGCACGGTCAATGTGACCCATCTGCCGCGCGTTTCCGGCGAGCAGACCGGCAACAGCCCGAGCGTGATTATCGGCGCGTTCAGGGACCTGTTTGCGCTTTACCGAGAGCTGAAAAAGGCGCGCAAGGGCGTGGCGGCGCAACTCTGACGCAGCGCTCGACGTGAAAGCGGCGCGCCGCTCCGGCCCGCGCGAAGTCCGCTCCAGTTGAGCGCGCGGGGTCAGGGCGGGTTTTAGCGGGATGAGCGATTACGAGCGGCCCGTCGGAATCAAAAGAGGTGATGGCAGCGCAAAACGTGCACGGTTCGACAAATTGAGCCCTCGCGACGCTGGCGGCGATCGAAAATTTCCCGTATTTTGTTGGAGTTTTGGCCGTGACCAATAGTGGCACGGTATTGGCACTTGAAAAGAGTTCGGAGCGATCCGAAAAGGATCGTCAGGCACCGAAAAAAGGAGAGAGACATGAAGCGTACCGTTTCCATGCTGACTGCGGCGTTGTTTGTGAGCGCTTTGGCAGTGCCCGCGTTCGCGCAGTCACCGGCGGCCGAGGCCTCCCCGGCGATGGCGGCCCCGAGCAGCGAGACCTCGCCAGAGATGGCGGCCCCGATGCACAAGTCGCACAAGCATCACTGGGTTCGCCACCACCATCACCACAAGGCGATGATGGCCCCCAGCCCCGAAGCGTCGCCTGAGGCGTCGCCGAGCGCGTCCTAAACCGCGCGCGCAATCAGGAGCAATCCCTGGTAAAGAGCGCCCGATCAGGCCGCGCGACAACCAGCGTTAGCTGGTAAGTCGCGGCCTGACGGGCGTTTTGCGCATGAAGCGGCCGCCGCGCGGCGAGTTCGTGCGAAAGCGGCTTTTGCATCCCGGCGCATTGCGGTAATATCCCCATGTTTCCGCACGCCTCTCAGCGTCGGCGGAATCGTTTACGCAATTGTCGCCAAGCCGCGGTATCCGCACGCTCATTGCAATGGCCGTCGCCATCGTAACCCTATGGGTTGCGG
>JADEYI010001187.1_pt1 | contig 22055 bp, 19 predicted proteins | sample 8542331 | NCBI WGS metagenome assembly JADEYI01 (sample SAMN16510988, study PRJNA670497) | mine drainage metagenome | isolation source: biofilm near Copperflume 1 | place: Germany: Marsberg coppermine Kilianstollen | collected 2018-02
CCTGGAGATCACACCAGAACTGGCGACAGTTGAATACGCGGCCTCACCAGTCCGGAAGGCCAGAATCCGGGGCGTGTTGCGCAGCTGCCCCCGCTGTCTGGCCTGGGGCATGCTGCATGGTGGCGCCGGCGGCATCTGCGCGGCCTGTCACCAGTTCGCCCGGGAGCACGGGGCCGGGCAATGCGCCGGCTGCGGGTGCCTGCAGCCGGTCCGCAAGCAGTACTGCCGGCTGTGCTGGAACCAGGCCCGGACCTTGGGCAAGGAGAGCGGCGAGATCCGGCATAAGGCGGGCCCGATGCTGCACCTCGATCGTGTCCGCCAGCACCAGCTGTTCTTCGCCAACATGGTCTCCACCCGGGGCGGGACCACGACACCACCGCGCCGGTTCGACCGCCGCGGTGGCCGGACCAAGCCCGCGCCGGCACCGGTCGGGCGGCCCCGCGATCGAGGCACTCAGCTGATGCTGTTGGAAGACCTGCGCCGCGACTACCGCCGTTTCGTCGAGGGTAGCGACACCGCCCCCGACAATCCCTGGCTGGTCTGGGGTCTCTACCTCGCCCATCGGCGCGCAGAGGTATACGGGTGGAGCCGGTGGGTCCGCATCGGCGTCAACCGTGCGCTGACCATCGTGCTCTCGTGTCACGTCGAAGGTGAGATGGTGTCCTACTCGGCGATGTTCTCGGGGCTGCAGGGCCTGGCGATCAGCTGCGATCGGGTCGCGGGCGTGCTCACCGAGATGGGAATCCTCATCGACGATCGGCGCAGCCCCTTCGACGTCATCGTCGACGCCAAACTCACCGGGATCACCCCCGGCATCGCCGGGCCCGTCGAGACCTGGCTCCGCGCCCTACATGGCGGCGGCCCTCGGCTGCGGGTCCGCAGCCTGGACACCGTCCGGCTGCACGCGCACGGCCTGCGACCGCTGCTGTTGGACTGGTCGGCCACCTATGATCACCTTCGAGAGGTCACCCGTGACGACGTCCTGACCGCCCTCAACGCGGTGACCGGGGTGAACCGGCAACGCACCCTCGTCTCGCTTCGATCACTGTTTGGATTCAGCAGGAAATCCGGTGTGGTGTTCCGCAACCCCACCAGCGGAATCCCCGTCGGCGAGGGCTACAACAAGCTCATCCAGCCGCTACCCGACCGCGAGGTCCAACGAACCATCGCCAGTGCCGCGCGCCCGGCGGACCGGCTGATCATCGCGCTCGCCGCCGTCCACGCCGCCCGGTCCGGGGGGATCCGGGCGATCCGACTTGACGACGTCGACCTCGGCAACCGGCGGCTCACCATCGCCGGCCGCACCCGGCCGCTCGACGAGCTCACTCGACACCTACTACTGGAGTGGATGGACTACCGGCGAACACGCTGGCCGAACACCGCCAACCCGCACCTGCTGATCAACCAGATGACGGCCATGGGACTCACCGCGGTCAACAAGCACTGGATCGACGTCGGCTGCCGAGGGCAAGAAGCCACCGTCGAACGGATGCGCGTCGACCGGCAACTCGAGGAAGCCCTGACCCACGGGCCCGATCCGCTGCATCTGGCCGTCGTGTTCGGGCTCGACGACAAGACCGCCATCCGCTACGCCGCCAACGCTCGCCACCTGCTGGAAAGCGCCATCGAGCACACCCCGCCGCCGACGGACCGGGATCGATAGCGGCGCCGGCCACACGTTCGCGACTGCACACAATCACGCGGAAACGGGCTCACGGACCACAAGCACCGCCCTACCGTCCGGCTCGACGGAGGGAGATCGCAAATGATCGCGTCATGGCGGCGGGCAACCGGGCTGGGGGCCGTTGTCGTGTTCGGCCTCGGCGTCGGCCTGACCGGCGGTGCTGACCGGGCCATCGCCGCCGAGTTGCCGCACGTCGTGCTGTCCGCGTCATCCCCGGACGCCATCCACTACCCCGACGGTTCCTGGGTGATCCCGATCAAGCCCGCAGGTGGTCAGACAACGCCCGGGCAGCCGGCCGGATTCCTCTGCCGAGGCACCTACATCGACCCGGAGATCGTCGCCCGAGGCCGGGGCACAGCAGTGCACTTCGCCGCGAAGTTCTTCTGCAACCGCCCGGTGAGCTACTCGGTCACGGTCGGCGTCACGAACTTCTACGAGGAGACCCCCAACGGCCCGGTGGTCGCGCACGCAGGAGGTCAGATCACCGGCGGCGGGGTCTCGCAGACCCCTTACGTCGAAGGCTTCTCCCCGCCGTGCAAGAACAATCGCAACAGCGGCTGGCAACCCTACGACCGATCGAAGATCGAAGTCGACGCACACAACGGACGCGGAACCCGGGTGACCGTCGGCTGCAGAGTATGACCGCGCTCCGCCTGAAGAGATACCGTGAGGCCATGGCCGATCTACGCATGCCCGACGGGTTGAGCGAGGGCGAGCGGCAGCAGTGGCTCGAGGAGCTCCGGACACAGCTCATCGAGGAGACGGGCCAGTCCCACGGCGTGGTCGAGCAACAGGTGCCCGGTGAGCAGCCGGTATGGGCAATGTGGGGCGACATGGACGTCGCCCCGCACCCCGAGGCGCCCGACGACGCGGAACCCACACACGTCCCCGGTCTCGCCCGCACCTTCGACGTCCCGCTGACGGTTGACCATCCCGCCCCGCCCAGCAACGACCGTCCTAGCTTCAGTTGAGATCGAACCCACGGACCAGAACCGGCTCCGGGCACAACGAACGCCTGGGTTGACGATGACGAACCCTCAGTTTCGCTGAACTCACGGGGGTGTTCGGCGCCCGCTGGGATCCTGGCGCGAAGCGGTGGTTCGCCCCGCGCGCGGGCATGCCGGGACTCGCCCGGTGGGCCGCTCAACCCGAGGTGCCGGACCTGTTGCCGGGCGAGGACCGCATATTCGGCGCCGGGCTGTTCCCAGACATGGTCCCGGCCAGCTGCTGGTTCACCAACGTCCGATCGGCCACCGCCCCAGTCGATTGGGAGAGGCTCCGCCGAATGATCAACCGCCGGGCCGGGCAACGCTGCGAGGCCTGCGGACGCGGTGAAGACCGCTCGACCCGGCGCTGGCTCGAGGCGCACGAACGGTGGGCCTACGATCCTGCGACCTCGGTGCAGAGCCTCCGACGACTGATTTGCTTGTGCAGTGACTGCCACGGCGCTACACATTTTGGGCTAGCCCAAATCCGAGGCGTCGACGACGAAGCCCGCGCGCACCTGCAGGCCGTCACCGGGATGAGCTGGGCCGAGGTCGACCAGCAGATCGACGAGGCGTTCGAGCTCTGGCAGGCCCGTTCTAGCCGGGACTGGGCCCTGGATCTGTCCATCCTGACCGGCGCGGGCATCACCCTAGCCTCACCCCCCGAGGCGAGCGAGCGTTACCACCTCGCCGAAGCCGGCGTCGCAGCCGCAGCCCCACCCGTAGCCCCGACCACCCCACCTGACGTTCGGCCATCCCACGGGCCCCGCCCCGAGGTCAGCACGTCCGCCGAGCCGCTGGCTGGCCGGGAACTAGCGGCCCTATATGGGCCGCGTGGCCTCGGCCTGCGCCCGCTCGGTGCCCGCCCGGAGTATCCCAGTCTGGGCCCCGGTCGCCGGCCGCGCGGGCGTCGATGAGCTCCCCGTATATGAATCGAACGTCTGTTCGATTCATATACGGCGTAGGGCGGCCGGGGTCCCCCATCGGCGAGGAAGAGGAACCCGAAGCTGACCGAGGTGCAAGTGACGGAGGTACAGACACTTGGGCGCCATGTCGCAGTCGACTATGCCCCCCACACGTGGTGGAGATTGCCCCGCCCGCCGCCGACGGCGCATAGCGTCTCCCCCGCCGGTGTAGGCGACAGTCTCGACTCCCAAGCCTGAGATGTCGAGCGCGCCAGCGAGGGACAGCTCCCCGAGTTGCGAAGTGCTCGACCACGGAGGGCTCCAACTCGACCGCGGACCAGAGCCCCGACTCAAACAGATCCGGTCTCGGACCGACCAGCTCCGCCGCTGTGAGGGTGTGACTCCGCTCGAAGCGCAGGCTGCGACTGGCTGCGCGCGCCGGCCGGAGGGTGTAAACGGCGTTTACACCCTCCGCCGACTCGTGGTCGCTCCCCGAAGGGAGACCTAACGCCCGCAGCTACCGGTCGGCGGGTTGCGTTGTTGCGAGGTGCGCGGACAGGAGCTGGATGAGCTCGGTCAGCTCGGTCGCGTTGAAGGTCTTGCTGATCGACTCGGCAGCAACTGCCGGGGTACTGACGCGGATGCTCTTGACCGCCACCCGGGTGGTGGCGCCGTGCCCGCTCGGTCGTCGGTAAGGCTTACCAGCCTCGACGATCGCATGCTGTTCGGATACTGCAAGCTCTCCGAATTCCCGCGCCCGTTCGATCGTGAGCTCGCCACGCTCGAGCGCCTCTCGTAGCGGCGGGATTAGCTTGCGCAGGGCGAGCCGCTGTGTCACGTACATATGGGACTTTCCGATGCGTCTCGCAAGCTCGCGCTGTGAGATTAAGGAGTTCTTCAAGACCTCCGCCATGGCCTCAGCCTCATGCAGCGGTGGCAGCTCGCGGCGCTGGCCGTTTTCAATGAGCATGACCTCGTACATCGACGTCACCTGCTCGTCGTTGACGACGATCGCCACTTCTGTGAGGGATGCCATGCGGGCAGCTCGGAGCCGCCGGTTCCCGATCAGCACTACCCATTGGCAGTCCCCCAGTGCCTCCCGCTGATCGGGGAACTCGTCCAGGTATGCGGCCGCGGAACAGACCACCAGAGGTTGAATGACCCCGTGCACTCGGATGGTCTCGGCCATCTCCGGGAGCTCATCGTCCGCACCCGCAGGCCGCTTGTTCAGGGGATTGAGCGCGACACTGCTGATCGGCGCGAGGCGGTTCAACCCCGTCGATTCGGCGCCGGTAGGCCCAGCCGGCGCCCGCGTGCTCGCTGCTGCTGGTCTGGGTGGGTCAGGATCGAAGTCATCTACCGCGAGCTCAGCGAGGTTGACACGCTTCCCCATCACTCACCTGCCCGCGAGGTGGAAACGGCGTTTACACGGGCGTGCCTGGGTGGGCCTCCGTTCGTTCCAAGGACCTCGAGCGCAAGGCGGAAGAAGTCCTGCCGGGCTTCGAGCGCAACTCGGTTCTTGGCGTACTGCACGACTGTGACGCCTTCGGCAGCTGCTCTGGCGTGCAGCTTGTAGTGCCGGATGACGGTGTTGAACGTCGGGAACCGCTTCGCTGCGAGGTAGTCGCGCGTCTGGTTGAGGTCGACCTCGCCGTCTCGGGGGTCCCAGTTGTTGATGAGTACCCGCCAGGGGACCCGGCTCGGGATGATGACGGATTCGATAGTTCTCGCCGCTGGCGAGAACGCCAGCGGCTCAGGCTCGATTGGAACGATCACGTCATCGGCTTGGCGCAGCACCTCCTCGAGGATCGCTTGGTTCTCAAGGGACCCTGGGGTGTCGACGAAGATGTGCTCGTACTTGGTGATCCTCCGCAGCCGTGACAACGCCTGGGGATCGTCGTCGCACTGCACGAAGTCGAAGGGCAGCTCGTCGCCGACTCGGCGCGCCCACTCAAGCATCGAGGCCTGAGGGTCAGTCGAGACTCCGAGGACGGGCGTATCTTCCGCTGTGCGCCCCATGGTGTCCGCTACGACCGCAGCGAGATTGACCGTGACGGTGGTCTTGCCGACCCCGCCCTTCTGGTTGGCAATGACGTGCACGTGTGCCATGAAAACCTCCGTATGCTTCCCAGCCGTAACGGCCGGTACTTCGGATTGGTGTACGTGCCCAGGATCGCAGGCGTTGCGCTGGTTCCGATGGCGACGTGCCGAGCCGAGGTGTAAACGGCGTTTCCACTCCCACGGCTGTCGACGCAAGAGCCTCGAGGAGGTGCCGGAGGACCCCCTACCCGAGTTCCCTCGGGGGTGAGTCGTGCAGTGTCAGCGCTGCCTGCGCAGCGACCGAGCGATACCGTCGAGCAGCTTGCGAGCATCGTCCCCGTGCAGGGCGTGCTTGTGGAGCAGCTCGAACAAGCCAACGAAGTGCGCGACGTCTTCGGGCGCCTCGACGAATGCGGTTCCGACATCAGTCGCCACCTCGGCGGTGGTGTCGCCGTAGAGGTGGAATCCTCTCGGCATCAGGAACGGCTTCGGTGTCGCCAGGTCGATGATGCTGACGTGGACGTTCGGTCGCTCGCTGAGCTCAAGAATGTGCTCGACCTCTGCGGCCGTTGCCGCACGGCTGCCGAAGACCCACCGCAGGGCAGCTTCCGACATGATCTCGTGCCATTCGCGGGTCGGGTCGTCGAGGAGGGCGACGCGCGCGTTCCGAGCCGCCCACCATTCCGCTCCGGGATCTCCGACACCTTCGCCGACGATCATGGCTTCGGTGTAGGTGCGGCTTTGGAGCATGCCGGGGATGCTGTCGGGTACCCAGGACCGCAGCGTCCTGGCGCGCTCTTCGAGGTCGTGGATGCGTCCCTGGATCGCCGCGGCGGAGCGCACCAGCACACTGCGGGTTGTCACGTGCGCGGCCGTTTTCACCTCGGCTAGTTCGATCAGCCTGGCGCGCTGCTCGGGGGCGGCACTCAGCGCGGCCGCGTAGGCCTCGGCTTCTTCCGGACTGAACGGGGGACCAGAGCCGCGTTCGGCGCGGGAGACCTTCGCCTGTGTGAGCCCGGTCAGGGCTGCGGCTTCGGATTGCAGACGTTCGCCGCGGATGGCGATGAGTAGACGGGACATCTCATCCCGTCTACTCATCCCCTCCCGCGACCGTCGCGCCATCGGCCGGCTCAGGCCGCCGACCTGCGGTGCAGCTCGGGGTGTCGTGCCCACCAGGTCTCGAAGCGATCTCCGATCGACCAGGCCAGGCCTCGTTCACGCAGGTACAGGACGTGCTCGGCGGACGGTACGACCTCACCGCCGAGGAAAGCCCCGCCTGAGCTGTAGACCATCTTCACCACGGCCACCGGTCCGTCCGCCGGCTCGACGACCCAGTAGTCGTGGTCGAGCAGGTCGGGCACGGGGTGTTCGCCATCGCGCAGGATTCGCACCTCTTGGTCCCGGCCGATGATTGGCAGGGCCACATCGCAGCTCATTGCCTCGTCGTCGGTCAGGCGCGCTGACAGCACCCTCGCTCGACGCGACACTAGCCCGCGCCGGCGGTCGTCGGCGAGCACTGCGGCCCACTGCTCGAGCGCCCTGGTGTCGAACCGCCCGGCCAGCCAACTTTCGCGGTCTGCGTTCTGGCTGGGTACGTCGTAGTGCGGCAGCCGCTCCATCCGGAACAGCTGGTCGCCGCGCTTCGCGTAGCGGCTGAAGAGGAAGTCCTCAAGGGCTTGTTCGTCGAGCATCATGCCGCTCCTACTGGGACGGCCCCATCCCATTCCGCGATCGGCACTGTGCCCAGCACCTCGCCGAGGCCCAGGCGATCTGCGAACGCGTCGAGCTCGGTCGGGTCGATCACGCGGGTGACGGTTACGCGGCCGGCGGGGTGGATCTGAGCCGGTACGGCGCCGATCAGCCGCCCGTCGTCGAGGCCGCGGATCTCGCTTGCGCAGATGACGTATACGAGTGCGGGTCGATCGGCGACGGTGTGGACTCCGGGGCAGGTGACCCGGCCGTTGCACATGTCGGCTCCTTCATCTGCTGCGGTCCAGTGTGTGGCGATCGTCAGGTTCCTGGGCATCGGGCTTCCCCTCCGTTGGCCGGCGCGGACGTTGATTCTCGCGGGACGTCCGGGCCCTAGTCAACGGAGCCTCGATTACATGCGGTCGTGAATCTACACCTGACGAGGCAAAAGTCAACGCGACATCTTCTATAGGCATCTGTCAATTGACTACCCGGGTCGAATGCGGCACGATCTAGGTGGCTGGCGCCGGGTGACTGCGACTTGAGCGCAAGCGGCCCCGACCGGTGTTGGAGCACCGATCGGGGCCTGTGGATCGCACTACCAGGGATTTTGCGGACCTAGGAGGAACGACCCGTGTTCAGTATGTCCGGAGCTGCTCGGTGCTCTCGGCGCACTCGCCGCCTGAGCTCACGCAACCTCTCACTGCGCCGCCATGGCAGGAAGTCTCTGCGCTCCAGCTTCGGTGAGCTTGAGGTGTGCCGTCGTGTACGTGCACGTTTCCAGGCTCAGGACGATCGCGCTCGTGGTCTGGGTTGGTCGGTGGAGCGGGGGCCCTCAGGGGCCCGTACCTACCGGCACCCGGGATTCGGTGTGCCTGCGTCAGCGGCCGAGGGGTCACTGGTGCTGGCGCAGACCCGAATGGTGAGTTGCGGTGCTGCTGTCTCGTCTGGGGTGTCGGAATGATCGCCCCCCGGCCGATGCGGTCCGGCGTCGAGGTCGGCGGGGTTGCCGACGTTCGGGCGGCGATGGCGCGGGCTCATGCTGAGGGTGCGCTGGAGCGGGTTCGGTCCGTCGAGATGGTGCCCGTGCACCGGTCGCCGGGCACGGACGCGCAGCGACGGGCGCACAACCCGGCCCGCCGGCGCCGCGCCCTGCGGCTTTTGGTGCGCCTTGCACTCGCCCTGGTCGCGCTTGGGGCGTCGGCCGCGCTGCTGTGGGTGGTCGCTCGCGCGGTGCTTGCCGTCATTGCCGCAGTCACCGCCGCGGTTGCGTGGATTCAGTCGCATCTGCTGGTGATCGGCATCGTGGCAGGTGCCCTCATCGTGCTCTTGCTCGTGTTGGGGTCCAAGGGCTCGAGGAGCTGCAGGGGCATCCATTGCGGGGGGTGCCGAGGATGAGCATCACGACGAAGGTCTCGCCGGCGTCGGCCGTCACCCGACGGCGGGGGAGCGGACCGGCTGGGTTGTCCGGGGATCCGGATCTGCGGTCCTTGACGTGCGGTGTGGATGGTCAGACCCACGACATTTCGGGTGAGCAGTGGGCTCGGGGCGCGGCGACCGGGCGGTACCTCGCGTTGTGTGGGCGGGTGGTGGTGGCGGCGGCGCTCCTCGACCCGCCTGGCCCGCGGTGCTTGTCGTGCGCGGCCGTCGGGCTGGAGCAGAGCCCGGTGGCCCCACCGGTGTCCGAGCGGGACCGGCGAAGGGCCTGGCGACGCCGGCACAGGTGGTTGGTGAGTCGCTGTCAGCAGTCGACAGCTGGCGGTGGTGCGTGGTGAGCCAGACCGAGGTCGCGCGCATGGTGCTGGTGTGCACCGACTGCCAGCACGTTTTCGAGCCGGACGTGATGGCCGAGCTGCCCGCGATGGGGTGTGAGCGCTGCGGCGGGTGGACCTGGATCGCCGAGCTGACCTCGCCAAGTGGCCCGTTCCCGGCAGTCCCGACTCAGCGCCCGGCCCAGCAGATGAGCGTTTCGATGGGGGAGAAGCGATGACCAACGAGATCGGTGGGCTGGGTGCCTGGCTCGCCACGGACCCGGCCTCGCATCAGCGCAATGGGTCGGCTCGCACGAATGGTGTGAGCGGGCTGCGTGGCAGTGAGCCGCTGGTGGGGGAGGGCGCGGCGGAGCTGGCGGAGATTCGGGCTGAGTTGGAGCTGACTCGGGCTCGGGCGGCGCTGCAGCGCGATCCGGCGTGGCTGGATGAGATGTCCCCGGCCGAGCGGGCTCAGGACCGCCAGGCCGCGGAGACAATCCGGGGGATGCGCCGTGAGCGGCAGCTGGCCGCCGCGATGTCGGCGGGCAAGCTCGGTGGACGAGAGCAGCGTATCGAGGACCGGCTGGCCCGGATGGAACTCTCGGATCGGTTGTGGAGCCGCCGAGCCCAAGCTCGCCGGCTGCGGCTGATGGACCCGACCTCCCGGCTGGCCTCGTTGCAGCGCACCCACGTCGCCAGCTCGGGCGCGCTGGTCGCCGTCGCGGTCGCTGGTATCGCGTGGACCTCGATCGGGGTCCACGATGCCCTGGTCGGGCCGGGTGGAAACCCGGTGGCCTATGTGGTGGAGCCGCTCTTCTCGGTGCCGCTGCTGGTCATCATGGGCTTGTCCGCCCGGGCCGCCCAGTTCGGCCGGTCATTTCCACCCCGCGGCCAACGGGGCCGGGTGTACGCGCTCGAGGTCTTCCTGTTGCTGGCAACGATCTCGATGAACACCGTGAGTGTGCTGCCCGGGATGGGGACGTGGCACAACCTGGCCACTTTGCTGGCGCACCTGGTCCCGCCGGTGCTGATCGTGATCGCGGTGGCGCTGCAACCGTTGGTGGCCGGCTTCCTGGCCGAGATCCTCACCGACGCCCACGTCGGCACTGAGTCGGTTCCACCGCGCTTAGACACCGACATGGTCGACACGTTGACGCTGGTCAGGCGGGTCCACACGGCGATCGTGCGCGGTGATCTGGGGGAGTGGGCCGATACCGGGCTGCCCAGCATCTCCTCGATACAGCGCTACCTGCGGATCGAGAAGCGCCGTGCCCAGTGTGTGTGGGATGCGTTGCGGATCCTGTCCGGCTCGACGACGACCCGCATCGGGCGCGACCAGAACGGCGGCCTGTCATGACCACCATCAGCCGAGGATCCGGTCCCACCACACCGATTTGGGGGGCGCTGCGCCGCCGTCAGGTCGCCGCGGTCTCGGCGGGCGCGGTGCTCGCCGCCTACTGTGCGCGGCCGACGGTCACCGAGATCGCGCTCGTAGTGGCGCTGCTCGTCGCCGGTCTGGCCGCGCTGTGGCGGCAACGCCCGGCGGCGCGGCTGCGCCGCGAGCTCGGCGCGGGAGGCTGGCTCGACTACCGCCAGCTGCGCACCCACGCCGGTGCTCGCGCTCTGCGGGCCGGCGCGGGCTCTATCCGACCCGGCCATCAGCTGACCCGCCGAGCACCGCTGTCTGACTACGGCGCCCGGGTCGGGCGGCTGGTCTCGGGCTCGTGGTGGATGCGCGGGCGCGCGGTGTATTCGCCCTGGGCACGCGGTGTGCTGGTACTCGGCCCGCAGGGTTCAGGGAAAACCTCCTGGATCGTCGGACCGATCCTGGAGGCACCCGGCGCGGCCTATGTAACCTCGACAAAGACCGAGCTGGTGACCATGACCGCCCGTCTTCGCGCCCAGTCTGGGCCGGTGCACGTGTTCAACCCGACCGGGCTGGGCGGGCTGCTCTCCACCCTGGGTTGGGACCCCGGCGAGGACTGCGTCAACCCTGACGTCGCCGACTCCCGCGCCCGCGCGTTGGTGCGCGGCGGGGGAGGGGTGTCCGGTGCCGAGAGCGCCGACTTCTGGGCCAACAAGGCCGCCGAGATCGTCCGTGCTTACCTGCTGGCGGCCGCGCTGACCGGTCGGGGCATGGCCGAGGTGATGGACTGGGCGGTCAACCACCACGACCAGACCCCGATGACGATCCTGGAGCAGCACGCACCCTCGGTGCCGGCAGGCTGGCTGGGCACCCTGGCCTCGAACCTCGACGCCGCCCCGGCCACGCTGTCGGGCTATCTTGCCGGGGTGATCCCGGCGGTGTCGTTCATGGACAATCCGCTGGTTGCGGCCGCGTGCCGACCCGACCCACACAACAGGTTCGACATCGAGCGGTTCCTGCGCGAGCGGGGCACCCTGTACGTGGTCTCCGGCGAGGACGACCGCCGCATCGCCCCGCTGCTCACCGCCCTGACCGAGGCCGTGTTCGCCACCGCGAAACGAGTGGCCGCGGCCTCACCGAGTGGGCGGCTCGATCCGCCACTGTCGATGTTCCTCGACGAGGTAGCGAACACCACCCCGGTGCCGCTGGATCAGTGGGCGGCCGACTCCCGGGGCTGGGGCATCACCGTGTTCGCCCTTGCCCAGGACCTGGCCCAGCTACAGACCCGGTGGGGCCGCTCCCGGGCCCAGACGATCTTCTCCAACCTGCCCACCAAGGTCATCCTGCCGGGGGTCTCGGTCAAGGAGGACCTGGAGGCGCTGGCCTACCTCGGCGGGCACCGCACGGTGCGCCAGACCAGCGAACACCACGGCGACGACAAGGCCCGGCCCCGCTCGCGGACCGTGTCCCACAGCCGCGAACCGGTGATCACCGGGCACATGATCTACGGTTTGCCGCGCTGGCACGCCTACATCCTGGGCCTCGGAACCCGACCGGCGGTAGTGCGGTTCCAACCTGGCCACCGCCGCGCCCGCGCCGAGCTGCGTCGCCTCGAGCGCAGCCTGCGCGCCCGCGCCACACCCGCCGTCGCGGCCGCACCCACTCTGGTTTCGGTGCCAAGTCCCGACCAGCGGCGGGAGGCCGCGTAAAGCATGAGCAGCGACCAGACACCGCCGCCTGTTCCCGACGCGGGAGGTGCGGACGGCTCCGTTCCGGGCCGTCGCGCGCCGGACGGCGGGCCCTACAACCCGCCACCGCCGGTCGGGGATGGACTTCCCGAGCTGCAAGTCCGGATCGGCCGCGCCGAACGCGCCCACGCCGCGCTCGTCGAGACCGTGGGCCAGCTCGGCCCGGGCCTCGACGCGCTACGTAGCGACACCGAAAACGCGTTCGCCGAGGCCCGCCGGGTCACCGACCAGGCCCTCGAGGACGGTTTCCGGACCGTCGACGCCACGCTGGAGGAACACCAGACGGCGATCCAGCGGATCTTGCGCCGCCAGGAAGCCAACCGCAACCAGCCGGTGAACTGGCCAGCGTTGACCGCCGTCCAGGCCGCCCGGCACTGGACTCGGCTCGCGGACTGGATCGACGAGGTGTTCGTGCCATGGGGCGAGATCACCCGCGACATGCTCCCGGACTGCTGGGCGTTGCACCGCCCGGTGGTCGTGCAGCTGTCGTGGCTGCGCAGCGCCCACGTGCAGGCCTACATACCGGTCTCCGAGCCGAGTGTGGCCGGGGACTGGCACATCCGCTGGTCACCAGCCGTCCTGGAGAAGATCAAGACGGTGATCGACAGCAAGTACTGCCGCCCCGGCGAGCACATGATCACCGTCGAGGAATCCAACGCGCGCCGACGCGCGGCCGCCCAAACCAACCCACCACCCACCGCCCGCGCCGGGGCTGGCGCGGGCCGCACCGAGAATCTGGGGCGGATGCAGCTGGCGGAGCGCGAGTACTGGCAGGCTTTCCTCATCCAGGCCCGTGACCAGGACCTGGCCTGGCGCCGCGCCCGCGACGAACAGAACCACACCCACGACCAGCAGGCCGCCGAGCCCGGTACCGACAACCCCGACCTCGAACCCCCGCCCGACGACGAGGACTGACCGGTCCCACCCGAGAAGGCCTGGCGGCGCACAGACACCACCGTCTGCGCGCCGCTTTCGGTTGTCATCCCCGCGCCGTACCCTGCCAACAACGTTGTGTCAGGCCCGGCGGGGGAGCGGTGATGACCACCTCGAAGCTCGATGTTGCGGCGTTGCTGCCGCTGCCGCTGTTCGACCCGGCCCGGGGCGAGCTGCCGCCGCTGGATGCGATCGAGGTCTACCTCGAGCCGCCGCCGAGTCTGTCGCTGCTGCACAGTGAGTGTCTGACGACCGGGCAGTACCCGCAGTGGGTCCCGCACCTGGAGGCGGCCTGGGCGGCGGGGCAGGCCGCCGCGCTGAAGACCTTTGTCAGCAACCTGCAGATCAAGGTGGGCCGCCACCAGGACCGGCCGGGCCTACCCAGCGTCGGCCAGTATCTGGCAGGTCGGCTCTCGATCACGCACGTGCCGCACCTGTGCGTGCCCGGTACGGAGCCCTTCAGCCAGATGCACGACCACTTCTACATCGCGCCGACAGCGATACCCGACCCACCCCGCTGCATGAGCATGGCCGGCACCTCGCTGTTGGCGCCGTGGGACGCAGGCCAGCAGTGGCCGGTGGATATCCGCAGCATGCGCATGGGGTTTGCCGACCTGCTGGATGCGCTGTATCAGGGCGCGATCCAGAAGGAGGTGACCGCCCGGATCGGCAGCGCGTGGATTCCTGGTAGGAGAGGGGCACCGGCCGTCGTCGACGGCTGCCAGGACGTGGTCGGCGACTTCCCTCGGATCATGTGTCCGGGCCTGCCTCGCGCGCAGCCCGATCCGCCGCTGAGCAGAGAGCGGGTGCTGGCCGAAGCGCTGGCCGCCGAACCCGACGCGATCGAGGAGCGGCAGGCGGAGATCGGCAGGGAGGTCGGCAGCAAACTGCTGCGGGCCGCCCACCCGTTGCGGCTGGTCCTGCGCGACATCGTCGACCCGCCGCCCGTCGACCCCGATCCCTGACCCGCTGCCCGCTGAACCCGTTCGCAGCCCGCGGCGCGTCGAGCGCCGGTCGGCGCTGAGTAGTTCTACCTAGCTGATACCCGAGCTGAGTCCCATGCCCCGTTCGTGCCCGGCGTCGCGCCCCGCGCCACGGGTGAGGGTGTGGGCGAGCTCGTCGTCGCGGTCACGGCCGGCGCGAGCGGCGACGGAGGCGTCGTCGGCCTCGTCGACGTCGAGTTCCCACTCGCGGACATCGCCGATCGAGACTCCGCGCTCGGCCCGCAACACGGTGCTGATCGTGGCCTGGCGCCGCGCCTCGCCCACCGTGACCGGGCCTAGCGCGTCCGGGGTCCCCGCCCGCGCCGGCGCGACGGGCCTCAACGGCTGCGCCGCGGCGAGATCCTGCGCCCGGGGCACGGCCTCGAACAGCACATGCTGGCCCACCTCGACGCTCCGTTCGGTGTCGAGGTGGTGTTCCTGCTGGTCTCGAGCCTGCTCGCGCTGTTGGGGCTCGCGGGTGACGGTGACCGGAGCCTCGGTCTCGCCCGGTACCTCGAGGCCGAGGTCCAGATCGAGGATTTCCTGCCGGTCGTCCTGGCGGCGACCCCGGCCGGCGGGGTCAGCGTCGATGACCTCGAACAGTGCAGGCTGCTTGGTGACGACGGGGGCGATATCGCGGCTGAGTCCGCGCCGCTCCAGTTCCTCGCCGGCCTTCTCGTGACGAATCCGGGCCGGTTCGGCCTCGCGGGCCCAGCGGTCGCGGGATTCGTGGATGGCCTGCAGGTGCTCGACGCGGGCGTCGCTGCTGGTCGCGGCCCGTGCGGCGGCCGCGATGTCGGCCTCGATCCGCTCCCGCTGCGGGGTCCCGACCTCGTGCAGCTGGGCCTCGGCCCGCCACAACACGATGTCCTGGCGGTAGGTCGCGGCGTCCATCCGGGCGTCGCTGATCTCCTGGGCCACGAAGTAGGGCGCCCAGGTCTCGGCGCGCCGCCACCCCTCGCGCATGGCGCGTAGCTCGTCGTCGGTGGCCAGGTGGTAGTCCAGGTCCTCGGTAGGGCAGCCCGCGGCGGCGTAGGCCTGCTGCCACAGCGCCCGGTTGAACACCTGCTCGCGCGCCGGTGCGGCACCCAGCGACAGTGATGTTTCGGGTAGGGCCGCGAGGTCGCGGTAGGCCGCGATGATGCCGGCGCGCCGGACCCATTCGGCGTGTTGTAGCTGGTCGGAGGGGGGTTCCCCGAGCCGGGCGAGGGCCCACGCGGGCCGCTCGTCGGCCGCCCGGGCACCGAGTTCGGCCTGCCGCGCGCTCGCGGCGTCAGCCAGTGTCCGGGCGTACTCCCCTGCCGGTCCCGGCAAAGCCTCGATGAGCGTGGCCCAGTCCCCGGTCCTTATCTCGCGTTCGGGAATCCGCTGGTCGCGGGCCCTGTTGATCCGCCAGCGCAGCCCATCGCTGACCGACGCCAGATCACCCAGGCTGCGCCAGGTGACCGCCTCCTGCAGCACCGCCCCGGGGTTGTGCCCGGCCAGCTCCGAGGCCCGCACCGCGTGCACCAACTGGTTGAACCCGGGCTCGGCGAACAGCTGCTGGGCGCGCTGCTCGCCGAGCATGCTGGTGAGTACCTCGCTGTAGCCCGCTTTGCAGTACTTGCTGGTGTGCAGGTCCCATTCGGTCCCGACCGAGGCCAACGAACGCCCGGACTCCACACCGACACGCCGCACCCATTCCGCGGTGAAGCCGCTGGTCGCGGCCTCAACACTGACCCGGTCACGGTCCAGGATCTGCGTGAGGATGTCCCGCGGCGTCGAGTCGAGGCGCTCGACCGCGTGGTGGTCAGGTGGCCTCACGGACTCCACGTAGGCGGTGTTGCGCTCCCGGCCCCGGGTCAGGGCGACGTAGACCGAGGACAACGCGCTGCGCAGGTCGACCAGGGCGTGACTGGTGTCCCGCGTGACACCTTGCACGGCGTGCACCGTGGCGGCGTAGGCCAGGGTCACGTGCTCGGCGAGGTATCGGGCCGGCAGGTGCGCGATGACCCCGTCCTTGTTGGCCACTCGCAGGGCCCCCGACCTGCGGTCTCGCTCCAGCACGGTATAGGTCTCGCGGTTGGTGACCATTCCCTTGCCGTCGACTCGGATGCTCGTGTCGTTGCGCCTGGCCTGGATCAGATCACCGGCGCCGATGAGGTTGCCGTCGCGCAGGGTGCCCAGCACCTCCGGGGACACCCGTCCCAGCCGGACCAGCTCGGCCCGGATCCGCTCAGACATCTCGGTGGCCGCCGCGTTGGTGCCCACCACCAGCACCGACGACTTGCCCTCGACGATGTCGGCCAGATAGCCCCGCACCGCGGCCTCGCTGACCTCCTCCAGCGTGCCCCCGCGCAGTCGCCCATGTTCCTGGTAGGCACCCAATACCTGCTGGTCGCCGACCCGCAGCCCGGCCGAGGCCTCCCGCTCCCATGCCTGGGTGAGCCGGTGGATCTCGGTCAGCTCGAAACAGCCGTTGTCGCGCACCATCAGATCCAGGATGCCGCCCGCCTCGACACCGCCCAGCTGCGCAGGGTCCCCGGTGTAGAGCAGTTTCCCGCCGGCGGCGTGCACGATCCGGCGGATCGCCTCGAGCTCCCGCGTCCCGGCCATGCCGGCTTCGTCGACGATGAACAGATCCCCGGGTCGCACCTGCTCGGCAACCTGTCCGTGCTGGTCGGGGCCGTAGCGGGCCAAAAACGCACTCGTGTTGAGCGCGGTCAGCCCGTCCTCGATCAGCACGTTGGTCGCGGCCTGCGAGGTGGCCAACCCGATCACCCGGCCCCCGACCCGGTGCTCCCACACCCGCGCCAGCGCCCCCACGGTCGTCGACTTGCCGGTCCCGGCCGCGCCGATGAGCACGTCACCGCACCGCCCAGACGACAGGATCCCCATCGCCGCGGCGAGCTGATCCGGGCCTAGACCAGCGGAAATGAGTTCAACCCGGGCCAACTCCAGTTCCGGGCCCGCCAACTTCGCCGCCGCGTCCACCCGCGCCGCGGCCACGATCCCCAGCTCGGTGCGCAGCTGCCCGGTGGTGGCGAACCGGTCGTCGTTGATCGCCCGATAGTCACTCTTTCCGTGCGGCCCGCGCAGCTCCTCCGGCACGACCCCCGCATTGGGCGCCGATACCCACACCACCCCGTAGCGGTCGCTCTCGCGCAGCACTTCCATCGCCAACGCGGTCGGGTCCCCGGTCAGCGCCGGCGTCCGGTGCTGCTCGAGCGTGATCGCCGCGATCAGGTTCCCCACGGTCCAGGTCGCGTGCTCGGTCTGCGCCGCCGCCACGGCCGCCGTCAGGAGTTGTTCCCGAGCCCTCAGCTCGTGTCCCCGCTGGTCGGGATGCCCGAGCCGGGCAACTGCCCGCGCCGCTTCCGCGGTGCTGGTGAGTACCTCGAGCACTCGCCCGAGCCGCTTCTGGCTCCAGTTTCCGATCTGCCGCGCCGGCGACAAGCTGGTCTTGTCCGCCCGTGTCTCCAGGGTCGCGGCCTGCCGGATGGCTTTCATTGCCGCCGGTCCCGGCTCGTGACCCCACCGGGCTCGGTAATCGGCCACCAGCTGCGCGCTGCGCTCGAGCACCTGCCCTCGCCGGGACGAAGCCTCGACGAGAAGCTGCTGGTCTATGCCCATGATCTCGCGTGCCTTGCCGTCCGGGCGCAACGCGAACGCCACGTCGAACTGGGCGGTCATGCCGCGTTCGAGGTCCTGCAGGTAGATCGCGTCGGCACCCTGCTTGATCGGGGCAAATCCGCGTCCATCCAGTGCCCGGATCTCGCCGTCTGCGCTGGTGACCCGGTTGAGCACCGCGAAATGCGCGTGCAGCTGCGGCTCCTGCGCTCGACTGGTGCGGTGGTCGAACCGGATCCCCACCAAGCCCGTGGCCTGCATGTACTGGCCGACGCTGCGCCCGTCCCTAGTGCGGCCGTGGTAGCCGACGCGGGTCCAGGCCACCTGGCCCTGCACGTACTCCATCGCCTTGTTCACCGCCGCGCGGTGGACCTGCAACAGCCGCTCCGCATCCGCGTGCCGCCCGCCGGCCAGCAGTGCCGCGTAGTACACCGAGACGCTCTTGGGCGCGGAGTACGTCAGGTCGTAGTACGCGACAGCCTTGCGCCCATCAGCACCGATGGTGTTCTTGATCTCCCAGATCCGCTCCTCAGAGGCGTCCGGCTCGGCCGCCAACCCCGCCGCGATCCGCTCCTGCGTCGACTTGAAAACGCGCGGCTTCGACCCCAGGAACACCGGGTTCTCCGCCGTGCTGGAGGGGTGCATCAGCTGCCCGAACACCATCCGAACATCGTCCGCGGCCGCCGCCGAACCGGCCTCGAAACCGACCATGTCCAGACCAGCGCCCCACCACTCACCAGCCGGCTCACCCGCCGACGACCCCACCAGGTACTCCGCCCCAGCACGCTCCCGAGCCTCCGCCTCACCCCTGCTTAGACCCTGCTTGTGATCATGCTGGTGGCCCAGCTCGTGGCCCAGTTCGAGCTTCGGGGCGTGCTCATGCTCGGCGCAGCCGCATCCCCGCAAGAGGTACTCGACGCTGCCTGCGCCGATCGCGGTTACTCGAAGCACGGGGGTCACAGTACCAAGATCATTATGTAATGCATAGGTGTGCTTTTGGTTTGTGATGGTGAAGAGGTGCGGTCCGGTAGTAGAGTCGGGAGAGGCAGGTGGGGTGTGGAGCGCAGGCGGAATGGCAGTAGAGGCAGGGCAGCGGTAGAAGCGGAGGAGGTAGGAAGTGGTCGAGGTGGAGTCGGGTGAGCAGGTAACGGAGGGGCCTGCGGCCCGGTCGCAGGCCCCTCCGCAGGTCGTTCGCGAGCGAGTTGTACGCCGGGAATGCCGGCGGTGCGGGAAGAGCTTCACCCAGCGCCCGAGGGGCCGGGCGGCCCTGTACTGCTCGCCGGCGTGCAAGCAGCAGGCGTGGGCGCTGAAGCATCCGCGCGTGGATGCCGTGCCCGCGCCGCCGGCGCCGGCGGTCGTTCGAGACGTGGTTGAGCGCACCCTCGCCCCGCGCCCCACGGCGCCGGAGTGGATCGCCCTACTCGCGACGCTCGCCGAGCACATCGCCGACGACGACACCGCCCTGGCCCGCGAGCACTGGCACCACGCCCGCCTCTTCGCCGCGTTGCAGCACGCGGCAACGACCCTCGACGCCGCTCACCCGGGCGGGCTGGCCCGTGTCACCCGCCGGTAGCCGCCCCGCTGCCCGATCTACGCAGGGGGACCAGCGGATACGCGACGCGGTGGCGCTGGCCTGGCCGTCGACACCTGCCGCTGTGCTGCTGGGCCCCGACTCGAATCGCGGGGCTATGGCTGCGCGCGGCGGTCCAGCTCCTGCCCGCCGCCTATGAGCGGCTCATCGCCGCGCACCACCGCGACCCGCGAGCACGAGGAGCGCCTGTTCGAGCAGCGGCTCGATGAGGGCCCGAATGGGGCTGAGCGCCGCCGGGCGGATCACGGTTGGTTGTGGTGAGCGCGGTGAGGCGCCGGACACGGACGGTCGGACCCGGGCCTGTACGCGAGCACGCCGGCGGCGCTGCACTCGTCGGCTCCGAGCCGCCGCGCTCCGCACGCAGCTCGGCGGCGCTGCGGACACCCCGGTTAGCGCGACCTGCGCCGCCGGGTTGATCACGGCGCGCCCGTTGGGAGGGACGCGCCGCCGGGTGGCCAACCGTCGTGGATACACCCCGGGGGAGCGGGCTGGGTCAAGTGGCGCCGTTCGAGGATGCGCCGAGCTTGAGCCGGCGTCGGGGTTGGCCGGCTCGATGCCGGCGAACACCGGCCGGCACCGTTGCCCGCCAGAGCGACTGGTCGGGTTACCTGGCCGCGCGGGTCGGTGGCGGTGAGGTCGGCGAACTCGTCAGGTTGCGGGTGGGCGGCCGCCGCCGCGCATGTCGCGACTCTTCGCGAACTCCCAGATCGTTCGGCGTCGCCACCATCTCTTGGTGCGCCCGCTGGCTGTGGTCTGGGTGTGGTCGGGGTCGGGGAAGTAGCCCGGTCGCTGGGTGAGGTACCGGCTGATCACTTGCGGTGAGCTGTAGCCGAGGATGCGGGCGGCGGCGCCGGCGTTGACGAGCTCGTCGGGGTCGCCGGTCTGCTCGACCGTGGTCAGCCGCTGGAGTTTGTGGGTTTGGTAGTCGGCGAACCATGCCAGCCACTCGGCCTTGTCCCAGTACGGGATCTGTCCGACGCGTTCGACCGGTGCGGGGTGGCCGTTCACCACGCGGGCGGTGTAGAGATCGCTGAGCCGCTGGGAGGACATCCGGGTCAGCTCGACCTGCGCGGCCCTGTTGATCAGGGTGCGACCGTGGACGGTGCGCGTTGAGTGGGAGTCCGCCACGTCGGCCACCCTAGAGCGGCGGCGGCTACCGTGGCGCCGGTACGTGGCTGGGGTGATCAGTTCTGTGCTGCCCGGTGGCGGGGGAATCGGCATGACCACCCTTTCCCGTCCGGGCGCAGGTTCTCCGCTTCGAAGAACTCGGTCATGTCGCATGCGTGCATCGCGGCGGCGCGGGCGAACGCCGCGACCACCGGCGCGGGCACCGTGTCGAACGGCTCCCGCAGTGCGGGCGGGTTCATCGGGTCGCCTTGAGGTCGGGGTGCGCGGCGGGGTGAGCGGCCACCCACCCGGCGATGGTGGCTTTGTCTGTGTCGGTGGCGTCGAGCCAGGCCCGGCGTAGCCGCTGCGCGCCGTCGGGCTGGGCGGCTGCCCGCGCGCACCGTCCTTCGAGCCAGGACTGGCGGGTGTGTCCGTCCTCGGCGCAGTCCTGGCACAGTCCGTCGCGGCGGGCCCGGTCGGCGCTGCTGCGCTCCAGGCGGCACACGAGGCAGACCTGACCGCGCAACGCGGGAACCGCGGCCCGGTCGTAGTCGAGGGTGTAGCCGGCCGCCGGCTCGGCGCGCTCGGGGGTGTCATCGACCCCGCCGCGCTCGGCGAGGTAGGCGCCGGCCTGGGCGTCACCGTCGTGGCGCGGGCTGGGGATCGGGCGGCGCGCGGCGACCCGGCGGCGACGGAAGTTCGTCGGTGCAACCCACCGCTCGGCCTGGCGGGCGGGCTCCCATGCCTCATCGCGTGCCAGCTCGGCCGCGGCGACCACCCGGCGCAGCTCCTCGGCCGATGCCGGGTCGGTGGTCTCGGCGTGGTCCAGGAGTCGCCGTGCCGCGCGGCGGGCGTCGTCACGCTGCCCGGCGTCAAGGAGCGTGTCGATCGCGGCGAGTTCTTCGCGCTGCGAGTCGGTGGCGTTCAGCTCGGTCATGGTCTCCCCGTCTCATCTGCTGCGTTCGATTCTTATCTTACCTCTTTATGAGTGGTATCGCTAGCTGTTTCCGCAGCTCAGAGGGTTTTTCTGTGAATGGTGGGTGGTTCTGAGGGGTATCTCCTCGCGTCGGCGGGCTCCGCCCGTGCGCCGGTTCTGGTCGGGTGGCATGGCTCGCCGGAGGCGACCGCGTAGCGGCTTGGCCTTGCCTCCCCACCAGGTTCGGTGCTCGCCTTGTGCGCCGATGTGAGGAGGTACCCCGGACCGTGGGTGGCCCCCTATCTCCGAAGCGAGGCCGGGGGTGTGGGGGCGGAGCCACCACGGTCTTCATCTGTAGGCCGCCGGCCGGCTCCGATCAGGATCTCAAGGGTGCCCCCGGCGCTGGTGTCACCTGGTTGGTGGTCGAGGATCTGGGTCGGTCTCAGTCGGGTGGGTCCACAGCTCGAGCTGATCGGGTCCGGGCTCGGTGGCGTGAGCGGGCACCTCGCCGGCGTCGGTGGCGGGGAGGATGGCGCCGTTGGCGGCCGCGACGGATCCGAGTTCGCGGGCGTTGGCGCACTCCGGGCACAACCCGCTGAGCTCAGCGCGGCTTTCGGAGGCGCGCAGCTCGGCGGCGCGCCTCTCGGCGGCGGCGAGTCTCTAGTGGGCACCGACGCCGAGGTCAGGATCGTCTTCGGTCACGGTTGCGCAGGCCGGGCAGGCCACCCGCCAGCACGGTGTGGGGAG
>JADEYI010001188.1_pt1 | contig 22047 bp, 17 predicted proteins | sample 8542331 | NCBI WGS metagenome assembly JADEYI01 (sample SAMN16510988, study PRJNA670497) | mine drainage metagenome | isolation source: biofilm near Copperflume 1 | place: Germany: Marsberg coppermine Kilianstollen | collected 2018-02
CGCGGATCGAGGTCGTGCACCGTGGCCCCGAGCCCGCGCACCAGCTCGCGTACTTTCTGCCCGTCGTCGCTCACCGCCAGGTCCTGGATCTCGACCCGACCGATGAGCACGCCGTCCGTGTTGACCACGAACATTTCGCGCAGGCCGCGGCGCTTGAGCGCGCGCAGCCGCGCCAGCGCCTCGCCCACGGTGTGATCCTCGCGCACCGGGCTCACCTGCGGGTCCATGATCCGTCCGGCCGAATCCTCCGGGTACTTGAGCAGCGCGCGCAGCTCGCGCGCCACCTGCGCGTCGAGCAGCTTGAGCATGTGCGCGCGCGTCTTGGGCTCGAGCTGCGCCAGCACCGCGACCGCCATCGCCGGCTCGGCCTCGGCCAGCAGCACGGGCGCGAGCGTCGCGGGCACCAGCTCGAGCACCGCCGCCGCGATATCGGGCGCGAGCGCCTGCCAGGCGCGCGCCGCGGCGTGCGGCGCGGGGGCCGCGAGCAGCTCGGCGACGTCTTGCGGCGGCATCGCTTCGAGCTGGCGCGCGGCCTCGTGCGGGTAATCCAGCAGGTAGCGCTGGTTCAGCGCGGCGACTGCGGAGGCGGCTTCAGCGCTCATCGTCTGCTCCGCCGACCGGACGCATGCCCGGCAGCGCGGCGAGGCAGGCCGCGAACAGGCCCGACACCGCGGCCCAGTAGCCGCGCGCGAGCGAGCCGGCGATCGTCGCGTCCGGCGCCGCGGCCTGCGCGGCCGGGCCGCGCGCGAGCGCGCGCATCAGCGCCTCGCGCCGCAGCACGCCGATCAGGCGCCCGCTGCGGTCGACCACCACCATGGTCGGGTTCGCGCCCCAGCCGCGGTGGTTCACGGCGGCGGCGAGCGGCGTGTTGGCGGCGATGGAAGCCGAGGGCTTGGCCGCCAGGTCAGCGATGCGGCTCGAGGCCGGCGCGCGCAGCAGCGTGGTGAGCTCCACGATTCCGAGCAGCTTCTGCTCCGCGTCGACCACGTAGACGCGCTCGACGCGTTCGGCGCCGCCGTTGCGCACCCGCTCGAGCGCCTCCTCGACGCGCGTCTCGGGCAGCAGCGCGGTGACTTCCGGATCGGTCCACGCGCCCACGGCGTCATCCTCGTAGCCGAGCAGCAGGCGCGAAGTGAGCGCGGTCGCGGTCGGCAGCCCTTCCAGCAGGCGCAGCCGGCGCGGCTCGGCGACGTGGCGCAGGATGGTCACCGCCGCCTGCGGCCCGAGCGCGGCGAGCACCGCCATCGCCGGCGAGTCCTCGAGCTCGGCGAGCTGGCGCGCGGCCGCGGTGGGCAGCATGGCGGCGATGACCGGCGCGGTGACGCGCGCCGGCATGCGCGTCAGCAGCCCCGCGCATTCCTGCGCGGACATGCGCTCGAGCACGCGCGCGGCATCGCCCGGATGCGCGTCGAGGTAGGTGAGGGTAAGCCGTTCCGGATCAGCCATTGTCGTGCTCCGGCGCGAGCAGGACGATCGCCTCGTCGTGGAAGATCCTGCCCGGCAGCAGCACGCGCCCGCCGTCCGCCTCGAGCAGCAGGCCGGTGGTGGTGACTTCGAGGATGCGCCCCTCGTGGCCGGCGACGCGCACGCGCTGCCCGACCTCGAAGGCCTGGCGCAGGTAATGCGCGCCGATCAGGTTCGAGACGTAGCCGCGCGCGCCGAGGCTCATGGCGATCGCGACCCCGCCCGCCACGGTCATGAACACCGCGCCCGCGATGATCGCGAGGAAGGTGATGCGGATGCCGACCTGCTCGGCGCCGACCAGGATCGCGGCGGCCAGGATCGCGCCCTGCGCCACACGTGCGAGCATCGTGCGCTGCGAGGGCGCGAGCCGCGTGGCGGCGGCGTGCGTCAGGTCGCCGACGAAGCCCGATACGATGTAGCCCACTGCGATGATCAGCAGCCCGGCGGCGAAGGTCGGGATGTATTCCAGCAGCCGCGCGAGCCAGTCGGTGAAGGTCTGCAGTCCCAGCACCTGCGTCGCGGCGGTGACGAAAAACAGCAGCACGACCCAGAACACGACCGTGCCGAGCACCGCCGCCGAGCGTCCGAAGCGCAGCTTCTCGGCCGCGCGCGGCGCGACGAAGCGCGCCAGCAGCGTCTCCGCCAGGATCGCGCCGCGCACCGTGAGCGCGCGCAGCAGCCGCCCGATGAACCAGCCGGCGAACAGCAGCAGTACCGCGCCGAGCACGCTCGGCAGGTAGGTCAGCAGACGCTCGAGTATCGCCGAGGCCGAGCTCGTGATCGCCGTGCCGAGTTCCTTCATTGAGCCCGCTCCCGAGTTTCGCATCAGATTAGCATTCCCCGCGGCCAACCGGCCAGCGCCGAACCTTATACTCGCCGCAATTCAGCGCGAAAGGAGCAAGTCATGGCAAAACCCGGGATCGGTTACGTCGGCGTAGGACTGATGGGCCTGCCGATGCTCAAGCGGCTCGTTTCGCTCGGCTACGCGGTGACCGCCTACGACATCGCCGCCGGGCAGATGGCGGCGGCGCGCGCCGCCGGCGCGCAAGCGGCGGGTTCGCCCGCCGATGCAGCGCGCGGCGCCGACCTGCTGCTGCTCAACCTGCCCACCGTCGCGGCGGTCGAGAGCGCGGTTTTCGGCGAGAACGGGGCCGGGGCGGTGCTCAAGGCGCCGCAGCTGGTGGTGGACTTTTCGACCATCCCGCCGGCGAAGGCGAGGGAGCTGGGAGGCAGGCTGCGCGCCGCGGGCGGCGCGGGATGGATCGACGCGCCGGTCTCGGGCGGCCCGCCCGCCTCGGGCGACGGCACGCTGACGGTCATGGCCGGCGGCGAGGCGGCCGAGATCGAGCGCGCGCTGCCGCTGTTGAAGGACGTCTCGGCGCGCTGCACCCGCCTGGGGCCGGTTGGCAGCGGGCTGGCGGCGAAGATGATCAACCAGCTGGTGGTGGGGATCGGGCATGCGATGCTCGCCGAGGCGATCGTGCTGGCCGAGGGCGCGGGCCTGGACGCGGCGCAGGTGCCGCAGGCGCTCGCGGGGGGCTTGGCCGACTCGAACCTGATGCAGCGCTTCTATCCGCGCATGGTCAAGCGCGAGTTCGCGCCGCAGGGCTACGTGCGTCAGCTGCTCAAGGACCTCGAGATGGTGCACGAGTTCGCCGCGGCGACCAAATCGCCCACGCCGATGACCGCGCAGGCGCTGTCGCTGTTTCGCATGCTGGCGCACCTCGGGTACACCGAGCTCGACACCACCGCGCTGATCAAGCTGTACGACGCGCGCTAGGCCTTCTCCGGCCCGAACAGCCAGGCGTCCATCGCCAGCGCGCCGCCCTCGATGCCGTCGTAGAGCCGCTCGGAGGCGCCCCCGGGCGCCGCGGCGCCGAGGGCGAAGAAAAGCGGCAGGAAGTGCTCCTCGCTGGGATGCGCGCGCAGCGCGTGCGGCGCGCGCGCGCGGTAGTCGGCCAGCGCCTCGAGCTCGCGCGCGGCGATGCGCGCCGCGACCCAGGCCTGGAACTCGAGCGCGTAGGCAAGCGGCGCGACCTCTCGCCCGCTGCGCACCCAGTCGCGCAGGTTGTGCGTCATGTGTCCCGAGCCGATGAGCAGCACGCCTTCGGCGGCGAGCGGCGCGAGCGCGCGCCCGAGCGCGAGGTGGCGGCGCGTGCCGAGCGCGCTCTGCAGCGAAAGCTGCACCACCGGCACGTCGGCGTCCGGGTAGGCGTGCAACAGCGGCGACCAGGCGCCGTGATCGCGCCCGCGCGCCGGGTCGACCTCGGCCGCGAGGCCCGCCTGCCCGAGCAGCGCCGCGGCGCGCGCGGCCAGTTCCGGCGCGCCGGGCGCCGGGTAGCGGATGCGGTAAAGCGGTTCCGGGAACCCGTAGAAATCATGGATCGTCTCCGGCCGCGCGCCGCCGGTGAGCGCGGGCGCCTCGGTTTCCCAGTGCGCCGAGACGATGAGGATCGCGCGCGGCCGCGGCAGGCTGCGCCCGAGCGCGGCCCAGGCCTCGCCCGCGCGGCCGGCGTCGAGCGCGTGCATCGGCGAGCCGTGCGAGATGAAGATCGAAGGCAGCGGCGGCATCACGACAGCTCGATCCAGTGCGCGCAGGCGAGCACCCTGGCGTCGTCGCCGATGCGCCCGACCACCTGCACGCCGAGCGGCAGGCCCCTGGGGCCGCGGCCGGCGGGCACGTTGACGCAGGGTGCGTGCAGCAGCGTCCAGACGCGGTTGAACACCGAGTCGCCGGTCGAGGCGAGTCCTTCCGGCGCTTCGCCCGGCGCGGAGGGCACCACGAGTGCGTCGAAATCGCGCATTGCGTCGGCGAGCCGGCGGCGGGATTCGCTTGCGGCGCGCCGGGCCCCGTCGTAGGCCTCGGCCGTCACGCCGCGGCCTCGGTCGAGCTTTGCGATCAGCGGCTCGCGGATCCGGTCGCGGTGGCGCCGGTGCTCGTCGGCCAGGCAGCGCGCGATCTCGTGGTCCCAGATCGTGCCGTGCAGGTCGGCCAGCGGCGCGAAGGCCGCTGGCAGCTCGAGCGCCTCGACGTGCGCGCCGGCGCGCACCAGGCGCCGGGGCAGTTCGTCGAACAGCTTGTGCGTCTCGGGCAGCGCGGCGGGCCATTGCGGCGTGCGGCACAGACCGAGTCTGGGCGCGTTGAGCGAAGCCGGGATGCGCAGCGCCTCGCGCCCGCTCAGCGCGGCGGCGAACAGCGCGGCGTCCTCGACCGAGCGCGCGAACACGCCGACCGTGTCGAAGCTGTCCGAGATCGGCTTGACGCCGGTGCGCGGCAGCAAGCCGAAGCTCGGCTTGTAGCCGACCACGCCGCAGAACGCCGCGGGCCGGATCACCGAGCCGCCGGTCTGGGTGCCGAGCGCGAGCGGCAGCATGCGGTCGGCCACCGCCGCCGCGGAGCCCGAGGACGAGCCGCCCGGCGTGTGCGCCGGGTTATGCGGATTGGTGGTCGGGCCCGGCGGATGAGTCGCGAACTCGGTGCTTACGGTCTTGCCGAACACCAGCGCGCCGGCGCCGCGCCCGAGTGCGACGCAGGCGGCGTCGGCCGCGGGGCGGTGTCCGGCGTAGATCGGCGAGCCGTATTCGGTCGGCAGGTCGAAGGTGTCGATGATGTCCTTCACCCCGAACGGCAAGCCGTGCAGCGGACCGCGCGCGCCGGCGCGCTCGAGCGCGCGCGCCGCCTCGAGCACCCGCTCGGGCTCGAGCCGCGCGAAGGCGCGCACCACCGGCTCGCGCAGCGCGGCGCGCTCGAGGCAGGCCCGCGCCAGCGCCTCAGCGGTGATTTCTCCGCGCGCCAGGCGCGCAACGAGAGCCGTTGCGCCCAGCTCGTTGAGCGGGGTCATTTCTGCCCGAGAGCGGGCGGCTGCCAGAGGTAGGGCGGCGGCCCCGGCACGCGCAGCACGCGCAGCATGCGCAGCGCCGCCTCGCGGCCGCGGTAGTAGCCGGGCACCCGCACCGATTCGGAAAACTCCATCGCGCGGTAGAACGCGCGCGCCGCCTCGTTGCGCTCGCGCAGCTCGAGGTGCACGCTGCCGATGCCCGCCGTCTGGGCCGACTCGAGCAGCCATTGCAGCAGCCGCCGGCCGATGCCGCGGCGCCGCTGCGAGGGGTGCACCGCGAGCAGCACCAGGTGCGCGCGCTCGTCGCCGAACTCCATGATCACGAAACCGATCACCGCGTCGGCCGCGCAGGCGACCAGGGTGACCGTGTCGCGCTCGCGGATCGCGCGCTGCACGCGCGCCGCGTCGTACTTCCAGCCCAAGCCCGCCTCGACCAGGTCGCGCGACATGAGCGCGATCGCCTGCGCATCGCGCGCTTCGGCCAGCCTGAGCGTGACGGAGTTGGCAGTCACAGCGGTAGTTTGCCACGGCCGCAGGCGCGTGCGATTGCAATGAAGCGACAATTCCGCCCGGACGGCGTGCAACGGGCGACCAGCGGGGGGTGGAGGGAGCGCGGTTAGTGTAAATTCCAAAGCGATGAAGGCCTTACGCCCTAGGCTGACAATGCTGCGCGTCGCGGGCTGCGCGGCGGCGCTCCTGTGCGCCGGCGCGGGCCCCGCTGCGCAAGCCGCGACCTACTGCATGCTTAGCAACCAGGCGTATGCGTGGGATACCGCGACCACCAACGTGGTGTGGGACCAGACCAACACGTCATATCCGATTGACGACGACAAGCAGGTCGTCAACATCGGCTTCAACTTTACCTTCGCTGGCACGAGCTACAGCCAGGTGCGGATCATTTCCAATGGCCTGCTGCAGTTCGGCGCCGACCAGGCGATGCAGCAGGCTTACCTGAACCAGCCCCTTCCCGCACCGGTTTACCTGAATTTCCTCGCGCCGTACTGGGACGACCTCGATCCGGCGATCGGCGGAACGGTGCGCTACAGCCTGCTCGGAAGCGCGCCCAACCGGCGCTTCGTCGTGTCCTGGGAAAACGTCCCCATCTACGGCGGCGCCGGCAGCTACACCTTCCAGGCGATTCTGTATGAGAACGGCGATATCAAGTTCCAGTACGGCGCGGGGAGCGCGAACGGCAGTTCGGCCACGATCGGTGTCCAGGTCAACAGCGGCGATGCGACCCAGTATTCGTTCAATACGACTTCGGTCGCGGCGGGCAATGCGATCCTGTTTTCCGATCGCGCAGCGGTATGCGGCGCCGCTGGCCTGGTGGCCGAGTACCATATGGACGAGTCGAGCTGGGGAAGCGTGATCGACAGCTCGGTCAACGCGAACAACGCTACGGCCCTCGGCAGCGCCGTGCCCGTGCCGTATCCGACCATTCCCGTGCCGCCGGGCAGTGCGATCGCGGCCAATCCGGGGACCTGCGGGGCGGGCCGCTTCCCCACCACCGGCGGCACCAACGCAATTTCGGCGCCGATTCTTCCCGGCGGGACCGGCACCATCGCATTCTGGTACAGCAGCGACACCAGCTGGAACGACGGCACCGCGCGCATGCTGTTCGACGCCTCGAACAACCGCGGTCGCGCCGGTCGGGACCGGTTCTTCTTCCTCGCCAAGCGGGGAAATGGAAGCTTGACCTTCGTGATCAGCGACTCCGCCGGCGCGATTACCCGGGCCACGAGTCCGCCTATCGGATTTCTGCAGAATACGTGGCATCACATTGCGGCGACCTGGGACGTGAACATCGGCCTGAACGTTTACGTCGACGGCGCGCTGGTCGCGACCTCGGGCGGCAATAACAATTCCAACGGCACGATTGGCCAAATCAATACCCTCTACATTGGCGACAACCGCACCGGGGGTGTCAACACGACTGGATACACGACCAACACGGCCGACGGCTACATCGATGAGGTCTTCGCGTACTCGCGCGACCTGGGTGCGAGCGAGATTGCGACGTTGCTCGCGCAGACTCATGCCTGCCCGTCGTCGCTCACGCACTATGCGATCAACCTGCCCGGCGGCTCGACCGGGCTCACCTGCGAGCCCTCGCAGGTGAGGATTGCGGGACACGATTCCGCGCACGCGGAAGTGGCGCCGGCGGCCGGCACGGTGCTGACGCTCAGCACCTCGAGCGGGGCCGGGGTGTGGGTGGCGGGGCTGGTGGGGGGTACGGGCACCTGGACGCCCTCGGGGCTGAACAACGGGCTGGCGAGCTATGTCTGGCCCGGGGGGGAGACCAACTTCACGGTGCGGCTGAGGCAGAGCACGCCCGCGACGCTGAGCGTGAACCTGATCGATACGGGAGGTCGCACGGAGGCGAGCGTCGAGGATCCGAGCCTCACCTTCGTCGATACCGCGTTCCGGGTGACCGACGCGGCGGGCACGGCGGTGGCGACGCTGGGTACGCAGATTTCGGGCAAGCCCTCGAACGTCGGGTTCGGCGCGCAGACGCGCTACCTGCAGGCGATTCGCACCGACACCAATACGGGCGCGTGCACCACGGTGTTCCAGAACCAGACCGTGAGCGTGGGGTTGGCCGGAGCGCGGCTCAATCCGACCACAGGGACGAGCCAGCTGAGCGTGCTCGACAGCGGCGGGGCGATGCAGTCGGTGGGCACCGGTGCCGGGGCGCCGGGCGCCTACACCAGCGTCTCGCTCGCGTTCGATGCGCAGTCCAAGGCGCCCTTGGTGGTGAGCTATCCGGACGCGGGCAGCGTACAGCTGTACGCGAGCTACGCGCTGCCCGCGCCGCCGGCGGCGACGACCATGACCGGATCGAGCAACGCCTTCGTGGTGCGCCCGTTCGGATTGCGCGTGAGCGGACCGACCGCCGCGGCGACGCCTTCGCCTTCGAGCCCGGTGTTCGCCAAGGCGGGCGCGAATTTCAATGTCACGCTCAGCGCGGTGGCCTGGAAGGCGGGCGACGACGCGAACTCAGACGGCGTGCCGGACAGCGACGCGCAGATCGCCGCCAACGCGGCGACGCCGAATTTCGATGCGGCGGCGGCGCTCAGCCACAGTCTGAACGCGCCCGCCGGCGGCGCGGCCGGAACGCTTGGCGGCAGCACGAGCTTCAGCGGCTTCAGCGCCGGCGCGAAGACTCAGAGCGTGAACTGGAGCGAGGTGGGCTTCATCGACTTGCACGCAACGAGCAGCAACTACCTGGGCAGCGGGCAAGCGGTAACCAACTCGAGCGCCGGGTTGACGGGCGTCGGGCGCTTCATTCCGGATCACTTCGCGCTTTCCGGCGGAGTGCTGACCAACCGCGCGGCCGCGGCCTGCGCGCCGGCGTCCGCCTTCAGCTACCTGGGCGAAGGCATGCGGCTGCAGTACAGCCTGACGGCGAACAACGCTGCGGGCGCGGCAACGCAGAACTACACCACGGCCTCGGGCTACGCCAAGCTGCCCAAGGCGCCGGTCAACGCGAGCCCGGCCTCGAGCATGGGCTTCGGCGCGGCGAGCGGTGCGACCAACCTCAGCTCGCGGCTCGACCTGGGCAACGTGGCGAGCCTGACCTGGAACGCGGGCGCGGCGAGCGTTGACTACACGCTCGCGGTCCGGCGCGCGAGTCCGGACGACCCCGACGGTCCGTTCGGCGCGGTGAGAATCGGCGTCGCGCCGACCGACGAAGACGGCGTGGGCCTCGCGAGCGCGGCCTACGACATGGACGTCGACAACAACGCGGTCAACGACCACCAGCAAGTCGGCGCCAACACCCAGCTCAGGTTCGGCCGCGTGGCGATGGACAACGCGCTCGGCCCCGACGGCGTGGAGGTGCCGGTGCCGATCACGGCCGAATACTGGAACGGCGCGACCTTCGCGACCAATAGCCTGGACAGCTGCACCCGCATCCCGCAGAGCGCGATCACCCTTGGCGCCTACGACGGCGCGCTCGCCCCCGGCGGGGGCAACTGCAAGACCTTCGTGCAGCAGAACCCGGTGGCGTTCAGCGCCGGCGTCGGGACGCTGACGCTCGCCGCGCCCGCGGCCGGGGTGAGCGGCAGCCTGCGCCTGACACCCAACCTGGGGACGGTGGCGAGCGGGAACTTCTGCACGAGCGCCGCGGGCGGCGAGCTCCCCGCCTCCGCGGCGGTGCTGCCTTATCTGCTCGGGCGCTGGAACGATCTGCTGAACCCTGACGGCATCGGCAGCACCATGTACGACGACAACCCCTCGGCGCGCGCCGCCTTCGGCCTGTACGGCTCGCAGCCCGACAACCTGATCTTCCAGCGCGAACGATATTAGGCTCGTGCTCCGTGCGCCCTTTCGAGCCCGGCGTGCAAGATCTTGCACCGACGCCCGGTACCCACGAGCGGACTTGACCACGCGGAGTGGTGGTTGGTGTAGATTTCCGAACCAATGAGAATATCGTGCACCGAACGTTAACAATCTCGCCACTGAGAATTCACAGCACACAGCACCGATCCAATCGAACGCGCAGGGTACAAGGCGGCGATGCGGTTAGGGTTTTGGGCTTGCATCAGACTGGCGGACGATGAGCATGAGCCGTATGGTCGATCAGATCGCGAAGCTTCTGCGCGCTGCCGGAGCCCTGGCGGCCGGCGCAGCAATACTGCTCTGCGCCGGACAGGCCGAGGCGGTGACCTACGCGAATCAATCGGTTCCGTTCGCCTGGATTGACGCTGCGAGCCATACCAAGGTCAGCTGGAACTCACCGACGTACTTCTTCAGCAATACGGGGGGCTGCGGCACGACACAGCCCACTATTGACGACACTCTGTCTAACCCGATTCCGATCGGCTTCAATTTCATGTACGGCGGCAAGCTCATGAACTTCGTGCGCATCATGAGCAACGGGCGCATCCATCTCGTGAGCACCATCGAGACGCCCAACATCGACAACACCACCTGCGGCTATGGCAGCCCGGTGACACAGTTGCCGTACCAGAACGCGAGCATGAACTACACCATGCGGATATATGGCAACGATCTCGATCCGACGCGCAAGGCCGACATCCCGGGCTACAACACCGCCTGCATCGACGGCACCAACTGCTACGTCAGTTTTGCGCAGCTCGGCACGGCGCCCTACCGGCAGTTCGTCGTCACCTGGAACAACGTGCCGGAATGGGCGAGTGGCAGCACCACCACCGGCAACTACAACCTGCAGATCATCCTGCAGGAAAACGGAGAGTTCATCTACCAGTACGGCGCGGTCACGCAGGGCCCGGGCGCGGCCACGGCGCAGGTCGGCTGGCAGGTCGACAGCACGGACTACGACGTGCCGTCAGTCGGCTTTCCGGGGACCAACACCGCGATCAAGTTCTACATTCCGGGACCTGTAGCCGAATACCGCATGGAGCAGCCGAGCTGGAGCACGGCACCGGGGCAGGTGCTCGATACCAGTGGCAATGGCCGGCACGGCACTCGGGTGGGAAACGCGCAGACCGTTTCCGGCGGCAGGGTCTGCCGCGGTGCCAATATTCCGAGTAATACCGGTACTGGCACGATCGACGCCATAGACACCGGGATCAGCGTCGCTGGCACCGTAGGCTCGTCGGGGACGATCACGTTCTGGTACAAATCGACGCCTCCTTGGTCGGGCGGCGGCTCGCAGGATTCGCAGCTCTTCGATGCCACCATCGTCAACAACGGGTGGTTTTTCCTCGTCAAGCGCAGCAACGGCGCGCTGCAGTTTACGGTTCGCGACAGCGGCGGGACCAACCGCACCGCGACCACCGCGGCCATCGCGACCGCGGCCAATACCTGGAGGCACATCGCGGTCAGTTGGAATTTCAACAACCTCGCCGGAACCAACCAGGATCGCTTGTTCGTCTACGTGGACGGCGTGCAGCAGGCCACGTCCGCGTTCACGACGGCCTCGACGATCTCCAACACGATCGGTACGCTTTACATCGGCGACAACCGCAGCGGCTTTACCGGCGTGAATGGAACCGGCAATTCCGCGAACGGCGTGATCGACGAGTTCCGCATCTACGACTACGAGGGCGGGTCGGGATTGGTCCAGCGCGACTACGCCCAGACCCAGCAATGCCTGGATCACTACGCCATTACGCTCGTCGGGACCGGGCTGACCTGCAAGCAGACCCAAGTCACCATCACGGCGCACGACAGCGCGCATGGCAACGTCATCATGCCCAACAACACTACCCTGATCAACATCAGCACCTCCGACGGCCTGGGTGACTGGACGTTGTCGAGCGGCTACGGCACCTTCACGCCGGTGGGATCCAACCTCGGAACCGCGAAGTACGTGTTTAACGGGGAGTTCCAAGTGGTCCTGCTGCTGAGCCATAGCACGCCTGGGACGATCAGTATCAATGTCACCGACGGTCAGATCACCGAGCTCAGCCCGGCGGAGGATCCGAACCTGGTGATCTCCGCCTGCGTGAGCAGTTTCAATGCTTGCGAGCTGAGCTCGCCGCGCTGCAATCCGCCCACCGCCGGTTACGATCGGCTGTACACCAAGTTGGCCGGAACTTCATTCGTGCTCGATCTGGTGGCGTTGCAGAGCAACGGCACGCTGGCCGCCAGCGTCAACAACCCGGTCACAGTTGATCTTCTGGCGAACAGCAACACCGGCGTCGCGCTGGGCGGCAACAGTTGTCCGGTGTCGCAAACTGCGGTGATCTCGCTGGGCTCAGTGGCGTTGACGAGCGGGCGCGGGCCAGCGGCGGGGGTCAGCGCAGCGGCGGGAGCTTACCGCGATGTGCGCGTGCGCTTCACCTGCAGCACGGCGAATTGCCCGCCGGCCGGCCTAACCACGTGCTCGACGGACAATTTTGCGGTGCGTCCGCAGTCATTCACGGTAACCTCGAGCAACGCGACCCAGACCGGCACCTCCGGCGCACCGACTATCAAGGCCGGCGTGCCAATGATGAATCTGACCGCGTCGTCGGTGGCCGGCTACAGCGGCACTCCGCTTCTCGACAACACCAAGGTGGTGGGAACGCCGACAGCCGGCACGATAAGCGGCGTCTTCAGCGCAGCTCCGGTGGCGACCGGAGTCGCGGCAGGCTCAAGCTTTGCCTACAGCGAAGTCGGCAACGTCGGCCTCAATGCCAACGCGGTGTATGACAGCAGCTTCACCAGTGTGGACCAGCCAAGCGATTGCATCGTCGCCAGTTTTTCGAACGTGCTGGCGGGTGGCAAGTACGGTTGCTCGATCGGCAGCAGCGCGGTCCCCCAGACTACCGGCTCCAGCGGTTTCGGGCGATTCATTCCCGACCATTTCGCGCTCTCACTCGGATCGCTTGCTACCCGCGCGGACATCTCGCCCGCCTGCACTCCGGCCTCCGCTTTCACTTACATGGGAGAGCAGATGGATGCGGCCTTCACCCTGACCGCGCAGAACACGTCAAATGGCAGCACGCTGAACTACGCCGGAGCCTACGCTAAGCTCGGCCTAACCTCGTTCGCGAACTTCAATTTCGGCGCGCGAAGCGGCACGGCCAACCTCACGCCGCGCATCGACTCGGGATCCACGTCCGCGGGCAGCTGGTCAAACGGGGTGGCGAGCGTCGCCCTGACGACGGCGATCCTCCGTTCCACGCCCGACAATCCCGATGGGCCCTATGCGGGGCTTCAGTTCGGCATCGCCCCGGTGGACTCCGACGCCGTGGCGATGAACGCGCTTGACCTGGACGTGGACAACAACGCCGTCAACGACCACAAGAGCCTGGGCGTTTCGACCGAGGTGCGCTTCGGGCGCCTGATGCTGCGCAACGCGCTCGGGGCGAAGACCTCGGCGCTGCCGGTGCCCGTTATGGTCCAGACTTGGCAAGGCTCGGCGTTCGCCACAAATACGCTGGACAACTGCACCAGGATTCCGCGCAGCGCGATCGTGCTCGACGGCTACACCGGCGCGCTCGCCCCCGGCGGCGGCAACTGCAAGACCTTCGTGCAGCAAAGCCCGGTCGCTTTCAGCGCCGGGGTCGGCACGCTCACGCTCGCGGCGCCCACAGGTGGGGTGACCGGCAGCGTGCGCCTGACGCCGAATCTCTACGCCGCGGCGAGCGGCAACTACTGCGCGAGCGCGGCGAGCGGGGAGACGCCTGCCTCCGGTTCGAATCTGGTCTACCTGCTCGGGCGCTGGAACGATATGCTCGACCCTGACGGCAACGCGAGCACGATGTACGACGACAATCCGTCGGCGCGCGCCGCCTTCGGGCTGTTTGGCTCGCAGCCGGACAGGCTGATCTACCAGCGCGAGTATTACTGAGGAGTGGATGAAACCCAATTTGATCGTGATTCTGGTCGACGACCTGCGCTTCGACGAAACGGGCGCCTCGGGGCACCCCTACATGAAGACGCCGCATATCGACCGTCTGGCGCACGAAGGCGCGCAGTTCGACAACGCGTTCCACACCACGCCGCTTTGCTCGCCCAACCGGGCCTCGATCCTGACCGGCCAGTACGCTTCGCGCCACGGCATCATCGACAACGTCGGGCGCGATGCGATGAGCCACCGGCTGGCGAACTACCACCTGGAGCTGAAGAAGCTCGGCTACGAGACCGCGCACATCGGCAAGTGGCACATGGGCAACGACGCGAGCCCCCGGCCCGGCTACGACCACTGGGTGAGCTTCCGCGGCCAGGGCATGATCACCGACCCGGTGTTGTGGGAAAACGGCGGCGAGCACAAGCTCTCCGGCTACGTCACCGACCTGCTCAACGAGCGCGCGGCGGAGTTCGTGGGACGCAAGCGCAAGCACCCGTTCGCGCTGTTCTTCGCCCACAAGGCGGTGCACCCGGACGTGCAGCAGAAGCAGGACGGCTCGATCGATGCGAGCACCATGCAGGGCTACGTGCTGCCGGAACGGCACCGCGAGCTGTACCGCGGCGAAACTTACCCCATGCGCCCGAGCGTGCTGCCGCTGGAGAAGGTGCTGGAGCAGAAGCCCGCCTGGCGCGAGCTGTTCGAGCTGCGCAAGGACCCGGGCAACCGGCCGTTTCTGGATGCGCTGCACGTCGGCACGCAGGAGGAAATCCGCGAGCGCGCGGCGATGATGGCCTCGGTCGACGAGGGCGTCGGCATGCTGCTCGATGCGCTCGAAAAGGCGGGCAAGCTCGACAACACCTGCATCGTGCTGCTGGGCGACAACGGCTTCTTCTTCGGCGAGCACGGCCTCGGCGCCGAGCGGCGCTTCGCCTACGAGGAGGGCATCCGCACCGCGTTCTTCGTGCGCTACCCGAAGCGAATCGCGCCGGGCAGCCGCTTGCCGCAGATGGTGCTCGCGACCGACATCGCGCCGACCATGATCGATCTCGCGGGCGGCAAGCCGGGCGCGCAGATCCAGGGCCGCTCGCTGGTGCCGTTGATGAAGGGCCGCGGCAAGCGCTGGCGCGAAGCCTTCCTGATCGAATACTTCAACGAGTCGGCCTGGCCGTGGATCGTCGGCATGAGCTACAAGGCGCTGCGCACCGAGCGCTACAAGTACATCCACTGGATCCACAAGGAGGGCGTGGACGAGCTGTACGACCTCGAGCGCGACCCGTACGAGATCACCAACGTGATCGGCGAGGCGGCCTACGCCGACGCGGCGAAGGATCTGCGCAAGCAGCTGCGCAAGCTGGTGGCCGACTCGGTCGGCCTGTAACTGCCGCGCGATGGGCGACGCGCTGCTGGTCCTGAACGCGGGCTCCTCGAGCGTCAAGTTCTCGCTCTTCGCGCTCGAGGACGCAGCGCCGCGGCTCGAGCTGAAGGGCCAGATCGAGGGACTGCCGGACGCGGCGCACTTCAAGGCGCCGGGCGCCGAGCAGCGCTGGGATGAGCCCCTGGCGCACGAGCAGGCGACCGATTTCCTGCTCGAGTGGATCGAGCAGCGCATGCAGGGCAGGCGGCTCGCCGCGGTCGGCCACCGCGTGGTGCATGGCGGCATGCGCTACGCGGCGCCGGTGCGCGTCGATGCCGGGGTGCTGGCGCAGCTCGAGGCGCTGGTGCCGCTCGCGCCGTTGCACCAGCCGCACAACCTGGCCGCGATCCGGCGCCTGATCGCGCTGCGCCCGGGACTCGCGCAGGTGGCCTGCTTCGACACCGCGTTTCACCGCGGGCAGGCGGCGGTGGTGCAGGCCTACGCGCTGCCGCCCGAGATCACGCGCGAAGGCGTGCACCGCTACGGCTTCCACGGCCTGTCGTACGAGTACATCGCGCAGGCGCTGCCCGGCATCGACGCGCGCGCCGCGGCCGGGGGCACGGTGGTCGCCCACCTGGGCAACGGCGCCTCGATGTGCGCGCTGCGCGCCGGCGCGAGCGTGGCGAGCAGCATGGGCTTCAGCGCGCTCGAGGGCCTGCCGATGGGCACCCGCTGCGGCTCGCTCGACCCGGGCGTGCTGCTGTGGCTGATGGACCAGAAGCACATGGACGCGCGCGCGATCGAGGACCTGCTGTATCACCGCTCGGGGCTGCTCGGCATGTCGGGCCTCTCGGGCGACATGCGCGCGCTGCTGGCGAGCGACGCGCCCGGCGCGCGCGCGGCGGTCGACCAGTTCGTCTACCGCATCGGGCGCGAGCTCGGCTCGCTCGCCGCCGCCCTCGGCGGCCTCGACGCGCTGGTGTTCACCGCCGGTATCGGCGAGCACGCGGCGCCGGTGCGAGCGCGCGTGTGCCGCGGCGCCGCCTGGCTCGGCCTCAAGCTCGACCAGGGCGCCAACGCCGCCGGCGGGCCGCGCATCTCGCGCGCGGCGAGCAGGGTGTCGGCGTGGGTTATTCCGACCGACGAAGAGCTGATGATCGCGCGCCACACCGCGCGCGTCGCGCTTTGCGCCGGGCCGGGCTTGGACTAGACTGGCAAGACCGTGCAGCGAGTCGGAGGCGGCCATGCAGGTCAAGGAAATCTTGCGCGTCAAGGGCAGCCGGCTGCTCGGCGTCGAGCCTTCCGAGCGCGCCACGCAGGCGGTCCGGACCATGGCCGAGCAGAACCTCGGTTCGCTGGTGGTGATCGAGCTCGGGCGCATGGTCGGGATGCTCACCTTCCACGAGATCATGGAGGCGCTCGCCGCGCGCGGCGGGGCGCTGGGCGAGATCCAGGTGGGCGAGATCATGGAGCGCGATCCGGTCAGTACCGGCCCGGACATGGAGGTAAACGACCTGCGCCGCACCATGCTCGAGAGCGGCGCGCGCTACCTGCCGGTGCTGCAGGACGACAAGCTGCTGGGCGTGATCTCGTTCCGCGACGTCGCCAAGGCGGTGCTCGAGGCGCAGGACCTCGAGAACAAGATGCTCAAGGGCTACATGAAGGAGTCGCCCGCCTAGCGCGCCGCCGCGGTTGCGCGGCACCCCTGTGCTAAGCTTTTTTGCATGTCGGGCAACAGCTTCGGCACGCTCTACTGCGTGACCTCCTTCGGCGAATCGCACGGACCCGCCTACGGCGGCGTGGTCGACGGCTGCCCGCCGGGCCTGGAACTCTCGGCCGCCGACCTGCAGGCCGAGCTCGACCGGCGCAAGCCCGGCAGCTCGCGCCACGTCACGCAGCGGCGCGAATCGGACACCGTGGAGATCCTGTCGGGGGTGTACGAGGGCCGCACCACCGGCACCGCGATCGGCTTCCTGGTGCGCAACGAGGACCAGCGCTCCAAGGACTACTCGGCGATCGCGGCCAAGTTTCGCCCCGGCCACGCCGACTACACCTATTGGCAGAAATACGGCGTGCGCGACCCGCGCGGTGGCGGGCGCGCGTCCGCCCGGGAGACGCTGGTGCGCGTTGCCGCGGGCGCGATCGCGAGGAAGTGGCTCGCCGCGCGCTACGGCGTCAGGCTGCGCGGCTGCCTGGCCCAGCTCGGGCCGCATCCGATCGAGTTCGAGTCCTGGGACCAGGTCGGCGCCAATCCGTTCTTCGCGCCGAACGCGCGCCAGGTTCCGCAGCTCGAGGCCTTCATGGACGCCTTGCGCAAGAGCGGCGATTCGTGCGGCGCGCGCGTCAACGTGGTGGCCGAAGGCGTTCCGGTGGGCTGGGGCGAGCCGGTGTACGGCCGGCTGGACGCCGACATTGCCTGGGCGATGATGTCGATCAACGCCGTCAAGGGGGTCGAGATCGGCGCCGGCTTCGGCTGCGTGGCGCAAAAGGGCAGCGAGCACGGCGACGAGATGACGCCGCAGGGTTTCCTGACGAACAACAACGGCGGTGTGCTCGGCGGCATCTCGAGCGGGCAGGACATCACCGTGTCGATCGCGCTCAAGCCGACCTCGAGCATCCGGCTGCCCCGGCGCACCATCGACGTGCATGGGGCGCCCGCGAGCGTCGAAACCGAGGGCCGGCACGACCCCTGCGTCGGCATCCGCGCCACCCCGATCGCCGAAGCGATGCTGGCCTGCGTGCTGATGGACCACGCGCTGCGTCACCGCGCCCAGTGCGGCGACGTCACGCCGCCGACGGTGCCGGTGCCCGCACGCGCGCGCTGAACCGCGCGCAGCTAGAAAACCCCAACAAATTCAATTAGAGTACCGTTACACCCACTCCGTGCGAGGAACAACATGAGCAACAAGGGGCAGCTGCTACAAGACCCATTTCTGAACACCTTGCGCAAGGAGCACGTCCCGGTTTCCATCTACCTGGTGAACGGCATCAAGCTGCAGGGCCAGATCGAGTCGTTCGATCAGTACGTGGTGCTGCTGCGCAATTCGGTCACCCAGATGGTGTACAAGCACGCAATTTCCACCGTCGTGCCGTCGCGCGCGGTCAATCTCGGCCTCGAAAAGGAAGCCGAAGGCTAGCCTTTGGTCCACCCGGTGTCGAAGACACCGAATTGATGCAACAAAACTCCCCACCGCCCTTCGACCCCCGGACCGCAGTCATCGTCTGCCTCGACCTCGGCGAGGCCGCCTACGAGGACGGCGTCGAGGAGATCGTGCGCCTGGTGCAAAGCGCGGGCATCGCGCGCCACCGCGTGGTGCGCGGCAGGCGCCAGCGCCCCGACCCGAAGCTGTTCTGCGGCCGCGGCAAGGCCGAGGAAGTCGCAGCGGCCGCGGCCGAGCTCAACGCCGGCTTCGTGGTGTTCAACCACGAGCTCTCACCCGCGCAGGAGCGCAACCTCGAGCGCGAGCTCGGGCACCCGGTGATGGACCGCACCGAGGTGATCCTGGAGATCTTCGCCCAGCGCGCCCGCACCAGCGAAGGGAAGTTGCAAGTCGAGCTGGCGCAGCTCGAGCACCTGTCGACGCGGCTGGTGCGCGGCTGGACCCACCTCGAGCGCCAGCGCGGCGGCCTGGGCAAGACCGGCGGCCCGGGCGAGAAGCAAATCGAGCTCGACCGGCGCTACATCGGGCAGCGCGTGCGCGTGCTGCGCGGCAAGCTCGAGCAGCTGCGGCATCGGCGCGTGGTGCAGCGCCGCGCGCGCGCACGCGGCGACGTGCTTTCGGTCTCGCTCGTGGGCTATACCAACGCCGGCAAGTCGACCCTGTTCAACGCGCTCGCCCGCGCGCGCGCCTACGAGGCGGACCAGCTATTCGCCACGCTCGACACCACCACGCGGCGCATCTGGCTGCCGCAGGCGGGCAGCGTGGTGCTGTCGGACACGGTCGGCTTCATTCGCGACCTGCCGCACACGCTGGTGGCGGCGTTCCGCGCCACGCTCGAGGAGACGGTGCGCGCCGACCTGCTGCTGCACGTGGTCGATGCGGCGTCGCCCGCGCGCGCGGAGCAGGCCGAGGAAGTGAACAAGGTGCTGGCCGAGATCGGCGCCGACGGGGTGCCGCAGCTGCTGGTATGGAACAAGATCGACCTCGCCCGGCTGGAGCCGGGTCTCGAGCGGGATGAGTATGGTAATATCCGCCGCGTTCGCGTGAGCGCGCGCACCGGCGACGGCCTCGGCGATTTGCGCGCTGCGATCACCGAGATCGCGGCGGCCAGGGCTTCGGCCCGCGGCGAGTCCGCTCCCGAAGCGCTTTTCCTGCAACCTCACTGAGTTCCTTGGTCCAATCATGCCGTTGAACGACCCGAATTGGGGGCGCGGGCCCCGCGGACAGGGCCCCGGGGGCAATCAAGGCCCGCCGGACCTGGACGAGATGTGGCGCGCGTTCAACCGCCGCCTGAGCGGCCTGTTCGGGCGCCGCGGCAGCGGCGGCAACGGCGGCGGGCCGCCGCCCGAGATGCCCTCGGCGCGCGCCTTCGGCGGCGGCGCGGGCGTGCTGATCCTGCTCGTGCTCGCGGTCTGGCTGGCGAGCGGGTTCTACATCGTCGACGCGAGCCAGCGCGCGATCGTGCTCACCTTCGGCAAGTACTCCGAGCAGACCGGCCCGGGCCTGCGCTGGCGCCTGCCGTGGCCGATGCAGTCGAGCGAGCTGGTCAACGTGTCGCAGGTGCGCACGCTCGAGGTCGGCTACCGCAACAACGTGCGCACCAAGGTGCAGCGCGAATCGCTCATGTTGACTGACGACGAAAACATCGTCGACCTGCAGTTCGCGGTCCAGTACACCGTCCAGGACGCCAAGGATTTTCTGTTCAACACGCGCAACCCGGATGAAATCGCGATGCGCACCGCCGAGAGCGCCATGCGCGAGGTGATCGGCAAGAGCAAGATGGACGGGATCCTGTACGAGTCGCGTGAGGAAATCGCGATCAAGGCGCGCAAGCTGATGCAGGAGATTCTCGACCGCTACGGCACCGGGATCTCGGTCAGCTCGGTCACGATCCAAGCCGCGCAGCCGCCGGAGCAGGTGCAGGCCGCGTTCGACGATGCGGTCAAGGCGAACCAGGATCGCGCGCGGCAGGTGAACGAAGGACAAGCTTACGCCAACGACGTGATCCCGCGGGCGAGCGGCGGCGCGGCGCGGCTGCTGCAGGAGGCGCAGGGCTACAAGCAGCGCGTGATCGCCAACGCCGAGGGCGAGGCGTCGCGCTTCGGGAACGTGCTGGCGGAATACGCCAAGGCGCCGGCGGTGACGCGCGAGCGCCTGTACCTGGACGCCATGCAACAGGTGCTGTCCTCTACCTCGAAGATCATCCTCGACTACAAGGGCAGCGGCAACCTGCTCTACCTGCCGCTCGACAAGCTGATGCAGCGCGGTGGCACGGCGACGCCGTCCGAGTCGGACGCCTCGCAGACCCCGTCGCCGGCGGCGCCAACCGACACGAGCCCGCGCTCGCGCGACTCGCTGCGCAGCCGCGACCGCGGAGAGCGGCCATGAGGGCGATCGGACCGCTGATCGCGGCGCTGGTCGCCGTGCTGCTGGTGATTTCGGGCACGCTGTTCACGGTCGACCAGCGCTACAACGCGATCGTGTTCCAGCTGGGCGAGATCAAGGACGTGGTGAGTGCGCCCGGGCTGCATTTCAAATGGCCGATGCTGCAGAACGTGCGCCAATTCGACATGCGCATCCTGAGCTACGACGACCCCGAGCCGCTGCGCTTCATCACCTCGGAGAAGAAGCCGGTGCTGGTGGACTCGTTCGTGATGTGGCGCATCAAGGACGTGAAGCAGTTCTACATCAGCGTCAGGGGCGACGAGTTCGCCGCCACGACGCGCATCCGGCAGACCATCTCGGACAGCCTGCAGGCCGAGTTCGGGCGCCGCACCGTGCACGACGTGGTTTCCGGGCAGCGCGACGAGATCATGGGGGTGGTGCGCGACAAGGTCGACCAGGAGTTGCGGCGCATCGGGGTCGAGATCGTCGACGTGCGCTTGAAGCGCGTCGATCTGCCGCAGGAAGTGAGCGAGTCGGTCTACCGCCGCATGGAATCCGAGCGCAAGCGCGTCGCCAACGAGCTGCGCTCGACCGGCGCGGCCGAGGCAGAGCGCATTCGCGCCGATGCCGACCGGCAGCGCGAGGTGATTCTGGCCGAGGCCTACCGCGACGCGCAGAAGACCAAGGGCGAGGGCGACGCGAAGGCGACCGACATCTATGCCAAGGCTTTCTCGCAGAACCCCGAGTTCTACGCCTTCTACCGCAGCCTGGAGGCGTACCGGTCGACTTTCCGCGGCAAGAACGACCTGATGCTGCTCGACCCGGATTCGAGCTTCTTCCGCTACTTCAAGGATCCGGCGGGGCGCCAGCCTGCGAAGAAAAAATGAGCGATGGGCACCACCTTCCTCATGGCCTTCGCCTTGATGCTCGTCATCGAGGGCGCGTTGCCCTTCCTCGCCCCTAGGGTCTGGCGCGACACCTTTCGCCGCATCACGCAGCTGACCGACGGGCAGGTCCGTTTCATCGGACTGACCTCGATGCTGGTCGGGCTGCTGATGCTGCTGGTGACGCGCTGAACGGTGTCCACCGCCATGCGCTGGCTGCTGCCGGAATACATCGAGGACATCCTGCCCGCCGAGGCGGCGCGCATCGAGGCGCTGCGGCGCGCGATCCTCGACCAGTTCGCGCTTCACGGCTACCAGCTGGTGATGCCGCCGCTGCTCGAGTACCTCGAGTCGCTGCTCACCGGCACCGGGCGCGACCTCGACCTGCGCACCTTCAAGCTGGTCGACCAGCTCTCGGGGCGCATGATGGGCGTGCGGGCGGACATCACGCCGCAGGTGGCGCGCCTGGACGCGCACCTGCTCAACCGCCAGGGCGTGGCGCGGCTGTGCTACAGCGGCAGCGTGCTGCACGCCCGGCCCGCCGGGCTGGAGGCGACCCGCGAGCCGTTGCAGATCGGGGCCGAGATCTACGGCCACGCCCGGGTCGAGAGCGACCTCGAGATCCTGCGCCTGCTGGGCCGCGCGCTCGCGCTGGCCGGGGTGCGCGGCGCGCGCATCTACATCGGCCACGTGG